>RRZT013024890.1_pt1 | contig 16871 bp, 14 predicted proteins | sample 2165551 | NCBI WGS metagenome assembly RRZT01 (sample SAMN10456910, study PRJNA506462) | wastewater metagenome | biome: wastewater; feature: sludge; material: wastewater sludge; isolation source: wastewater sludge with Escherichia coli K12::gfp cells carrying plasmid... | place: USA: Moscow, Idaho...
CTGACCGGGTCGCCACCGAGAGCCTGCTGCAGGGCGTCGACGAGTGCGCTCATGCCTCATTACCTCTCTGTAATGGTCTGACCAAAGAAAAGTAAGACGGCTTATGGTCAGATGTCAAGCGTGCTGGCAGACTTCGTTCGTGGTTCCTAACAGCGCGCCGGACGTGGCCTGGCAACAGATCCCCCGCACCCGTGCCTACGAACTGGTGATCAACCAGATCGAGAACCAGATCCTGGCCGGAGCCCTGAAGGTGGGCGACCAACTGCCGGCCGAGCGCGACCTGGCGGCGAAGCTCGGCGTCAGCCGCGCCGCCGTGCGCGAGGCGATGCGCGCCATGGAGGCGCAGGGCGTGGTGCGCTCGGGCGTGGGGTTCGGGCCCGACAGCGGTACGTTTCTCACCTCGCTGCCCAGCAAGGCGCTCACCCAGTTTCTGCGGCTGCACATGGCGCTGGCGAACTTTCCGATCGACGACGTGGTCGAGACCCGCATCATGCTCGAGCGCTGGAGCGCGCGGCTGGCGGCCAAGCAGTCCTCGGCCGACGACCTGGCCACGATGCGCCGGCTGCTCGACGAGATGGACGCCGAGCGCGACGACATCGAGGCCTTCAACGAACTCGACACCGACTTTCACGTGGCCATGGCCGAGGCCGCGCACAACGTGCTGATCACCGAGATGACCACGGCGATTCGGCACTCGATGCGGGCCATGGTGCTGGAGTCGTTTCGCACCCACGGGCACTGGCACGAGTTGTCCGACCAGTTGCGGGCCCAGCATCGGGCCATCTACGAGGCGATCGCCGCCGGCGACAGCCGGCGCGCCGCCGACGAGGTCGAAGAGCACCTGCGCAGCGCCAACGCGTCCTTGGGCTGGGGCGCCACGGGCTGAGCCCGGAGCCAGGCCGAGCCTCAGCCCAGCACCTTCTGCCAGCCCCCTTCGCTCGACTCGGGGCGAAAGCCGAGGGCGATGTTGATCGAGCGCATGTAGTCGTTCTCGTCGGCGTTCCAGGTGTGCACGCGGCGCACGCGCGGCCACTGCTTCGCCAGCAGGCGCAGGTTCGCGGTCTTCAAGCGCATGCCCAGGCGGTGGCCGCGGTGCGCGGCGATCACCACGGTGTCTTCTTGAATCGCCGAGTCGGCCTTCGTGACGAACCGGATCAGCTCGGTGTAGCCGGCCAACTCACCGGTCTCGACGTGTTGAGCCGCGGTGGCCAGGGTGGTCACCCCGGCATCGGCCCAGCGTTGCTCGACCTCACGCACCCGGTCGGCGCTCCAGTGCTGCCGCTCGAAGTCGAGCCCGGCGATCGGCGCGTCGGCCATGGCGGCGCGCACCTCGGCGAGCCCGTCGACGATGTCGTCGGGGCAACGATCGGCCCAGGCGATCAGCCGATAGCTGCTCTCGGACGCCGCCGCGGCGTCCGATTCGAGCGGATCGATCACGGCCGCCGGCACAGGAACGCGCAGCAGCGAGTGCACCTCGACCTGTTCCAGCGAGTACCCCCGCCCCAACAGAAAGCGTGCGCTGGCGTGGTTGCCGTCCACGAAACCGCTGCCCTCGCGCGGGGCGAGCGCGCCCGGGTCGTCCGCCCGTGTTCGCGCCGCCTGCAGCACCCACGACTGCACGGTGTGCCGGCCCTCGGCGGCGGCCCGCTGCTCGGCGGCGTCGAACAGGGCCGTGCCGATGCCCTGCCGGCGCCGGTCGGGCCGCACCACCGCGTGCACCCCGGCGGTGCCCAGGTTGTCACGCAGGGTCAGTGAGCAGGTGCAACTACCCACCACGGTGGTGTGGTCGTCGGCGTCGTCGAGGGCGACCCAGCGCAGGGTTCGCCGGTTCGACGACGGCACGGCCAACGACGCCGCTGTCTCGATCGGATCGTTCAGATCTTCGTACCCGAGTTGATCGAAGGTCTCGGCGCTCCACAAGGTGGTGTCGGCCACCGCGGCCCAGGCGTTCGGGTCGTCGGCGCTGGTCGGCGGGGGCACCTCGACGATGGCAACCATCGCACCACCCTGCACAGAAACCGGCCCTGCCGACAAGTGCGTAGTTCTTCGACCTGCACCGATGTATTTCTCAACGCCACGATCGATCCTGCTACTGCGTGCCCTCGGCCGCACCGCCGGTGGGCGGAGGCTGAATGTGCGCCCAACCCATACAGCTGAGGCTGGAGGAAACCATGCCCGTACCCCGCGACGCCGCCGCTCTCGCTGCCCTGTCGAGGTTGCTGACCCACGGCCATCATGACGACCCCAACGAATTGCTGGAGTACCCCGACACCACCATCGAGCCGCCCGACGGCTGGCTGTGGCAGCAGCACACCCCTCAGCCCGGTCTGCTCGACCCCACGTCGTACCAGTTGGCCGACTCCACCGTCGACGCCCACGACCTGCACGCGTCGCCGGTGGCAGCCTTGGCCGACGGCGGCAACAAACCGTTCACGGCGGCCCAGAACGAGTACTGCCGACGCAGCCTCGATGTCACCATGAAGGGCGGCACCACCAGCGCGGTGATCTACCCGCTGGCCTTGTGCGAACTTGCCCGGCACTTCAGGTTTCGCAATCTGGGCGGCGCCTCGGCCGGGGCGATCGCGGCCGCGCTGGGCGCGTCTGCAGAACTCGGACGGGTACGCGCGACGGCGGGTCGGCAGCGCACCGACGTGCTCGGTGAGCATCAGGTCGCCCAGGGACGGCTGCGGCAGGGCTTCGCCGGGCTTGCCGATGTGATCGCGTGGGTGACGCAGCCCGATGCGCCGGACGCCGCCGAGGAGTACCGGCTGGTGCAACTGTTCAAGCCCACACAGGCCGGTCTGCCGTTGTTCAGGGTGATCGCGGCGGTGATGCGCCAGCAGTTCGTGCGCGGGGCGTTGCTGCTGTTGTTGAGCCTGAACACGGCCTCGCGCATCGTCACCCTGGCCGCGTTCGCGCTGGCGCCGCTGGGCCTCGCTGCGGTCGCCCCGTGGTCACCGACGCGCTGGGTGCCGACCTCCGCTTGGTGGCCTTATCCGTACTACTGGCCCGCCGCGGTATTGCTGTGGCTGGCGTTCGGCTGGTTGATTCCCTTGGCGGCGTTGATCGCCACCCGCCCCAGGTCGACCACAGCGGCGCCGGCGGGCTTCGAGGAGCCCTTACCGGTACCAGACCCACCGGCCAAACCACGGGCCTGGTTCGGCACCGCGATCGTCGCAGGGGCCGCTGCCGTTGCGTGGTTCGCCACCGCTCTGTACACCATGGGCTGGGCCGGACTGCTGATCACTGTGGTGTTTCTCATCGCCGAGGTGGTTCTGGTGCTGCTCGGGTTCGCCCTGGGCATCATGCGTGTCTCGGCCACCGCCAAGCAGCACCGCTACGGGCTGATCGGCGGGTCGGGCCTCGCCACCGACGATGACACCCTGCGCGGCCGGCTCACCGCACTTATCGATGGCGCTTCCCAGGTGCTGCCCCGTCGCACGGTCGAGCCGAACCTCACCGACTGGTTGACCCAGGCGATGGCCGACCTGGCCGGCCTACCTGCTCATGAGGTGGTGCGCTTCGGGCACCTGTGGACCGGCGCTGACTATGTGCCGGGCGATCCGGACGGCGCCGCCCGACAGGCTGCGAAAGACTCCCGTCAGCGCTGCATCAACCTCGAGTTGATGAGTACCGAGCTGATCCGCAAGGCGCCCTACCGGTTCCCGCTGCCGGCCGCGGCGTCGGACGACGAACGGCTCTGGTTCGACCCCGGCGATCTCGATGGCGTGCTTCCCCGGCGAGTCATCGACGCAATGACGCTGAACGAACAGCCGCAGCAGGTGACATCGCTGACCACCGGCGCCCCGATCACCCTGTACCGCTTTCCCCAGCCGTGGGACCTGCCGGTGGTGTTCGCCACGCGGGCGTCGCTCGCCCTGCCTGCGTTGTTTCAGTCGCTGCGGCTGTACGAGTTGCGGCAGGGCGCGATGCGGGTGCGCACAGAGTTCGGCGCTCGAATCGCCCGCAACGGCACCGATCTGCGCTTCCCGATCAGTCGGGCCGGCGAAGCCCGGGTCGCGCAGGAGCTCTGGCTGACCGACGGAGGCGTCACGTCCAACTTTCCCATCCACATGTTCGACTCACCGCTGCCGCTGTGGCCCACCGTGGGCATCGATCTCGGCGACTACCCCGCCGGCGCCGGCCATCAAGACGTCTACCTGCTCGGCGACGCGCAAGCCGCCAAGCACCTGGCCGCGCCACTGAAGCAGGCGATGAGCAGCTTTCTTGGTGCGATTCTGGGCACCAGCCTGCAGTGGCGCGACAACGCCCAGCTGCAGATGCCGGCCTTTCAGGCCCGCATCGCGGTGGTGCGGCAGCGCACCTACGAGGGCGGCAACAACCTGTTCATGACCCGCCAGGACGTGGCCTCGCTGGCCATTCGCGGCGTGGTGGCCGGTATGCGGTTGCGCCGCCGGTTCGCCAGCGACGCGCAATGGCAGCGCCAGCAGTGGCTGCGTCTTCGCGTGGCTGGGCAGAACATCGTCGACGTGGCCCAGCGGCTACAGACGTCGCTGCGCGAGCAGACCTATGCAGAGTTGGTGCCCAACCAGCTGACGGGTCATGAATGGGCACGACTGGACGCCCTCGAGGCGTCGGTCGCCGGGCAGGCCGACCCCAACCCGCCTTCCGGGCCGCCGGATGCCCCCGAGGCGCCGCTGGACTGGTACGCACCGTCGGGCCCTCGCACCGAGATCGGGTTGGACGAGCACGGCCGTCCGGTCGGCTTCTTCGCCAACCTGACCACACTGGTGTCGTCGTCGCGCTATCTGAACGCCGACCCCGACGTGCTCACCGACGGAGTGCCGCTGCCGTTGGCCGAACTGCGGCAGGTGCCGCGCAGTTGATTCAGTCGAGGCCGAAACCGCCGCGTTGCCGCTTCAGTTCGCTGCGTCGCCGCTTGCCGGCCAACCTGCGTTCGATCGACCCCTTGGTCGGACGCGAGGCCCGCCGGGGCGGCGGCGGAGGCGCGAGGGCGTCCCCGATCAGTTCGGCCAACCGACCTCGGGCAGCGGCGCGGTTCTGCCGCTGCGATCGGTGCTGCGCGGCCACGATCGTGAGCACGGTGCCGCTGAGCCGTGGCCGCAGCCGGTGCAGCAAACGTGCCCGCTGCCGATCGTCCAACGCGGTGGACGCGGCCACGTCGAACGACAACTGCACCCGCGAGTCGGCCGTGTTCACGCCCTGACCACCCGGCCCCGACGCGTGCGAGAAGCGCTCGAGCAGTTCGCGCTCGGGTATGACGAGCCCGCCCGGCAGGCCCGGCGCGGGCGCGAGGTGCAGATCGTCCATGCGGCCAACGGTAGGCGAAGCGGCGCACCCTGGCGCTACGCCCGGGATTGGTTCAAGCTCGACCAGCGAGAATCTGCGCTTCCCTAGAATCGGGCCGCCGCCAGGGCGTCCGCGGCCCTGACCAGCGCGAGGTGTGAGAACGCCTGGGGCATGTTGCCGGCCTGCCTGCGACCCTCGACGTCGTACTCCTCGGCCAGCAACCCGAGGTCGTTGGCGGCGGCGCAGGCCCGGTCCATCAGCGCCTCGGCGTCGTCGACCCGTCCGGTCGCCGCGTACTGCTCGACCAGCCAGAACGAGCAGGCCAGGAACGGGTGTTCGGTGCCGGCCAGTCCGTCGACGCCGGTCTCGGCACGGTAGCGATGCAGCAGTCCGCCCACCATCAGGGTTTGCTCCAGCCGCTCGACGGTGGCGAGCATGCGGGGGTCGTCGGCGGCGCAGAAGCCCACCTGCGGCAGCACCAGCAGCGAGGCGTCCACCTCGTCGGTGCCGTAGTGCTGGGTGAACCAGCCGCCCGCACTGACCGCGCTGGCCTCGATCTCGGCGCGCACGCTGTCGCGGGCGCTCTGCCACAGTTCGACCGCACCGGGCAGTCCGTAGCCGTGGACGGCCCGGACGCCTCGGTCGAACGCCGCCCAGGTCATCACCCGCGAGTGGGTGAACATCCGCGGCTCGCCGCGGATCTCCCAGATGCCGTTGTCGGGCTCGCCGATCCGGGCCAGCGCCCGGTTCAGCAGCACCCGCTGCAACGGCCAAGAGGTGGTCGATTCCCCCAGCCCGGCCTCGCGGGCGGAATGCAGGGCGACCATCACCTCGCCGACCACGTCAGCCTGGTACTGCAGCGCCGCACCGTTGCCGATGCGCACCGGACGCGCGCCGCCGTAGCCGGGCAGGTGGGTCAGCTCCCGTTCGAGCAGGTCGCGCTCACCGGCCACGCCGTAGACGATCTGCATCTCGGCCGGGTCGCCGGCGATCGCCCGCAACAGCCAGTTACGCCAGTGCTCCACCACCCGCAGAAAACCGTGTGCGATCAGCGCCTCCAGGGTCAGCGCGGCGTCGCGCAGCCAGACGTAGCGGTAGTCCCAGTTGCGAACGCCGCCGAAGTCCTCCGGCAGCGACGTGGTGGGCGCGGCGATGATGCCACCGGTGTCGCGGTGGGTCAGCGCCCGCAGCACCAGCAAGGATCGCACCACGTGCTCGCGGTGCTCGTGGTGGGCGTCGATCCGGTCGGCCCAGTCCTGCCAGTAGTCGAGGGTGCGTTCGCGCTCCGCTTCGCCGTTCAACTCTTCCGGGGCCCGGTGGTGGGACGGGTGCCAGGTCAGGCTGAGCTCCTTCACCTCACCGGCAGCGACGGTGACGGTGCCGGTGTGAACGTGGTCGGACGCGGTCAGCGTGCCGCCGCGGACCAGCACCGAATTCGGTCCAGCCACCGCGGTCAGCGTCGAGCCGGAACGCCGCACCCAGGGAACCGCCCGGGCGTAGTCGAAACGCAGCCGCAACTCCTGGCCGAACTCCACGGTGCCGCGCACGCCGACGATCCGCCGGATCACGTCAACCCGGCGTACCACGTCGAGATGGTGCTCGTTGACCGGCATGAAATCGTGCACCTCGGCCTGGCCGTCCGGGGTCTCCCAACTGGTGACCAGAATGAACGTGTCGCCGTCGTAGCTGCGCACCGAACGCGCGTCCGGATGGGTGGGGCGCAGCTTCCAGCAACCCTGCTCGTCGCCGCCCAGCAAAGCGGCGAACACCGAGCCCGAATCGAACCGGGGCAGGCAGAGCCAGTCGATGGAGCCGTCGCTCGACACCAGAGCCGCGGTGCGGCAGTCACTCAACAGCGCGTAGTTCTCGATCGGTGTCGGCATGCGCCCATCGTGCCAGCAGCCCTTGCTACTGAATGCCTTGGGCCACGAGGTCACGCACCGCCGTGAGCGCCTTCTCGTCGCCGTCGGCTTCGGGTTCGTCACCGCGGCCCCACAGCCAGCGGTCGACGTGCTCGGCCGTACCCGCGAACCCTGCGTCGGGCGCCAGGTCGGTGACGCGCAGCACCCCCGGCTCGTCGTAGCTGTTGCCTGACTGGCCGACGCCTTGCCAGCGGCCGGGTCGCAGCAGAATCGTGCGACCGGTGTCGGTGAGGGTGAGCGCCACCACCGAATCGGACGGCACGAACGCGAACCCGGGCAGCGTGCCCCACCAGGCGAACATCACGTCGAGGGCGTGCACGATGCCCGCCTCGGCCACCGCGGGGGCGATCGGCGTGACCGGCAGCCCGGCCGCCAGTTCGGCGTCGATGCGGTGCATGACCGCCTCGTGCACCTGCATGCGCCGGGTGAAGCCGACGGTCTGGTCGGTGCCGAACCACGACCAGGCCGGCTCGTCGTCGGCCCGCCGGCCGAGTTGCGTCACCAGGGCGTCGGTCTGGTCGGTCAGCAGCGCCAGGGTGGCCGGCACGTCGCCCGGACGAGCCGGTTTGGCGTTCTCGACCGCCTCCTGATCGTCGTCGGTGATCGCCCCCGAGCCCAGAATCCCGGCCCAGAACGCGTGCACCTCGGTGAGATGCCAGGCCAGGTCGGCCACCGTCCAGTCGGGGCAGGTGGGCACGGGTGCCTGTTGGTCGGCGGAGCGGATCGCGGCCGCGAACCGGTCGGTTTCGGCGGCGATCACCGCGGTGTGGTCGAACATGAACCCGATCCTAGAACCCCAACCGGACGAAACTCGTCCGCTTCAGACGGGCGAGGGCGCCATGGGTCACGCTGCAGTCACCAGACAGTGCCGATCGGGCTCAACGACCTGGCCCCCTGTCGGCGTTCTCAGCACGATTCGTGGAGCACGCCGTTCGGTGCCACCAACGCTTGGCGCAGGTGGGACGATGGATGGGTGAGCCAGCCCCCGACCACACCCGACCGTCCGCTGCCCGGCATCGCCTCGCCGATCGCCGCCGCGGTACTCGCCGGTGGGCTGGTGTACCTGATCTGGTGGGCGATGGTCAGCACCCGCACCGGCCAGCGCATCGACTCGCTCGCGCTCGAGGGTTCGCGGGTGGGTAGCTGGCGGCTCGACGAGCAGGCCGACCAACTGCTCGGCACCGTTTCGGTGCCAATGGTCGGCGGCATCATCGTCGCCGTGCTGCTGATCGGCGCCCTGCGCGGACGCTGGGTGGCCGCCATCGCCGCAGCGGTCGCCGTGGCCGGCGCCAATGTGACCACCCAGGTGCTCAAGATGCTGGTGTTCCGGCGCGACGACCTGCTGGGCCTCGGCGCCTGGAACGGCACCAACACCCTGCCCTCGGGGCACACCACCGTGGCGGCTGCCGGGCTGGTCGGGTTGATGCTGGTGGTGCCTCCGTGGTTGCGCTCGATCACCACCGCACTGGGCGTGGTGGGCGTGTCGGCCTACGGGTTCGCCACCCTGGTGAACCACTGGCATCGGCCCTCGGACGTCGCGGCCGCGGTGCTCGTGGCCGCCGGCTGGGGTTGCCTCGCGGTGGCCGCGGTTCGCGTCGCCGAGCGCAGGACGCCGCTGCGCGACGTCACCCACAGACCCGGCGCCACCTCGGTGATTCTGGTCATGCTCGCGATCTGCGGCCTGGCGCTGTCGGCCGCGGCAGGTTTCATGGTGTGGAACGCCGACCCCGAAGCCACCGACCGCACCACCGCGTTCATCGCCTACGTCGGCGGAGTGGCCGCCCTGGTCGGCATGACCTGCGGCGGTTTGGGCGGGCTGCTGCGGCTGCTGGACGCCACCCGTCCGATGCCTCGTGCGAAGCAGCGCACCGAGCTGGGCGACGTCACGACTCCTGCGCCCTCGCCACAAGGTTGACGAACACGTCTTCGAGCGTGGGTTCGACCGCCACCAGCGACGCGTCGGCGAACCCTGCCGTCCGCAGCCGGGCGGTGTAGTCGCCCACCACGTCGCCCGACGCCCCTGGTTCGATCACCGCATGCAACCGGGCGCCCGACAGGTACGCCTCTTCGACCCCGGGGGCCTGTTCGAGCCAGGCCAGGGCCCCGTCGACGTCGCGCACCGACACCTCGAGCACCTGTTCGGCGATCAGATCGCGGCGAATGTCGTGCGGCACGCCCTCGGCGATCAGCCGACCGCGGTAGATGAAGGCGAGCTGATTGCAGTGGCTGGCCTCGTCCATGTAGTGGGTGGTGACGAACAGCGTCACCCCGCGACTGGCCAGGTCGTACAACAGGTCCCAGAACTGCCGTCTGGCCACGGGGTCGACGCCGCCGGTCGGCTCGTCGAGGAACAACAGTTCGGGCTCGTGGATGGTCGCGGTGCCGAGCGCGAGCCGCTGCCGCCAGCCGACCGACAGGTTCGCGGTGAGTTCGTTCTCGCGGCCCCGCAGGTCTGCCATGTCGAGCACGTAGGCGCGCTGCTTGGCGAACTGCTCGGCGCTCAGATCGTAGACGCCGGCGTAGAAACGCAGGTTCTCATCCACGGTCATGTCTTCGAACAGCGCGAACTTCTGCGACATGTAACCGAAGCGCTGCTTCACCCGCTCGGGGTGGTTGATCACGTCTTCGCCCAGCACCAGGGCCTGCCCCGCGTTGGGGCCGCTGGTGCCGGTGAGCATGCGAATCGTGGTGGTCTTGCCCGACCCGTTGGGGCCGAGAAAGCCGAAAATCTGACCGCGCGGCACGTCGAAGTCGATGCCGTCGACGGCGGTGAAGGTGCCGAACCGCTTGACCAGCCCGCGCACCGAGATGGCGGCCTCAGGGTTGGGCGGGGTGCCTGCGAGATCGTTGATGGTCATTCGGCCAGCCTCCGTCGGGTCGCAGCCACCGCCGCGCCGAAGATCACCACGCCGAACAGCCACAGAATCCAGAACTGGGTCGACAGCGCCTCGAAACCGCTGCCCTTGATGAACGCCCCGCGCAGAATGCTGATCGCCCAGGTCAGCGGAATGAACCAACTCAGCGGCTGAATCGCTTGCGGCATCGAGTCGATCGGAAAGATGAAGCCCGACAGCACGAAGCTGGGCAGCATGAACAGCATCATCACCTGCTGCGCCTGCTGCCGGGTGTGCGACACCAGCGAGATCAGCAGTCCCAGGCCGATGGAGGTGAGCATGAACAGTGCCAGCCCCGCGGCGACCACCGAGAACTGCCCCGCGAACGGCACCTTGAACCAGAAGATGCCCACCAGCGCCACCACCGTCAGCTGCAGCACGGCCAACAGCGCGTACGGGGTGACCTTGCCGATGAGGTACTCCACCGGTTTGATCGGGGTGACGAACATCTGCTCCAGGGTGCCGCGTTCACGCTCTTTCACCACCGCCTGGCCCATCACGGCCATGATCGACAGCATCAAGATGGCCGCCACCAGGCCGGGAATCATGGTGTTCACCGAAGCCAGCGTCGGGTTGAACATTACCCGCACGCGGGCGTCGATGCCCGGCGCGGCCAGGTCGACGCCCTGGGCGGCCAGGCGGTCGGCGTTGAACCGGGCCACGATCTGCGCGGCGTAGCCGCTGCCCACGCTGGCCACCTGGCTGTCGGAGCCGTCGACCACCACGCCGATCGGCGCCGCCTCGCCGCGGTCGAGCGCGGCCTGGGTGCCGGCGGGAATCACGATCGCAATGGCGATCTGGCCGGTGTCCATCAGGTGCTGCAGGTCGGTCTCGGCGGGGCGCTGGGTCACCACGAAATAGTCGGACGCCCCGAAGCTCGCCTCCAGCGCCCGCGAGGTCGAGGTGCGGTCGAGGTCGACCACCGCGGTGCTCAGGTTCTTCACGTCGGCGGCCACCACGTAGCCGAACAGGATCAGCTGCAGAATCGGCATCAGAAACAGCAACCTGATCAGCAGCGGATCACGGCGCAGTTGCAGAAACTCCTTCCACATCAGCAGCCGAATGCGGTGCAGGCTCATCGCCGCCTCCGTCCGTCGAGCAGCACGGCGATGGCCAGCACGACCACCGCGTAGGCGCCGAGCGCTGCCAGTTGCGGCCACAGTTCGTCGAAGCCGGCGCCCTTGAGAAACACCCCGCGCGAGATCGTCACCATGAACCGGGCCGGAAACGCACAACTGATCACCTGCAACCACTCGGGTATCGAGCCGAGCGGAAACGCGAAGCCCGACAGAATGAACGCCGGCAGCAGCGACAGCAGCAGGCCGAGCATGTTGGCGGTTTCGAGGCTGGGTGCGACGGCCGAGATCACCAGCCCGAGCCCCAGCGCGCAGAACACGAAAAGCGCGGCACCCAGCATCAGCACGGTGACGCTGCCGCGCAGCGGCAGGTCGAAGAACCAGATGCCGACCGCGGTGATCACGGCCAGGTCGAGAAAGGCCAGCAGGGTCCAGGGAGCGACCTTGCCGACCATCATCTCCCAGCGCTTTATGGGGCTGATCGCCAACTGCTCGTCGGTGCCCTGCTCGCGCTCGCGCACCAGGCTCACCGCGGTCTGTTGCAGCGCGACGACCATGATGATCACCACCATCAGGCCGGGGATCAGAAAGTCCGAACTGCGCTTCTCGGGGTTGTACCAGGTGCGAACCCGCGGTTCGAGCTGTCCGGCCGCGGTCACGTCGAGGCCCTGAGCGTCGGCCCACTCGATGGTGACCCGCTGCCCGTACACCTGGTTGAGCGCGGTGCTGAACGCCTGCCCCACCCGGGCCGCCGTCGGCTCGCTGCCGTCGAGGTAGACCGCGACGGTGGCACGCTCACCGGCGGCCAACTGCCGTCCGAAACCTGAGGGCACGACCACCGCGATGCGGGCCTGGTTGTGGTCGAACACCCGGTCGACCGCGCCCAGGTCGTTCGCCGTGCCGACCACCCGAAAGAAGTCCGAACTGGCGTAACTGCGCACGTAGGCCTGGCTGGCCGGGGTCTGGTCGGTGTCGATGATCACCGTCGACACGTTCTTGACGTCGAAGCTGATCGCGTAGGCGAACAGCAGCATCTGCAGCACCGGCATCACCAGCACCACCGCCAGGGTGCGGCGGTCGCGCAACAGGTGAATGAACTCCTTGCGGGTCATCGCCGAGATGCGGGTGAACGAGGTCATGCCGCCGCCCCGAGTTCGGCGAGAAAGGCGAAGGCGGTCTCCATGTCGACCGCCACCGGGGTGACCTCGGCCGTGATGCCGGCCGCGGCCAGCCAGGCCCTGATCGGTTCGGGGTCATCGGCCTTTGTCAGCACCCGCACGATGTCGCCGTAGAGATGGACGGCCAGCAGGCCGGGCAGGCCGTGCACCGCGGCCAGCGCGGCCCGCGGGTCGGCGGCGCCCACCTCGAACAGCCGGCCCGGCACGAGCGCCTTGATCTGGGCGGGGCTGCCGCGGTGCCGAATGCGGCCACCGTCGAGAAAGGCCACGTCGGTGCAGCGTTCGGCCTCGTCCATGTAGGGGGTGGCGACCAGCACCGTGGTGCCCTGCCGGTGCAGCCCGGCCAGAATGCGCCAGAACTCGCGCCGCGACACGGGGTCGACGCCGGTGGTCGGCTCGTCGAGCAGCAGCACGTCGGGTTCGTGCATCAGCACGCTGGCCAGAAACAGTTTCTGCTTCATGCCGCCCGAGAGCCGTCCGGCCTGCCGGTCGGTGAACTCGTCCAGCCCCATGCCGGCGAGTAGTTGGTGCATGCGTGGGCCCCGGACGTCGGCGGGCACGCCGCGCAGCTTGGCGAAGAACTCGATGTTCTCGGCCACGGTCAGGTCGGGGTACAGCGAGAACTTCTGCGACATGTAGCCGATCAGCGGGGTGACCTTGCCGGGCTGCCGGCGCACCGAGAACCCCTCGATCGCCGCGTCGCCCGCGCCGGGGGTGAGCACGGTGGCCAGCATGCGAATGAGCGTCGACTTGCCCGCGCCGTCCGGGCCCAACAGGCCGAACACGGCCCCCTTGGCGATGCTCAGATCGACACCGTCCACGGCCTTGACGTCGCCGAAGCTGCGGGCGAGGCCGGCGGCCTCGATCGCCGCCCCGGTCACTGCTGTCATGGCAGGGTCACGGTCACGGGCATGCCGGCCTTGAGGGTGCCGCTGGTGTCGTCGAGGCGAATGCGCACGGCGAACACCAGCTTGGTGCGCTGCTCGGCGGTGTCGATGTTGTTGGGGGTGAACTCGGCCTGGTTGCTGACGAACGACACCGTGCCCTGAAACGTGGTGGTGCTCGAATCGGCGGTGACGGTGGCCTGCCGGCCCACCGACACCTGGCCGATCGCGGTTTCTGGCACGAACACCCGCACAAAGAGGTCGGACGGGTCGGTCATGGTCAGGATCGTGCGGCCCGGGGCCGCGTTCTGGCCGACGTTGCCGACCACGTTGACCACCGTGCCGGCCTTCGGTGCCTTGATCGTGGCGTAGGTGAGCTGCACGTCGGCCAGCTTCACCGCCGCCTCGGCCTGTGCCAGGCGCGCCTTGGCGGCCTTGACGTCGGCCTTGGTGCCGTCGTCCTCGGCGTTGGTGACCGCGGCCTTGGCGGCTTTGACGCCCTGCTCGGCCTGGCTCTTCTGCAGTTTCAACGCGGCGGTGTCGAGCTGCACGAGCACGTCGCCGGCGCTCACCTGGGCGCCCTCAGTGACCTCGACGGCGGTGATGCGGCCCGCCATCGCCGGAGCGATGGTGAGTTCGGTGGTCTCGACCTGGCCGCTCAGCGATTGGGTGGTGGTGGTCGGACGGGTGGCGCTCCACCACCACCAGCCGCCGAGCCCGACGATCAACAGCACGACCAGCACGATCACCGGCACCGGTGGCCTCTTGTGGTTCTTCACTTCTTCACCTCGTTGGTTCGGCACGGCGTGAGTTGGACGTCGACGGGCACGCCGGGCGGCAGCCCGGCGCTGACGGTGACCTCGACGGGCACGGCACGGGTCAGGTGCACCTCGTCGGTGGTGTGGTAGGTGGGCGGGTACTGGGCCTCGGGCAGAATGCGGCTGATCGTGCCGGTGGGGCTCTCGCCCCAGGCGATGCTCGCGGCGTCGCCGACGCACACCCGGTCGGCCTGGGCGGGGGCGAGCCACAGCTCGACGACGTGCGCCGGGCTGCTCAGCTCGGCCACCGTCGCCCCGGGCGCCACCACGTCGCCGACGTGGGCGATGCTGGTGACGGTGCCGTCGCGCGGTGCGGTGACCACGGCCTGCGCGCGGGCGGTGCGGGCCTGCTGCACGGCGACGTCGTTGCCGGCGGCGATCACGGCGAGCTTGCGGCCGCGCGTGAGGTCGGCCTTGGCGTCGTCCAACTTCTTCAGGCCCTTGTCGATCTTCTTCAACCCGTCCCGGGCCTCGACCAGCTTGTCGTCGATGGTGGCGATGCCCTTGGTGAGCTTGGGAATGCCCTCGTTGAGTTGCTTCTGCGCTGCCTTGAGCTTCTTCTGCCCGGCCTTGGCCTGGGCGATGCCCTGGGTGAGCTGTTTCTGGGCGGCCGTTAGTTGCTTGATGCCGGCATCGATGCCGGCCAACGCTGCAGTGAGCTTCGCCACGGCGGCTTCGAGTTGCTGGCGCTGCTCGTCGGGGGCGTCCGGGGGCAACGCGGCGAGGGCGGCCTTGGCGTCGGCCAACTGCTGCGCCACCTCAGGGCGCTGGGCCTGCAGCGCGGCCAGGTTCTTGTTGACGCTCGCCAGCTTCGGTGGCAGCTCTTTGAGCGCCTTGTTCACCTTGGCCAGATTGGTGTTCACCGTGACCCGGGCCTTCTTGGCCTTGGCCAGGTTGCTCACCAGGGTCTTGCGCGCGTCGGTGGCTTTCGCGATGCCGTCGGTCACCTTGGTGCGGGTCTTCTGCAGGTCTCTCTTCTTGTCGGCCACGGTGTCGATGGCGCTGTCGATCTCACCCACTTGCGCCTTCGCCACGGCCAGGTCGGCCTTGGCCGAGGTGACGTTCGCGGCCAGCGCGTCGTCGTCGAAGCGCACCAGCACGTCGCCCGCCCGAACCTGGTCGCCGATCTTCACCTGGACGGCGCTCACCCGCTGGGCCGAGCCGAGCCCGAGCAGGGTGGGCACGGCCGACAGGTTGGCGGGCGTCGTGGCGGTCACCGTGAAGCCGGCGTTCAGATCGACCCGCGGCACGGCAAGCGTGGGTGCCTGCGCGGTGACCACGTCGGTCTTCACCCGTCCGGTCGAGGTGATCGTGGTCGACGGCGCCGCGCAGCCGGTCAGCGTCAGCGCCAGGGCGGTTGCCGCAGCGGGTAGCACGAATCGGGTCAACATGGGTTCGGCCCGTCGTCCAGGGTGCGCAGGTAGGCGTCGACCAGCCACTCGACGTCGGCACGTTCCGGCGGCTGGGGCGGGCCGCTGAGCAGCAGGCCGCCGAACATCACGTAGCTGACCAGGGGCCCGACCAGCATGCGCACGCTGACGTCGGGCCGATCGAGAGTGATCACGCCGTTCGCCGCCGCTCCTTCGAGAATGGCGCGGGTGCGGCCGAGCAGAAACAGCGGGAAGGCCTGCAGAAAAGCCTCGCGGAACTCGGGCAGGTGCACCGCCTCGCCCACCATCAGCCGCAGCAGCGCGATGGTCTCTTCGCGCAGCAGGCCGCCGATCAGCGCCTCGCCGAAGGCGATCAGCGCCGTGCGAAGTTCGCCGCGATTGCGCGGCGCATTCAGCGCGGGCGGTGCCGGAATGGCGCTCTGCACGTCGAGCACGATCGCCTTGAGCAGGTCGTCCTTGCTGTCGAAGTAGGCGTACAGGGTCTGCTTACTGACGCCCGCCTCGGCGGTGATCGCGTCCATCGAGGTGCGGGCGTAGCCCTGGGCGAGAAAGAGTGCACGGGCGGCGTCCGTGCACTGCTGGCGCTTGGCCAGAGCCCGGGGGCTCAACTCGTCCACGACTCAAACTGTACGGTTCAGTTTGATTGCAGGCAAGAGAGCCACTTCCCCGTGTCATTCCGGGCTTGCCCCGGGATGTCGGCGGAAACAAGGTCGGCGGCGGCGGCAGAGATCCCGGCGTGCGCCGGGGACGAGCCAACCGCCGCGGTGCCCCGGTTAGGGTTTTGGCTGTGATCAAGTACTTGGGGTCGAAGCGCGCGCTGGCGGGCGTGCTCGGCACCCTGGCGCAGGCCTCGGGGGCAGCCACGGCTGTCGATCTGTTCACCGGCAGCACCCGCGTGGCGCAGGAGTTCAAGCACCGCGGGCTCGCCGTCACCGCGGCCGACCTGGCCAGCTACAGCGAGATTCTGGCCCGCTGCTACATCGTCACCGACGCCGACGCGGTCGACCTCGACGAGTTGGACGCCCTGCTGGCCGAACTGGACGCCCTGCCGGGGGTTCGCGGCTACGTCACCGAGACGTTCTGCGAGCAGGCCCGCTACTTCCAGCCCCACAACGGCCTGCGCATCGACGCCATTCGCCGGCGCCTGGCGGGCCTGGTCGACCACGCGCTCTACCCGGTGCTGCTGACCTCGCTGATCGAGGCCGCCGATCGGGTCGACTCGACCACCGGGCAGCACATGGCCTACCTGAAGTCGTGGTCGCGCCGGTCGCACAACGCGTTGCGGCTGCGGCGTCCAGCACTGTTGGCGGGCACCGGAATCGCGGTGCGTGGCGACGCCTGCGAACTGGCGCGCAGCCTGCCCCCCACCGACCTGATGTACCTCGACCCCCCGTACAACCAGCACCGCTACTTCACCTACTACCACATCTGGGAGAC
>RRZT010011438.1_pt1 | contig 16863 bp, 15 predicted proteins | sample 2165551 | NCBI WGS metagenome assembly RRZT01 (sample SAMN10456910, study PRJNA506462) | wastewater metagenome | biome: wastewater; feature: sludge; material: wastewater sludge; isolation source: wastewater sludge with Escherichia coli K12::gfp cells carrying plasmid... | place: USA: Moscow, Idaho...
ACACAGGGACCTTTGCAATTTTTTATATGGTACTCTAAACAGACTTTAAACTTATGAGCGAGTATTGATTCTTTGGTTAGGTGTAAATGGCATGTACGAATAGTGTATTGGTATTTGCAAATATCTAACAGCGTTTTCAAGGTATTCATGTGGGTAAACGGTCCATAGTATTCAGAGCCGTCTTTTATCACATTGCGTGTTTTGAAAATACGTGGAAATGGTTCGTTTTTGATACAAATGTAAGGGAAAGACTTATCATCTTTTAGCAAGATGTTGTAGCGTGGTTGGTGTTGTTTGATTAAATTGTTTTCGAGCAATAAGGCTTCTTCTTCACTGTCAACAACCGTGTAAACTATATTGGATATATTTTTTAGAAGAACGGCTGTTTTTTTTGAGGTAAGCGATTTGGAAAAATACGAAGAGACACGTTTTCGCAAGTTTTTTGCCTTACCTACGTATATTATTTCTTCTTTTTGATTCAAGTATTGATACACTCCCGAAAGTTCCGGAAGTGTATCAACAATATGTTTGAGATTTTCGTACATAGTTAGAAATGGAGCAGAGAATCTATTTCTATGTCTTCGTCAAATCCCTTACGACCGTCAAGAAAATCCAATTCAACTAAAAAATTGACGTATATTTTTTTTACATTAAATTTCTTAGCTAATTTGCATGCGGCAATCATTGTGCCACCAGTAGCTAGCAAGTCATCGTGAATCAAGATAATATCGTCTGTAGTAAGAGAATCTTTATGGAGTTCTATGGTGTCGATGCCGTATTCTTTAGAGTAGCTTATTTCTACTGTTTCTGCTGGTAGTTTGCCTTTTTTACGCATAGGAACAAAGCCGATATTGAGCCTATTTCCTAATATCGGAGCCACTACGAAGCCACGAGATTCTATACCAACGATTTTGGTGATTCCTTTATCTTTGTATCTTTTGTATAGTTCATTTTCAAACCATTTCATGCAGGATGGTTCTTTAAATGCTGTAGTTAGGTCTTTAAATAATATTCCCTTACTTGGAAAATCTGGAATGTCTCTAATTGCTTTTTTTACTTGTTCTTCGGTCATATGCTTTTGTTTTTTTTTGTATGTTTCACGTGGAACATTGTGTTCTTTTAAGGTAAATTTGTTTCACGTGAAACAAATTTATCGTCCTAATAACACTAATAAAATATTGATATCGCTAGGAGATACTCCTGGTATTCTGCTAGCTTGGGCTATCGTTTCTGGGTTGATTCTTTTTAGTTTTTGTTTTGCTTCTGTCGATAAAGAGCTGATGTCGTCGTAGTTGAATTTGTCTCTAATCTTTATGTTTTCTAATCGTTGTAGCTTATCAGCAATTAAACGCTCTCTTGCAATATATCCTTCGTATTTGGCAGATATTTCTATTTGCTCAATAATTTCTTGTTTTCTATTTGTTATTTTTTCTGCTTGTTCTTGTAGGCTTGGTAATGCTTCAATTAATGCTTGTAGGCTAATACCTGGTCGCAAGAGAATATCCATTAGTTTTGTTGTTTGTTTTAATGGGGTGGAGCCAACTGAGAGTAGCAGTGAATCAATTTCGCTGCTTTTAACAGAGTAGTTTTTAATAAATTCTGTTATTTCGTTACACCAGGTTTGTTTTTGTTTAAACAATTCAAATCGTTCTTTTGTGGCTAAACCTATGGTATATGATTTTTCAGTTAAACGATTGTCTGCATCGTCTTGTCGTAGCAAGATACGGTATTCAGCACGCGATGTAAACATGCGATAAGGTTCGTCAACTCCTTTGGTTACCAAATCATCTATTAAAACACCAATATATGCTTCGTCTCTATGTAAGATAAACTTTTCTCCACCAACACAATTCATATGTGCATTAATCCCTGCAATTAACCCCTGTCCAGCAGCTTCTTCGTACCCTGTTGTGCCATTTATTTGACCCGCAAAAAACAGGTTTTTTACCAGTTTTGTTTCTAAGGTATGTCTTAATTGGGTAGGGTCGAAAAAATCGTATTCTATTGCATATCCAGGTCTGAAAATATGTACATTGCGAAAAGCTGGTATTTCTTTGAGAGCATTTAATTGAATGTCGATAGGCAAGGATGACGAAAATCCATTCAAATAATATTCCGTAGTACTTTCACCTTCAGGTTCTAAAAAGAGTTGGTGTTCTGTTTTGTCAGAAAAGGTTACAATTTTAGTTTCAATACTAGGGCAATAACGCGGACCTATACTTTGTATTTGTCCATTATATAGAGGGGAATCTTTTAGTCCTTTCTCTAATACTTGGTGTACTTTTTCGTTGGTATAAAGAGTGTAGCAAGGCAATTGTTTTAAGCTATGTGCAGGCGTATCTAGATAGGAAAATTTGTGGTAATCTGTTTCGCCAGGCTGAATAGTTGTTTGGCTAAAATCAACGCTTCGTGCGTCTATCCGTACTGGTGTACCCGTTTTCATCCTTCCTTGTGAAAAACCCATTGCTACCAATTGTTCTGTTATACCATAGCTTGCTGGTTCTGAAACTCTTCCTCCGTTTAGTTGTACTTTGCCAATATGTAAAAGCCCATTTAAAAATGTACCATTTGTTAGAACAACAGCTTTGCACGAAAAAGTAACTCCCATAGCTGTTTTTACTCCAGCTATTGCACCATTTTCTATTACTAACGACACCGCAGAATCTTGCCATACATACAAATTGGCAGTATTCTCGATAACCGATCGCCATGTTTCTATAAATTTAGCTCTGTCGCATTGCGAACGAGGGCTCCACATAGCAGGTCCTTTGGAGCGATTAAGCATCCTAAATTGGATGGATGTTTTGTCTGTAACAATGCCTGTAAAGCCTCCAAGTGCATCTATTTCCCTCACTATCTGTCCTTTAGCTATTCCTCCGATGGCGGGATTGCAACTCATTTGTGCAATTTTGTTCATATCCATTGTTATGAGCAAGGTCTGCGAACCAAGGTTTGCAGCCGCACATGCAGCTTCACATCCTGCATGACCAGCACCAATCACTATTATATCATATGTAAATTTCATCGTAGTATCGTTTCTTTCAATAAGGCTAAGGCTTTATCTTCAGCCTTTCGCATGTTTTGTTCTTCTTGTTGTGTCTTATCTTTTATGCCACACAAATGCAAAATGCCATGTATTAAAATGCGTGCCATTTCATCGCTAAATGTGTTGGTGTAAATGTGTGCATTGCTGCTTACTGTATCTACACTGATAAATATATCTCCTGCTATTTTTTGTTCTTCAGTGTAATCAAAGGTTATGATATCTGTATAGTAATCATGTTGTAGGTACTCGTTATTGATAGCAAGAATTTTGTTGTCTGAACAAAAAATATAGCTGATTTCACCAATAGATTTTCCATATCCAGAGGCTACATTCTTTATCCATTCAGCTATCATTCTTTTTTTTAAACGAAGCCTTTTAGTATCATCAAATATAAAATGTACTGCCATAGTGATAATTAGGTATGAAAGAATAAATATGCAATAAAAATAGCAGCAATAATTCCAGCTAAATCAGCAATTAATCCGCATGTTACAGCATGACGAACTTTTCGTATACCTACTGACCCAAAATACACTGCAATTATATAAAACGTAGTATCCGTTGCCCCTTGAAACGTACATGCCAAACGACCAACGAATGAATCTACACCATGCTGGTTCATTGCATCTATCATTAGCCCACGAGCTCCTGCTCCACTCAAGGGTTTCATAAAGGCAACAGGTAAAGCTTCTACAAAATTTGCATTTAATCCGATTGATGTAAATAGCCAAGCAATGCCCGACATTAAACTGTCCATAGCTCCTGAAGCCCTAAACACGCCTATACCTACCAAGATAGCTACTAAAAACGGAATAATTTTAACGGCAATTGAAAACCCATCTTTAGCTCCTTCAATAAAGGAATCGTACACATTTATTTTTTTGCGTATTGCCAATAAAATAAATCCAATAATAATGCTAAACAAAATAATGTTTGCGGCTACAGAAGATACCATGTTTAGTTTCTCGGAACTCAATACAGTAAAACCCCAAATCACTCCTGTTAGCAAAAGTGTGATACTTCCTAAATAAAGTAAAATTGTTTTGGTAAATAGGTTTATTTTTTGAGCAATGGATACGGCTATAATACCCGCCAATGTGCTCACAAAAGTAGAAAGAAGTATGGGTATAAAAATATCCGACGGATCTGCTGCTCCCATTTGTGCTCGGTATACCATAATAGAAATGGGAATAATCGTTAATCCAGATGTGTTCAAAACCAAAAACATAATCATCGGATTGGATGCGGTATCCTTCGTTTTATTTAACTCTTGCAATTCGTTCATTGCTTTTAAACCAAGTGGGGTAGCGGCATTGTCTAGCCCCAACATGTTGGCTGCAATATTCATTACCATAGAGCCATGCACAGGGTGATTTTTCGGAATTTCTGGAAATAGCTTGTTAAATAGCGGACTAATGCCTTTGGATAATAGCTTGATAGCACCACCGTTTTCGCCTATTTTCATCACTCCCAACCAAAGGGTCATTACTCCGGTTAGTCCAAGTGATAATTCAAAACCCATTTTGGCATATTCAAACGTCGAATTCATAATGTTTGGAAAGATTGTCATATCTCCGAACACTAGTAATTTGAACAATGCCACTACAAATGCAATTAGAAAAAATCCTATCCAAATGTAATTCAATACCATATTAAGAATTATTTAACCCACAAAGTTACAAAAATATCGCATGCTTTCGTATTTTTTAGCAATTTTTTCAAATCTTCTCCTTTCCTGCTTTTTTATATGTAAAATTTAACTGAATAGTATTTCTCTTTTTGCGGATAAACATAAAACTTCCATGTTTTTAATTAATTTTAAATCATAAGTTGACAAAAAATCAATACCTTTGTAAATTAACAAAAATAGAGCGATAAATGGGATTTTTGGGTAGTTTTTTAGGTGGAGCATTGGGGTTTACGGTTGGTGGACCTATCGGTGCCATTATTGGTGTATTTCTTGGCTCGGCTATTAGTTCTAATTATGGTGAAAAAAAGAAAAAAAACACCTCTCAAAATGATTTTAAATTATCTCTTCTTATTTTGATAGCCACTATATTGAAGGCTGACGGAAAGGTAACAAAATCAGAATTACAAGAAACAAAAGCTTTTTTAAGAGCAAATTTTGGTGAAGAAGAAGCACTAGAAGCTCTGCAAATGTTGAAAAATATTTTAGAACAAGATTATGATTATAAATCAATTTGTTTGCAAATAAATCAAGGGTTAAATTATTCATCCAAATTGCAATTGCTTCAAATTTTATTTAAAATATCTTCTGCTGATACAATTGAATCGTCCGAATTACGCCTTTTACAAACAATGGCTACACTAATGGGTATTTCAATGGGCGATTTTCAATCTATTCAAGCGATATACTCTCAGCATCAACATTTCCATGGACAAGTAAAAGACACACGAAAAGAGCTTGATTTAGCGTATCAAATCTTAGAAATAGATAAAAATGCTTCTGACGAAGAAATAAAAAAAGCCTATCGTCGCATGGCTATGAAGTATCATCCCGATAAGGTAAGTACTTTGGGCGATGAGTTTAAAGAAATTGCAACCGAAAAGTTTAAAGCCGTAAAAAATGCTTACGAACTGATAAAAAAAGAAAAAGGTTTTGCTTGATAAAGGCAAACGATAATAACAATACGTATGAAGAAAAAAGACATAGCAATAAATATGATGGAGGTTTTTAAAGAGTCTCCATATAAGTTATTTAATTACAAACAGTTAGCTACTGCTATCAATGTTAAATCCCAAACGGACAAACGGAATGTACAACAAGTGCTTAACGAATTAGCAGCTCTTGGTTCGATAGAAGAGATGGATAGGGGGAAGTACCGTTTTAGCTCTAAAAGTAAATTTGTAATAGGAGTAATTGATAAAAATAGTAACGGAAAAACACATTTAATTCCAGAAGACGGCGGAGAAAAAATATTTATTGCTGATAGAAATATAAATCGTGCAATGAAAAATGATACGGTCAAAGTATTGCTTTATGCCGCTCGTAAAAACCGTCAACCAGAAGGCGAAGTTGTTGAAATAATTAAAAGGTCGAGAGAAACTTTTGTTGGCGTGTTGTCTATCAAAAATAATGTTGCCTTTGTGATTATTGACAATCGGATATTAAATGCGGATATTTATATACCAATGGACAAGCTCAATGGGGCTAAAGATGGTCAAAAAGTATTGGTAAAAATGACCGATTGGACACCCAATGCCAAAAGTCCGTTTGGTGAAATAAGCGATGTGCTTGGTGAAGTAGGCGAGAATAATACAGAAATGCACGCCATATTAGCTGAATTTGGGTTACCCTATTCTTATCCAGAAGAATTAGAGCGTATGGCAAAAAATATTGACGCAGGCATTACGCCCGAAGAAGTAGCCAAACGCATTGATATGCGTTCTATTACGACCTTTACCATCGACCCGCGCGATGCCAAAGATTTTGACGACGCTCTTTCGTATCGCATTTTAGACAATGGAAATATAGAAGTGGGCGTACACATTGCCGACGTAACTCATTATGTTAAACCACATACGCCTATTGACAAGGAGGGGTTTGCTCGAGCTACTTCTGTCTATTTAGTAGATAGAACCATACCTATGTTGCCCGAAAAACTGTCGAACGAAGTATGTTCGTTACGTGCCAACGAAGACAAACTGTGTTATTCGGTGATATTTGAGTTGAATGATAGTGCAGATATTGTGCGATACAAGATTGCAAAAACGGTTATTTGTTCCGACAAACGTTTTACATACGAAGAGGCTCAAGAAATAATAGAAAAGAAACAAGGGGAGTTTGTGTCAGAATTGTTGGCTTTGGATACGCTTGCTAAAAAACTTCGACAAAAACGTTTTGATCTTGGTGCCATTGCTTTTGATAGATACGAGGTGAGGTTCGAAATAGATGAAAAAGGAAAACCATTAAGTGTGTATTTTAAAGAGCAAAAAGATGCCAATAAATTGATAGAAGAATTTATGTTGCTTGCCAACAAAACGGTAGCCGAGCATATCGGAAATGTACCCAAAGGAAAAAAAGCTAAAACATTTGTGTATCGTATTCACGACGAGCCAAATCAAGAAAAACTGGCAAATTTCTCCCTTTTCATCAAGCGTTTTGGTTATAAACTCAAAACAACGGGTAAGAAAAAAGACATTGCCAATTCGCTCAATCACTTATTAGATGAAGTAACAGGAAAAAAAGAGCAAAATTTAATCGAAACATTGGCTGTGCGTTCTATGGCAAAAGCGATTTATTCGACTAAAAACATAGGTCATTACGGTTTAGCTTTTGACCATTATTCTCATTTCACCTCGCCCATCCGTCGTTATCCCGATGTGATGGTGCACCGTTTGCTAACAGACTATTTGGAAGGTGGAAAATCAGCTCCTGCTGATAAGTACGAAGAGTATTGCGAACATTGTTCAGATCGCGAACAACTTGCTGCTTCGGCAGAAAGGGCTTCTATCAAGTACAAGCAAGTAGAGTTTATGAAAGATAAGGTAGGGCAGGTATTTGATGGGGTTATTTCAGGTATTACCGAATGGGGCATTTATGTGGAAATTATCTCTAATAAGTGTGAGGGTATGATTCCTATTCGCGATTTAGACGATGATTATTACACGTATGACGAAAAAAATTATTGCCTTATAGGCACACGCTTACACAAGCGTTACCAGTTAGGCGATGAAGTGGCTGTGCTGGTAGCCAAAGCCAATTTAGAAAAGAAACAGCTAGATTTTGTATTAGCATAAGTATTATGTAACTATTTTGAATATATAAAGAAATGATACAGATTAACATTGTAAACAAGTCAAAACACGATTTACCCGAGTATGCTACGCCCTTATCTGCTGGAATGGATATACGTGCTAACCTTTCTGAGCCCATTACTTTGCTACCTTTGCAACGTAAATTAATTCCTACGGGTTTGTATATAGAGCTACCCAAGGGGTACGAAGCTCAAATTCGACCACGAAGCGGACTTGCTCTCAAAAAAGGCATTACAGTGCTCAATACTCCTGGCACGATTGATGCCGATTATCGCGGTGAAATCGGTGTTATTTTGGTTAATATTTCGGACGAACCGTTTGTTGTAAATGATGGCGAGCGTATATGCCAAATGGTAGTGGCAGAGCACGCAACTGTTCGTTGGCAACAAGTAGAACAGCTTGATGAAACACAACGTGGTACTGGCGGTTTTGGTCATACTGGTAAAAAATAGATGATACGAATGAGATTTTTTTCACTAACTCTTATATTCATTACGCTTGTTGTGCCTGTAGCAATAGCTACCAACAATCAGGAAAAACTATCCACACAAGTGGTTGATAGGTCAGCTCAACAGCCCGATTTCGATTATTATTTTGCAGAAGCTTTGCGACAAAAGCATTTGGGAAATACTGCCGAAAGTATTGATTTGTTTCTCAAAAGTTATGATATCAATCCTACTAGTGCGATTGTTTCTTTTGAATTAGGCAATTTGTTTTTGCAACAAAAAGCCGATGATATGGGGTTTGGGTATATCAAAAATGCAGCAGAGTTAGCTCCTCAAAACTATTTCTATCAAGAAAAACTTGCGTTGCTCTACCGTAGCAATGGCGATTTTTCTAAAGCCATAGAAGTGTTAGAGCGTATTCAGCGGTTATTCCCAGATAAAGATGAGGTTTTATATGAGTTATCTCAATTGTATACACAAAATGGACAACACAAAAAATCAATACAAAAACTTGATTTGTTGGAAAAACGTATAGGATTAAACAAAGCAATAACGTACGATAAAGCGGTACAATACGTATTGTTGAAAAATATAAAGCAAGCACACAAAGAAATTGATGCAATGCTTAAAAAAACGCCCAATGATCATGCTTTATGGATACTGAAAGGGGATATAGAATACGAAAGAAAAAAATATGGTAATGCAAAAAAATATTTTCAAAAGGCTACTGATATTCAACCAGAAAGTGGCTATGTATACATCTCTTGGGCTCGATATTACGAAGCGATAAAGGATTTTAGCACTTCAGAAGAGTACTTATATAAACTTTTTGGAGCGAAAGATATTTCGTTTCAAGATAAAATGCATTATTTAGAAATACTAACCAGCTATTATAGCAAAAGAATGGATGGAATAGAAAAAATGCATAATTTATATACTTCTTTATTGCAGTCGCACCCCATGGAGTATGTAGCTCATACTGCGTATGCTGAATTTTTACTTCAACAAAAATTAGTCCCTGAGGCGATAGAGCATTTCTATACAGCAGCTTTACTCCATCCTTCGTGTCTCGAATGTTGGGTATATTTACTACAATATTATACAGAAAAAAATGAAAATGAAAAAGCCTATCAAATAGCGAAAGAGGCGATAGAAGCCGTACCCAACCATCCTGTGCTATTGTTTTATTCAGGCATGCTTGCTTTGATGAATGACCAGAAGGAGGATGCTCTGGTTCAGTTACTTGAAATGATTAAATTTACCGATTATAACGAGCCTAATTATGCTGAAATGAATGCAGCGGCACATGCGATGTTAGTCGATTTGTATCTGATATATAAAAAAGATTACCCAAAAGCTTTAGAGCAGTGCGACCTTGCTCTAAAATTAAACCCATCAAATCATGTGGTAATGAATAATTGTGCCTACACACTCGCATTGCAAAATGAGCAACTTGAAAGAGCCGAGAAATTAAGTGCTCAATCTTTAGAGGCAGAGCCTATGAATGTGTCCTATTTAGATACGTATGCATACATTTTATTTAAGCAGAAACGCTACGAAACGGCTCTATTTTTTATCGAAAAAGCCATGGAATATACCAAAGATGGAGAGAAGAATGCAGTGGTTTACGAACGCTATGGCGATATCTTATATTTTTTAGGACAACAAACCAAAGCACTCGAAATGTGGCAAAAAGCCCTTGAATTAACCCAAGATGCTACGGATACAATAAAACAAAAAGTTAACACCAAAAAGTATGTCGAATAAATCAGGAATCAGATTGTTGTTAGCATGTATGTTGCTCATTTTGGTGGCGTGTAAAACAACAAAAATAGACACTGCTCAGTCTGTGGTGCCTATACAAGTACCGTTGAAGAAAATTGTGGCAAACCAACAGCAAATACAGACGATAAATGCTTCGAAAGTAAGCTTTTCTATTCCAATGCAAAACCAACAAACCCCACTACGAGGCTCTATCAAAGCAAGGATTGATAGTTGTATGCAAATTTCCATACAAGCCTTGTTTGGAATAGAAGTTGCTCGCATACACCTTACGCAAGATAGTCTTATTTTACTTGACAGAATAAATCAGCAATATGTTGCTGAATCTTTTTCGTCGTTTGGGTCAACGTTTCCAGTTTCTTTTCGTATGTTGCAAGCAATTATCCTTAATAGATTAGTAGATGTAACGACAAAAGATGATTTTTCAGATTTTTTATACCAAAAAGACGAAAATCTACACATAGTATCGTACGAAAATAGTAATTTTGCGATTCAATACCTTGTAAATGATGCTCTTCATTTGCTACGAACAACAGTAAGGGATGCGGAAAAAAGGCACTATATGATGGCAGAATACCAGCAGTTTGACACATACAATACGATAGTATATCCAAAGAAAAACGCTATTGTGATGCTCTTTTCTCAGCAACAATATGCTATAGATTATAGTATCGAAAAAGTTGAGTTTAATCAACAAATAGATTTATCAATTGTTATTCCTCCTAGATACAAACAAATTTTGCTGGCTGATATTGCCAAAGAATATTTTAACTAATAATTATGAAAAAAATACTTTCTATTCTATTTATTTTTGCCAGTGTGGTATTACCTGCTCTTTCTCAAACTGTAGCAGAGCTTGAAGAGCGTCGTAAAAAAGCCCTTAAAGAATTGGAAATTACTAGTTCGTTGATTAGTAAAACTGCTGAACAAAAAAAGACCTCTTTGTCTCAAATTAATATTTTGCGTGTAGAAATTAATGCTCGTCAGAGTTTAATTAATGTGATGAACCAAGAACTTCGTAATATAGATAGAAATATTGGTCAGTTACGCAAAGAGGCACAAGAAAAACAAGCAGAAATGGACAAGTTAAAAGGCGAGTATGCTAAATTAATGTACCATTCGTATTACAAAAAAACCAAATATGAATCCCTGATGTTTATTTTGTCAGCTAAAAGTTTTGCCGAATCGTATCGCAGATACCGCTATGTACAACAGTATGCTGAATTTGCTCAAAATAAAGCCCAAGAAATAGAGAAAGTAAAAGCAGATTTAGAAAACAAATTAGCAGAAATAGAAAAAGCCCGTTTAGAGCGTGTGGCTGTATTAAATGATAGACGAAAGGAGAATGCTAAATTGCAAACCGAACAACGTAAGCAAAGCAATTTTGTTTCGCAATTAAGTAGAAAAGAAAAAGATTTGCGTAGAGAACTTAAAAAGCAACAAGATCAAGCCAATGCCATTAATCGTCGTATAGATCAGATTATTGCAGAAGAAGCCCGCAAATCACAAAAAGCACAAGCCGCAGGCACACAAGAATTTGCTTTAACGAAAGAACAGAAACTGCTTTCTGGAGGCTTTGAAAAGAACCAAGGTCGCCTACCATGGCCCGTTGAACGAGGCGTAATTGTAGGGCGTTTTGGCGTGCAAGCTCATGCTGTGCTAAAGTATGTAACAACTGATAATAAAGGTATTTATATTCAAACTGCTCCAAATTCGGATGCACGTGCTGTATATGACGGGGAAGTAACCCAACGTTTCTCCATTCCAGGAAGCAATTATACGGTGATTGTACGCCACGGTAACTACCGTACGGTATATTCTAACTTAACTGATATATACGTAAAGGTAGGCGATAATATCAAGGCTCGTCAAGCCATTGGGCGTATATTTGTCGACAACGAAGACGACAACAAGTCCGTACTCTATTTTCAAGTATGGAAAGAACGCGATATCCAAAACCCCGAAAACTGGATTAGTAGGTAAAAAAGGGGATTGTTTGAGGGTGGTTAATGCTTTAAATCGAAGTTGATTATAAAGACAATTACAGATACAGCTTGCAGACTTGCTACAGCGATGAGGATTGAATCAAATAAAAAATTTAGTAGATCGTTTAGATAGATAAATTAACAAATGGATAGGTGCAACTCTGATAGCAGATGAGTAAAACTATACAAAGATGAATATTAGGCATTTAAAAGAATATATGTAAATAGCTATAGTCGAAATAGATGCAACTTTGTTATACCTACACAGAAGTTTCCACTCATTGTAAAACGCCACCATTGAGCAAATGTCAAAAGGATAAAAAAATGAAAGACTTAACAAACTCAAATATAGATAGACAGAATATACTAAATAATCGATTTGCTCTTGAGAAAATTCAAGAATACATTGGGTTACCAGGAATGTTATTCGAAGGAGAATATAAATTTACGACTCAGATGGTTGCTGCTTTTTACGGCGTTGAAGAAAGGACTATCAAAAGATATTTAGAAAATTATGAGCAAGAGTTAAAGCATAATGGATATGTTTTAAGTAAGGGTAAACAGCTAAAAGACTTGAAGTTGCAATTTGGTCATGTCATAAATGTCCCGAGCAAAACAACACAACTTGGACTTTTCAATTTTCGTGCTTTTTTGAACTTAGGAATGTTGCTAGCAGAAAGCGATAATGCTAAACTCTTACGTTCTAAAATGCTTGATATTGTGATTGAAACAATCAATGAAAGAACAGGTGGAGGAACAAAATACATTAATCGCAAAGACTCTGATTATTTACCAACGGCTATAAGAGAAAGTAAATATAGGAAAGAATTTACATCTGCATTGAGTCGGTATGTTGATATGGGAAATTACAAGTATTCATTGTTTACTGACAAGATTTATCAATGCATATTTAAAGAAAACGCACAAGAATATAAACAAATTTTGAAACTGGAGGCAAAAGAAAATGCTAGAGATACAATGTATTCTGAGATTCTAAATCTCGTAGCATCTTTTGAAACTGGGATTGCATATGAAATTGAAAAGTGCTTCAAAAAGGCAGGTCGTAAATTGCAATCAAATGAGGTTGACGAGATATTTGTTTATTTTTCTGAACATCCGTTGCAACGACCACATATAGAAGATGCAAGAATAAAAATGGCATCAAGAGACCTACATTTTAGAGATGCCTTTCATAAAAAACTGGAAGAGTATATTCATTCTATTTCACCAGCAGATTTTGAACGTTTCCTTGGAGAACAAAGTGTGAGTTTTGAAAAACAGTTAGAAGAGGCTAAGGACGTTTTTAAAAGGTTAAAAGATAGCGAATGAATACGATAATTTATATCAGCGACATTCAAGAAGTTATCAATATCCACAAAAAGACTATCGCTGTAAGTGGTGGTGGTGCTGACGGTATTATTAACATCGGTTCATTAAACGCAGCTTTGGAACATATCCAAAATGATTTGTACTATCCTTATTTTATTGACAAATTAACACATCTATTTTTTGCTGCGAATAAAAGTCATTGCTTTCAAGATGGGAATAAAAGGATTGCGATTTCATTAGGAAGTATTTTTCTGTTAAAAAATGGATATTTAGAAGCGGCTCAAAGATTTCTATATAAAATGGAAACAATTAGTTATCATTTAGCTGCCAGTCGAATTGACAAAGACTTTTTAAGAGAAATTATAGATTCTTTGGTGTACGAAGAAGATTTCTCTGAGGAGATTAAATTAAAATTAATACATTGTATATCAGATGAAAATAACAATGAGTGGTAATAAAAACTATATGTCAATTACCGTTTCCGTGCTGACAAAAAGCCACGTATTTCGCAACAACGGCGATGCGGATCGACAGGAAAACCGCCCGCAGTCGGCAATTGCATATAGTTCCGTCCGTTGTGCACAACCCAAACAGAATAGAAATGGATAGATTCAAACATGTTGACGATAAGCTTACGGAACAATTAAATGCAATTATTGATTTGGCTAGTGATTTATCATTTGAAGCTAAGTTGACATTTGAATTGAATGAAACTATTGATTACACTCTTCTAGGAAATCTAAATTTCTCAGGAATCTATCTCATTGAAATAAAAACGGATCCACAGAGAAACTATAAAGAATGGTTGACTGAATTCAAAAATGAATGGGAAAAAGAAGAGTTTAAAAAATCTTTCGTTCCAAACTTGAAAGTTAAAAGGACAATTAAGCATAATCAGCTTGACTCTTGGTTTCCTTTGTATCTTGGAAAATCTAAAGCTATATCAAAGAGAATAAAAGAACATATTGATTTGAGTTTAACACAACCAACAACATCATTAAAACTAAAGGCAAGAAAGAACTTATATGGGTGTGAATTTCGAGTAAGTGTTGTGAGAGTTAATGTATCAAACTATGATTTGATTATGCCACAACTTGAAACTTTATTAAGAAATAGAATTAATCCAATATTAGGAAGGCAATAATTATCTTGTCCTGAAATAGGTTTACACAAAAAAGTGTAAAATAAACAACTATACATTACTATTGCAGGGGTATTTTTATTGCTCATTGTAAAAAAACAACAAACTATTTTGACCAATAACTAAATCAATATGATTACTTTTGCAACATAGTTTTACCACAGATTGTATACCTAAAACAATTTTTCAAAATACAAAATCCCCAGTTGAGCCTAGTGTGGTAAAAACAGTTTGTTGGTTTAGCGTAGTTTACAAAGCTACCTCATTACTAAAAGCAAAGCGCTGGCTTAGCAAAAGGCAAGAGCCTTCTTTTTTTGAAAAGACCAAGGCAGAGGCATTCGCTTAAAATAAATAGGTTACGGAGAAAGGGGAATTATTAATGTCTGTTTATTAATTGTGAATATACTTTATATTGCTAGAAAAATCAAAAAATCTTTATATTCATTGTAATAATGTGGTTTTTTCAGTATCTTTGCGTTTATTATAAAGCAAATGCCGATGAAACAGTATTTAGAGGAGCTACATAAACTACGGATATTCCGCTTGAAAGATGTTGAAACTCTTGTGGGGAATTTGAATTCAGCCAAAGATTTATTGCAAAACTACAAAAAGCAACGATTGATTTGTCAGGTACGACGAAACTTGTATGTTGTAACTGATTTGGCAAGTAAAGTTAGCTTGGCAAATAAGTTTGAGATTGCAGGCAAAATATCCCCAACATCGTATCTTTCATACCAATCGGCATTGGAGTTTCATGGACTGGCACATCAGGTATTTTACGATTTGTGGGTTTCGAGTAGTAAGCGCTTTAATTCGTTCGAGTTTGAAGGTATTCGATTTCAGTATTGCGAATCGAAAAGTTTGTCGGGAGTAATGAATGCTAACTCTAGTCCATTTATTCGAGTTACTAATTTAGAACGTACTGTGATTGATTGTATTGATAAAATAGAGCGATGTGGGGGATTGGAAGAATTAATTCAGTCTATTTCACTTATTCCATATTTGGATCAGGAATTACTGCTCAATTACTTGCAAGAATTCAACAAGCAGTTTTTATATCAGAAGGTAGGATTTATTTTGGAGTATTTTAAGCAAGAAATGAAGCTTAGTGATAACTTTTTTAGCATTTGCAAGCATAAGTCAGGTAAAAGCACACGCTATTTGACAGATCGTATTGAATCTATTCAATATTTCAAAGAATGGAAATTGTGTGCTCCAACTAATATTCTTTCCGTTTTAGAACAAGGAGGTGAAAACTATGTATAAATACAACAAAAATGATTTAGATTTGCTTGCTGTCAATACTGATTTTCTCCGCGATAATTTAGAGAAGGTGCTTCGATTGAGTGATATCTTGCAATACATAAATGCCAATCCTTTGCTATTCAGTCATCTGGCATTAAAAGGAGGTACAGCCATTAATCTAGTGGTTTTTAATCTTCCAAGGTTGTCGGTCGATATTGATCTGGATTTTACAAAGCATTGTTTACGTGACGAAATGTTTGTGTTACGTAAACAAATTAACAGTGATATTTTAAAATACATGACATCGCAAGGGTATCAACTAAATCCATCTTCTAAAAATCCGCATTCGCTGGATTCATGGGTTTTTTACTACCTAAATTCTAGTGGAAACAAAGATAATATCAAAATTGAGATTAACTATTCAATGCGAAACCATGTTTTTGAACCCATTGAAAAAGAGGTGTATATGGAATCCTTATCTTTACATCTTCACGTAAGAACGTTGACTAATTTAGAGCTATTTGGCAGTAAAATAAAAGCACTTATTGAGCGAACAGCTGCAAGAGATTTATATGATGTATATAATATGCTTATGCTTCCTGTTTTCTCAGTTTCAGAACAATCATTACTTCGTAAAATAGTGATTTTATATTTGGCAATTGGTGGCAATACACCTCCTAAAACCGACTTTAACTTTAAGGCTATTGATAATCTGAATTTTAGTCAGATAAAGCGTAAATTAATACCAGTGTTAAAGAAAAGTGATAAGTTTGAATTTGAGGTGGCAAAATCGAAGGTGAAAACTTATCTAACAACTTTAATGGTGCTTACTGATAATGAGAAGCTATTTCTTGAAAGATTCAATCAGAAAATATATCAGCCAGAATTACTTTTTGACGAACTTGACATTGTGGGTAGAATTAACGATCATCCAATGGCAATTTGGAAATGCAGTTGAGGTAATAATCTGTATAATTGCTTTAAAAAACATATTTAAGTTGCAGTTTGCTAGCATGTTATTATAGGAGTTATTAGTTCGAGGTAAGAAATAAATCGTTATTTAATCAGTCTCTTTTAGTTTTTATGATTACTTTTGCAACATAGTTTTAC
>RRZT010170267.1_pt1 | contig 16861 bp, 15 predicted proteins | sample 2165551 | NCBI WGS metagenome assembly RRZT01 (sample SAMN10456910, study PRJNA506462) | wastewater metagenome | biome: wastewater; feature: sludge; material: wastewater sludge; isolation source: wastewater sludge with Escherichia coli K12::gfp cells carrying plasmid... | place: USA: Moscow, Idaho...
CGCTTATTTTGCCCCTGATGCGGTTGTTGGCATCACGCACCGTCCCATCGCTATCAATACTGCCAAGAATGCGATTATCGGCACTACGCACCGAACCCACATCAGCCACGGATACGTTTGGCATGACTGTACTACACATCAAACAGCTGGCAAGTAAAACCTGTGTTGTGGATTTATTAACCATTGCCTTCCCCTTAAAGTCATATTGGGTTGTTGCTTAACTTCTTTGAGCAAAAATACAACACATCACAATCATATCACCTTTTTAGTCTTTAATCAAAACCATCATCACAAGCGACCACACAAACGCCACCAAGCCCACCACAAAGGTCAAAAGCAAGCTTGCCCCCATGCTCATCAGCCATTTGGTAAGCAGTGGGGCAACCAACTGCGCCCCTGCATAAATAGTAATCAGCACCGCCGACAGCTTCACCCCTTGGCTGGGCTGTAGTGCCCTTGCATAACGCTGAGTGCACATTACCGAGCCAAGAAAGCCACCACCTACACCGAGCGCACAGGCGATTAAGCCCCAAATATTCGGTATCAGCAATAAAATTCCCACGCCCAACGCTTGCACCACATAACTTAAAATAATCGCCCGTCTGTCGCCAAGCGTCGCCCCAAGCTTATTCCATAAAGGCGTGGTAACAAGACAAGCCACCGCCACCAGCGTCCACAGATGCGCATTAAGCGGTTCATGCGCATTCAAGCTAAAAGCAAGCGTGGGCAAAAAAGTCATCGGTAAAATATAGCCCAGTCCCGCCCCCAAATACGCCAAAAACAACAAGGTGCTTTGACGGTCAAATAACGGTGGTGCGGTGTCGCTACTTTTGGGCGTGGGCAGGTTGACTTCCACTTTGGCAAGGCGATACACCGCATAACTGCCAAGCACACAGGCAAGCACCGCCACAGGCAGCCAGCGATCCGCCCCACTAAACGACTCAGCGGTCATGCTGGTTAGCACGCCACTGGCGATAAGCCCTGCCGACACGCCAAAATACATCAGCCCACTTAAATGAGCCCGACCCCGAGCGTGTAGCCATTCAAGCATCAGGGCAGGCGCAAGGACAAATACCGTGCCATTACTGATGCCATTGACCAAACGCAGTCCCATCATCACCATAAAATCACTGCTAAAATATTGCAACACGGTGCTGATGACGTTTAAAATAATATTGGCAAGCAGTAGTTTTTTGATGAGTGTGGGCGTGGCAAAAAAGACCGCCAAAAGTGCGCCAATGAGATAACCCAGATAATTGATACTAGCAAGGTCAGTGCTTTGGGCAAGCGTGAACAGCCCGTCATCAATAAAATAGGGCATCAGTGGCGTAAAAATAAAACGCCCCAAAATATGCACCACCACTAGGGCAATCATCACCGCCCCTAGGTTTAGCCAGACTTCCTGCGTTGTTGTCTGTTTTGTTTGCATGGTTGTTCCTTGATATATGGTGGATTTATTGTAATGTGGTGGCTAGGTTTTAGCAATGCCAATCATTTACCGCCAAGTGCATTTATTTACAAAAATAGTTGTCAAATTGATTGACTTTTATATTAGAATATTCTAAATTAGAGATAGCTAAATTATGAACCCAGATTTTACCCAATCCGATTTTGCTGAATTTGAAAAGCAAGCTGGTCAAGCGGCAAATTTTTTACGCACCCTTGGCAATGCCCACCGCTTGCAAGTTTTGTGCTTATTGATAGAACACGATGAACTAAGCGTTGGGCAAATCCTTGAACGCACCACGCTTAGCCAGTCCGCCCTATCACAGCACCTAGCCAAAATGCGTGATGAAGGCTTAATCAGCTATCGCAGGGACGCACAGACGTTGTATTATGCTCTGTCAAATCCTGTGGTGATAGAAATCGTTGGTGTCTTAAAAGCAAATTTTTGCCCTTAATTATAAAAGGTAAATTATGAAAATCCCCAGCCTAAACCCCCAAGAAGCACAAGCCAAGCTTTCCCAAGGGGCAACCTTGATAGACATTCGCTCTGCTGACGAATACGCACACAAACACATCACGGGGGCGGTTTCCAAGCCCTTGGACGGACTGCAAGGGCAAACCCTAAATGACGGCGTGATTATCTTTAGCTGTCTTGGCGGTGTACGTACCGAACAAAACGCCCCACTGCTAAAAAACTGCGCCAGCGGTTGTCAAGAAGTCTATTTGTTAAATGGCGGTCTTAACGCTTGGGAAAAAGCAGGGCTACCGATCACCCAAAACGCCAAAGTTTCACTGGACATCATGCGTCAAGTGCAAATAGCGGCAGGAACGCTGATTTTAATAGGGGTTATTTTGGGGGCGGTGGTGTCACCTGCATTTTATGGGCTGTCGGGTTTTGTCGGCGCAGGGCTGTTATTTGCGGGGCTGACGGGGTTTTGTGGTATGGCAAAATTGCTAGCAGTTATGCCATGGAATAAAGTTTGATTTTTAACCATAGGAGTTTTTATATGAAAGCCAATCTTGGAAAAATTGACCGTATTTTACGCTTTGTGGTTGGAGCATTGCTTGTTGTGCTTGCCATTGCTGGTGTGATTGGTTGGTGGGGATATTTGGGGGCGATTTTTGTGGCAACGGCATTTATCAATTTTTGCCCGATTTATGGTTTGTTAAAGATTTCTACCAAAAAGGACGATTAAGCAAGCAAAATACCCCAATCATCACGACTGGGGTATTTGCTTTTAACAATAAAGACTACGCTTCCACCACTGGAATTTTACCAATCTTAGCTTGCCAAATCTTCGGTGCGGTGGCGTGTACGGATACGCCATTGCTATCTACCGCCACGGTGACAGGCATATCCTTGACTTCAAATTCATAAATGGCTTCCATACCAAGCTCAGGGAAAGCAACCACTTTCGCCTTTTTAATCGCCTTAGACACCAGATAAGCCGAACCGCCCACCGCCATCAGATACACCGCCTTATTATCGGCAATGGCTTGGCACGCCGCCGCCCCACGCTCAGACTTGCCAATCATACCAAGCAGACCAGTTTGCTCGAGCATCTGACGGGTGAACTTATCCATACGCGTGGCGGTGGTGGGGCCTGCTGGTCCAACCACTTCATCACGCACAGGATCGACAGGTCCAACATAATAGATGAGCTTGCCCGCCAAATCCACAGGCAATTTTTCGCCATTATTAAGCATATCGGTCATGCGCTTGTGCGCAGCGTCACGCCCTGTATAAATCTTGCCCGAGAGCAAAATCACGTCCCCAGTTTGCCACGTGGCGACTTCTTCACGGGTTAAGGTATCGACATTGACACGCTTGCCATTGTCGGGGTTATAAGTGATGTCAGGATAAACGCTCAAGTCAGGCGGCGTCAGCTCAGCAGCGCCCGTGCCATCTAGTTCAAAGTGAATGTGGCGAGTGGCAGCGCAGTTAGGAATCATGGCGACAGGCTTACTTGCCGCATGCGTTGGGTAGTCTAAAATCTTAACATCTAGCACGGTGGTCAGCCCACCAAGCCCCTGCGCACCAATACCCAAGGCGTTGACTTTTTCAAACAGCTCAAGGCGTAGGCTTTCGGTGGTGGACAGCTCAGCCCCACTGTCAGCCTTGGCTTTTAGCTCATGAATGTCAATGTGGCTCATCAAGGATTCTTTGGCAAGTAAGGTCGCTTTTTCGGGCGTGCCACCGATACCAATACCCAGAATGCCAGGGGGGCACCAGCCAGCACCCATTTCAGGAATGGTCTTTAGCACCCAATCCACGATGTTGTCAGACGGGTTTAGCATGGCAAGTTTGGATTTGTTTTCACTACCGCCACCCTTAGCCGCGCAAGTGACGTCCACGGTATCGCCCGCGACGATTTCCATATGAATCACCGCTGGGGTGTTGTCTTTTGTGTTGGTGCGCTTGCCTGCTGGGTCAGCCAGTACAGACGCACGCAGGGTGTTATCAGGGTTGCCATAGGCACGGCGCACGCCTTCATTGACCATGTCGGTGACGCTCATGGTGGCATCCCATTGCACGTTCATGCCGACCTTTAGGAACACAGTGGCGATGCCTGTATCTTGGCAAATGGGGCGATGTCCTTCGGCACACATACGGCTATTGACCAAAATCTGGGTCATGGCGTCTTTGGCGGCGGGGTTTTCTTCACGCTCAAGGGCGTTGACGAGTGCCTTGATATAATCGGTGGGGTGATAGTAGCTGATGTACTGAAAAGCGTCAGCGATAGACTGGATAAAGTCTTCTTGTTTAATAACGGTCATAAAAAAATCCTTTTGGCGGTTGGCTAAGGGCAGTTTGGTTAAAGTTTACCAAACCGCCCTTATTCTAACATAAAAATCCGCTCGGGGAACACTCACACAAAACCAAACTTCACTTTCTCATCTTTGGCTTTATATTCTGTCTCATCAATGTGTGTAAGCTCTGCCAAGGTCATCGGCTCATCAACGCTGATGTCTTTTTCTGCCGATTGTAGGTATTGATTACATTTATCGGTGTCTAGTTTGCCAAATTTATATTCAGCAATCAGTCGCCCCCGTCTAAGCAGGGCATGATCCACGTCCATTAGGTCAGCGTTAAAGGTACAAATAAACTGACACTCAAGCACGTCCGACAAAATCCCGTCCGCAATATTTAAAATGGTCGCCACCACATCAGTGGTATTGCCACCGCCAACACGCTCAGCGATATAGTTTTCACAGTCTTCTAGCACCAAAATAGAGTTTTTACGCTCAATCAAAAGACTCATAAACTGCGGTTCTGCCAATGCCCCAATCAAGTTATTGGGCACAAAAATAAAATCTTTATCAGGGATTTGAGCGGTTAGCCATTTGATGTAGTTGGTTTTACCTGTCCCTGCCAAGCCGTGCAACAGCACCACGCCTTTTTTACCATGTCGTAAATCGTCTTGGATTTTTTGGTGTACAGGCATAAAATTATCATTGTACATCAAATCCAAATCCAGCTTATAAGGCTTAATGGTTTGATGACGAAATACCAAATCATTGCCTTCTTTTAACAATAGCAAAATTTTAGCTTCTGGCGATACATATTTTTCCAAAAAGCTGTCAAAAAACTTTTTAATGTTTTTTAAAGCGTCTTTATTGGTAGAATCATAGCCGATTTTTTCTACTTTTAAAAAGCCTGATTCAAATAATGTTTTATCGTATTCGTTACTTAAATCTTCATTTAAAAGTAAAAACAGCTCATAGTCGGGATAAAAATAACACAGCTCGCCTTCATAAAAAGTATTGCTTTTTGAATCATAATAAACGGTATGATAATCTTCACACTTCACAAATTTATTCAGGCTTTCTTTTTTAATAACAATATTACTGCCACTGACATTGATGCTGGGCATTAACGAATCAATCAGTTCTTGAAAAGGGGTATTATTGGACGTGATTTCTTGATCCAATTCTTTCATTTCAATAAAATATTGATTATCTCTATAATTTTCCGTCATGATTTTACGGGGACGGAAATATTTGGATTGTAAAATTTTCATAAATAACCTAAAAATAAAATTCTTTAACGTTAATACTTAGTAATAATGGACAAACATTCACTTGCCATAACCATACCAATAACACTGGTCACCACCACTGCCGAGCCATAACCACCACAGTTTAATCCCGTTTGGCACGATGTCGCCAACTTTAACGGCTCACTAGAATAAACGCACTTAATGCCAAACTTCTCTTTTAAAGACGCATTGATGTTTTTGGCTCGTAATTGACTGCGTAATTTGGCAAGCAGTGGATCTTGATACACGTCTTTTAAATCCGCCACAGCAATTTTACTGGGATCAATTTTACCACCACCACCGCCCGACACCACAAGTTTCAGCTTGTGAAAACGGCAATGCAGGGCAATCGCCAATTTGGCGTTCATGTCGTCCACACAGTCGAGCACCACCACCGCCTTACCTTGGGCTTTTAAGTCTCGCACGCTTTGGCGATCGGGCAAAATATCAGCGACATTGTCAGAGGTTAAAAAATCGTCAATCAACCGTACCGAAATACTGGGGTTTATGCCGTGTATCCGCTCACGCATGGCTTCAATCTTGGACATGCCCATGGTATCGGTCAGTGCAGGCAATTGGCGGTTAATGTTACTTTCAACAAGCACGTCCATATCCACCAGCGTTATTGTGCCCACACCCGTGCGTGCCAAGGCTTCCACCGCCCACGAACCGACACCGCCCACACCAATCACATACACATGGGCTTTGGCAAAACCGTCCACGCTGTCGCCATACAGCGTGCGTGTGCCAGTCAAGCGGCGGTCAAGGTCGGCAGGTTGGGATATTTTGCTCATGGTTACAACAAGTTAACACCAAAAAAAAGGGCGAATATAAACCGTGCAATTATATCACAAGCCCTTTAGCGTATTGTAAATTTATGTTGAGTGCCTGACAGCTATTTTGCCAAAGCTCATCAGCAAGTTTTTCTTTATCCACTGCCAAAAGCGTTGCCAATTCATCTAACACAAAGGGCAGATTTGCAGGTTCATTAAACGACCCCAAATGCTGGCATGGCACAGGCATCATATCAGGGCAATCAGTCTCAATCACAAACGCCCCCAAGCCGTATTTGTCATACACTGCCCGTACTGCTGTGCGTAGTTTTTTGGCATTGGGATTGGTGATTTGCCCTGTAATACCTAATTTAAATCCTATTGCCACAAATGCCAAGGCTTCATTGACACCGCCACTAAAACTGTGAGCGATACCGCCTTGCTCGTTTGCTTTATAAGCACTTGTTTTTAATAATTTTAATACGTCCGCATGGGCTTTACGGACATGTAAAATAATCGGTAGCTGATACGCTTTGGCAAGCTCTATTTGCGCACTAAAAAACCGCTGCTGTTTGGCATATACATCAGGTGATTTTAATTCATCAGGATAAGTATCTAAGCCGATTTCACCAATTGCCACGCTGTGATGAGTTTTAATAAAATTTTCTAATAAAACCAAATCATCATCACAGTGCTCACGTATATATAAAGGGTGCAAGCCAACTGCCAAATGTGCGTTAATTTTATTAAAGCGATTAATTGTCGCTTTGGCAGTTGCCATTCTATTAAAATACTGTGCCAAATAACCAATCAGCACCACATGACGCACGCCCCTTTGATACGCCCTATCAATAAAACCTTGATAATCATCATGATATTCGGGTACATCAAAATGAGTATGAGTGTCAATTAGCATCACAAATATTTATCCAAGACAATGCCCTTTAATTGGTCATAACCAATAACAAATTCAGGCATACCCATATTATAAGGGGTAATCTCTTCAGGCTGATATAAAAACTTAATGCCGTCTTTATTAAAAGTAAAATTTTTGGTTAAAAAAAATGGCCATGACTTTTCGTGGTTTTTAAGATTGACTTTACCTTTTTGTAGGGCGGTATAAAACTTCTCTTGTACCAATTTTGCTAATTTTTCTTGACCATTGGGTAATAATACATCATCAAGGCTTAATTGCTGTTTTTCGTCCATGTCAAATACAAAGTAATTGATACTGCCCGTGCCTGCGGTATTACCAAATTGATAAAATTCAGTAATAGAAAACAATTCCAAATTACCCCGATGACCCAAATATCTGGGGCGTGATGAAATGTCTATCCACGGTACGCCCGTTATGCCTTGTGATTGGATAAGTTTTTTATGTTCACCGATTAAGTTTTTTTCGGACGCTGTCAAAAATCTTGTTAAGTCCCTATCGCTGGGATAAGCGATTTTGGCAAATTCTTTATATAATAAATCTTGAGCTGAATTTTCGTCCCCTGCCGTGCCAAACACCGAAACCACGCTTTTATTGATGATATGCTGTACCCATGCGTGGTTGGTGCTGATCAGCCCATAATTTAAGGCAGGGCATTCATTGCCACACAGTTTTGCAAAGTCATTGCCTGTACTGATGTATTTATCTTCCACATGAAAATTTACCGCATGGGCTAATATCGGCAACATAGCAACGCATAAAAGTAATTTTTTAAGCATAAGCAAATCTACACGCATAAATTTCCCCTATTATGCAAAAAATCATACTGATACACAAACACCAATAGCGTCAATGTTCATATTTTTGGTTTAATGTGTATTATTTAGCACCTTTTGCAAAAATTGTCCTGTATGCGACCGCTCATTTTGCGCCACTTCCTCGGGTGTACCTGTCGCCACAATCTCGCCGCCCCCGTCACCACCTTCATAGCCCAAGTCCACGATATGATCAGCGGTTTTAATGACATCTAAGTTATGCTCAATCACCACAATGGTATTGCCCTTATCTCGCAAGGTGTGCAAGATATGCAGCAGTTTGGCAATGTCAGCAAAATGCAGCCCCGTGGTCGGCTCATCTAAGATATACAGCGTCTGCCCTGTGTCTCGCTTGGCAAGCTCTTTGGCAAGTTTAACCCGCTGGGCTTCACCGCCTGACAATGTCGTGGCTGACTGACCCAAGCGAATATAACCCAACCCCACTTCAGCTAAGGCTTCTAGCTTACGGGCGATCGCAGGAATGGCACTAAAAAATTCCAGTGCGTCTTCTACGGTCATGTCCAGCACGTCACTGATGGATTTGCCTTTATAGGTCACTTCAAGGGTTTCACGGTTATAGCGTTTGCCAGCGCACGCATCGCACGCCACATACATATCGGGCAAAAAGTGCATTTCTACCTTAATCATGCCGTCGCCTTGGCACACTTCACAGCGTCCGCCCTTGACATTAAAACTAAACCGCCCTGCCTTATAGCCCCTAGCCCGTGCGTCTGGGGTTTGGGTAAATAGGTCTCGGATCAGGGTAAATACGCCTGTATAAGTGGCAGGGTTAGAGCGTGGCGTGCGACCGATTGGGCTTTGGTCGATGTCTACCATTTTATCCAAAAACTCCAGCCCTGTGATTTTGTCATGACTGTCGGCGGTGAGCGTTGTGGCGTTGTTAAGTTTGGTTGCCGCTAGGGGCATAAGCGTGCGATTGATCAGCGTAGATTTGCCACTGCCTGACACCCCAGTAACACAGGTCATCACGCCAACAGGGATACGCAAATTGACATTTTTTAGGTTATTGCCCCTTGCCCCAAGTAGCTCAATATACATCGGCTGTTGGATAGTTTTTTTGCCTTTGGTAACGGCATGGGTTTTGGCATTGTGGCGAACTTTTGGCACGGCTATTTGCTCTTTGCCTGACAAATAGCGACCTGTCAAAGACTCATCATGACAAGCGATCTCGTCCGCTGTCCCCTGTGCGATAATCCGTCCGCCATGCACGCCTGCCCCCACGCCAATATCGATCACATGGTCAGCACTGCGAATGGCGTCTTCGTCATGCTCCACGACAATCACCGTATTACCCAAATCTCGCAAATGGGTCAAAGTCTCAAGCAAGCGATCATTATCCCGTTGGTGCAAACCAATGGACGGCTCATCAAGCACATACATCACCCCCATAAGCCCTGCCCCGATTTGACTGGCTAGACGTATCCTTTGGGCTTCACCGCCTGATAAGGTTTCGGCACTGCGGGCAAGGGTCAGATACTCCAAACCCACTTTATTTAAAAAGCCCAAGCGTTCACGGATTTCCTTAAAAATCTTATCCGCCACTTCGCCCTTATGTCCGTCAATCTGCAAATTTTCATAATACCGCCACGCCTGCCCAATCGGTAAAGAAATAATATCGCCCAGCGTCTTATCTTGCACCCGCACATGGCGAGCCACTTCATTGAGACGCACGCCATGACAGACGTTACAGGTCGTCTGTGCCAGATACTGCGACAACTCATCACGCACCAAATTACTGGTTGTGCCATGATAACGGCGTTCCAAATAAGGCAAAATCCCTTCAAAGGGTACTTCTTTTTGGTATTTTTTACCCGTTTCGCTGACATGGGTAAACGCCAGTTTCTCTTTGTCTGAGCCATTTAGGATAAGGTCTTGTTCTTTTTTGCTTAAGGCTTGCCAAGGGCTGTCCATGTTGATGTTAAAATGCTCGCACACTTGACATAAGATATTAAAGTAATAAGCGTGCATTTTATCCCAGCCATGAATCGCCCCCTGATTTAAGGACTTGGCAGGGTCGGTGATGATACGCTCAGGGGCAAAATACTGACGCACGCCCAAGCCATCACAAGACGGACACGCCCCAGCAGGGTTATTAAAGCTAAACATTCGTGGCTCAAGCTCACTGACCGCACGCTCACAAGCAGGGCAAGAATGCTTTGCCGATAAAATCAGCTCATCATCGCCATCGGGGTTGCCGTCCAAAAAGTGCAATACTGCCAAGCTGTCGCCAAGGCGTAACGCTGTCTCTAAACTCTCTGCCAAGCGGTTACCCAAATCGTCCCGCACCTTAAACCTATCCACCACCACATCAATGTGATGTTTTTTATTTTTTTCTAAAGTGGGCAGTTCATCACTGTCATAAATTATCCCATCAATGCGAAATTTGCTAAAGCCTTGGGCAACCAGCTCATCAAGCAGGGCAATATGCTCGCCCTTACGCTCACGCACCACAGGGGCAAGAATGGCAAATTTTGTGCCGACAGGGTGTGTCATGATGTCATCAACCATTTGACTGACCGTTTGGGCGACCATTGGCAGTCCATGCGTGGGACAATACGGCGTACCCACTCGGGCGTATAACAGACGCAGATAATCATACACTTCGGTGATTGTGCCGACCGTGGAACGTGGGTTATGGTTAGTTGATTTTTGTTCAATGGCAATGGCAGGGGATAAGCCGTCTATGCTGTCCACTTCGGGTTTTTGCATTTGGCTTAAAAATTGGCGAGCATAGGCGGACAGGCTTTCTACATAGCGTCTTTGCCCTTCGGCATACAAGGTATCAAAGGCAAGCGATGATTTGCCCGACCCTGACAGCCCTGTAATCACCACAAATTTATCCCTAGGGATTTTTACGTCTATGTCTTTTAGGTTGTGGGTTTTTGCCCCTTTGATGTGGATAAATTCGTGTGCCATAGGACTTGCCTTTTATTTATACTAAAAGACTTTTATGGGGGCAAAGGGGGAATTTTTAAATTAGGCAAATAAAGGCAAATGTGATTTGTCCTACATATCGCCCTATAGATAGGCTACTTTACACTTCACCGAAACAACAAAGAGCTTTCAATCACACCGCCCCAAAGCGTTTAACTTGCCAATAGCCGTCCAACAGCTTTTGTGGCAGCTCTTCGGGCGTGCTACTGATGACCAGTGTACCTGTACTTTGGGCAAGGCTGGCATTGATTTGTTTTTGGGTATCTAGGTAGGATTTGATGCTGTGATAGGTCAAGGCATCTTGTATGCTTTGCGGGGTGTTTTGTAGATAATGCTTTAAATCACTTTCGTATAAATTCACCAAAATCACTCGGTGTTTTTGGGTTAATAGTTGCAGCGCCCCCATGATCTCATCTGTATTAGCCGTGCGAATGTTGGTGATAAGAATGACGAGGCTACGGCGTTTTTGTAGCGATAGGGCTTGACGGGTGGCGGACATATAGTCGGGGGCGTGCATGGACGCTTGTAAGTCAAAAGTTTGGTTTAATAGGTAGCTGATGACCTTTGCCCCTTTTTTTGGCATGGCGGTTTTGTTAATTTCACCGCTAAAGCTGATAAAGCCTGTTGCGTCCGCTTGACGGTTTGCCACTTCAGCCAGCAGTAGCATGGCATTTAATGCCTTATCCAAATGACTCACTCGCTCGGCATTGTCGCCATTTGACACCTGCCACGGCTCAAGGTTTGCCAGTTTATCATCAGGGACAAAGCGGGTATGACGCATATTTTGTCCGCAGTCCAATAAAAACAAAATCTCTTGATCGGCTTCGTCTTGGTATTCTTTGGTCATCAGACGCTGTTGTCTGGCGGTGGCTTTCCAGTGGATATGGCGGATACTGTCGCCTTCGGTATAACTGCGGATTTGGTGAAAATCTTGCCCTTGTCCTTTACGGCGTTTTTTGATGATACCGCCTGTGTTGGTGCGTTTGCTGACTGCCAGTAGATTGCCCTGCACCAAGGCTTTAAAATTGACCAAAATACGCACGTCTGCCACGCCTTGCACGTCTGCCTTAGGCGTATGATAAAACTTGGCAAGCAGTCCCAGTGGCGTACTAATCAGCCAGTCCACACCGCCAAACACCGCCAAGCCCCGTTCATTGGCATATAACGGATAGCTAATCGTTAGCCCTTGCAAGTCATCATCATGGGGGTTATCATCGGCAAGCTGATGACCTGACACGGTTACAGGCAGTTGGTCGGTTTGGGTAATGCTTGGATAATAATCCATGACGCTAAAACTTAACGCATGACAAAGGTTTGGCAAATACTCATGATATAAACCAAGCGAAACATTGGCATATTCATACACCGATAAGTTGTTATCGGCGTGACGGGTTACGCTCATTTGCCCCATGTGCCGATACGCCAAAAACAGCCACAGATAATCCACGATAAAGGCAAGCACAATCACAAGCCCAATCAGACGTAGCACCCAAGCGACCCACACTAGCGCGCCAAAGCCGTCAAGCAATACCAAAAGTTCGCAGGCGAGCATGAGCGTTGTCCAAGTCAGGAGTAGCCACACCGCACGCTTATTGGCACGAATGGCAAACGGGGCAAAACGAGACGTTTTCATGAGTTAGCTTCTAGGGGCAGAAACGGCATTTAACAACTGCCCGATGACCTGCTCAATCTGATAGCCGTCAATCATAAAGTCAGCGGTCAAGCTAATGCGATGTCTTAGCACATCAACCGCCACATAACGCACGTCATCAGGCACAGCATAATCTCGTCCACTCATCAAAGCAGACGCTTTAGCACAGCGAAGCAGTGCCATGCCCGCCCGCACGCCTGCCCCCATTTCAATCCCTGCAAATTCACGGCTTAGACGCACGATGTCAAGGGCGTACTGCACCACACGCTCATCAATGGCAACGTGGGCGGTAATCAGCTGCAGCTGCAGCAGTCGCTCGGGGGTCATCACGGCACTAACTTTAGATAAGTCCAGTTTATCGCCCACTTGTCCGACGATTAGCTCTGACAGCAGACGCTTTTCGTCCGCCATGCTGGGATAATCCATGTATAAATTCATCAAAAAGCGGTCAAGCTGGGCTTCGGGCAGTGGGTAAGTCCCTTCTTGCTCAATGAGGTTTTGGGTGGCGACACAAATAAAAGGCTTGGGCAACAGGTGCGTTTGTCCTTCAATGGTGACTTGTCCTTCTTGCATGGCTTCAAGTAGTGCCGACTGCGTTTTTGCAGGGGCTCGGTTAATCTCATCGGCAAGCAGTAGATGACAAAAGATCGCCCCTTTACGGGTTTTCCATTGCCCTGTTTGCATATCATACAGCGTATGCCCTGTTACATCTGACGGCATAAGGTCAGGGGTAAACTGTATGCGACCAAACTCACCCGACACCGCCCCCGATAATGCCTTAACCAACAAGGTCTTACCTAAACCAGGTACGCCTTCAAGCAGGACATGACCGCCTGCCAACAGACAAATCACCAGTTTTTTAATCACGTCTGTTTGTCCGATGACCGCTTTTTGTACTTCATTGATAAGTACAGCGATTTCTTGTTGGGCGGCAGGGACAAATTGGCTGATGTTTTTTGGGGTACTCATATTTTTTTCCAATGCTTTTTAATCTGTTAGTTTAAAAATCAGATGACTAATCTTGATAAAACTTTGCCACTTGAGCAAAGCTACGACTGATGCGTAAAAACTCATTATCCGTCTGCCACGTCTGATACAACGCATCATCAATGAGCCCAAGTGACAGCCCCGTTTTTTTGGCGACAGCGTCCATTAGGGTGCGTGGGTCGTCATCATGCAATAGCTCTTTTGCCATGATAGTATGAATCAGGGCGTGGCGGTTGGCGGTCATTAGGCTGTGGGCTTGGTCGCTGTACCAAAGGTATTGCCCCACATGAGCAAAAAAGCCAAAAATATTGCGACCGCTGTCGGTTTGATACACTTTAAGTGCCCCAAACCGCTTTGGCAAAGCAAACAGCAAGGTAATTACCGTAAACAACAGCCCAAGCAAACTATAAGGCAAATACCGCCACAATAGACTAAAAAAGTCGTCCGATTCAATCTGTGGCAAAAACGACACATAGCGATCAGCGGTCAAATACTGCAAAAAGTACGCATTATCCGCCATGATCAGATTATCCACATAATGGTGCTTTTTTGGGCTTTCGTCCGTATCAGTGCCTGTTAATAATGCCCAAGTTCTAGATGACGATTTGGGGGCTTGCTTAGTGGTATCATCATAAGGGCTTGGCACAATATTATAAGCCTTAGGATTGGTAAACATATCCCTATCACTTAACACCGTCAGCCGTCCTTGTCCAAACGCCACGTCCACAAACGCCCGATTGACCGACAACAGATTAACGTGTTGTTCTTTATTTAAAGTATCCAGCAGCTGATTGTATTGCTCGGTGGTCAGTCCGCTGTGGTTATTGGGCTTTAGCTGATACACCCCTTGGCTGTCTTTAAAAAACCAATCATAATCATAAGGACGGGCATTGGGATATTTTTGCAAAAATTCTGCCAGCTCAAAACGACCCTGACCACCAGACGGGGAAGTACTGACCACAAAGGTTTGCCCATTGTCAAAACGAGCAGGAACAGCACGGTTGTTCAAATTTACCGAATAATCATCGGTATCTTGATAGTCAATTCCCAACTGTAACAGTAGCGGATTTTGCTTGCCCAAATATTCGGCATGGTCAGCGTCCGCTTCTTTTTGTTTGGTGGCTTGACTGGCAACAATCAAATGACCGCCCCGCTCTACCCAATTCATCATCGCCACCAAATCTTGGCGGTTGCTACTGGATACTTGATAAATCACTAGGGCATTTTTTTTTTTTTTTTTTTCATCTTGGCTGATGATTTGGGTAAATTTGGCTTGCCCTTCTTTGCCTGTTAAAGTCTGGCTATGCTCATCGCCCAGCAGTTTGGTAGCAGCAAAGTAGCGGTTTTGCAGAACCTCGGTGGTTGGTGTATAACTGGGCGGTAATTCTACTTTATGATAATTATTAAAAAACCAATAAGCATACGCCCCGCCAAGCACAAACACCACCGCCAAAATCGCCACCAGCCAATAATTTTTGGCGGTATTTGCCGTTATCATGGTTGCTTGCTTTGCCATCAGCCACGTCTCCCGTCATTGCCCTTTAAATACAGCAGTTGCCACGCCTGCATCAAGGCACGGATTTGGCTATAATCTTGGTTGGATACGCCCACAGGTAGCCGTTTGCCATAGGCGGACGCTCGCCACAAATTGACCAATTCCTTAAAATAACGTTGTTCTTTATCGCCTGCGTCTTGACAGCGTTGCAACAGCCACAAGCATTCATCTTCGGTTTGGTGCTTGTCAATGGGTAGTCTGTGCTGTGTGCCAAGCTCTCGCAAGGTCGCCTGATACAGCACCGATAACGCCATCAGCCACTGATGACGATAAAGAAGCTCACTTAAAAACGCCATCAGTTCATGCTTGGGCGGTAAATCTTTATCCCACGGTCTGACCGATTTATGACTTAGGGCGATTTTGGCAGTGGGATTGGCTTTACCATAATTTAATTTACCCAGCCAAGACAGCCACGTCTCACGGGTGCGATATAGCCAATACGCAAACAGCGCCAAACCTATCAGCGCCACGGTTTTACCAAAAACCCCGACCACCCCACTTAAAGCCTCGCCCCAGTCTGCCAAGGTCTCTAACAGTCGCCCCAGCCATGATAAATCACGCTCTTTGATTTCTTTGGGCTCTTTTAACACCCATTCGCTGCGAGTGCTTTTATTGCTGTAGGCATCACTGGTTAAAATATCATCAAGCTGTGCACTGCTTTGTTCGGGGCTAAAATTTGGCGGGAACGGGGTTTGTCCCGCTGTTTGATTGGCGGTTGGGCTTAACGTTTGTTCCGCCATCTCATTTGGCAGGGGGGCGGTTTGTGCCATTGCTGTATTGATGCCAAGCACACACACCAAAAGTAGCATTTTATTCATGCATTCGCCCCTTTGTTGTCATCTGCCATCAGGTGTTTTTGTCCGTCTTGATAACGGCGTAGCAGTTTACGAAAGGTCAGCTCAATGTCCCAGCCTTCTAATTGACTGCGTTTACATAAATACATGGCAAAACCGCTCGCCACAAAAAACGGGGTCAGCAGACTGATTGTGGCAAAATAACTCAGCACAAATAGCATCGCATCTAGCCACTGGGGGATTTCCAATTCTACTTCACTGCCCAAATTACTGCCAAGCTGACACAGCGAAAGCAGCGTCTCATAACCCACCAGCCAAATCGCCATTTCTAAAATAAAAAATCCTGCCCCGTGTGAGCTGATTTGTCCATCTTGGCGACGGGTCAGGGCTTTTAGGCGAGTTCTGGCGTTTTTGCCCGTTTGCCCTTCTAACAGATGTACAGGCATGACCATCATACGCCTTGAACCTAAGCGTTTAAACAGCATAAAGCGAACTTTAGGCATGGTTTTGGCAAGCTGTGGTACGTCTTCTATTTGATATTCATTGTTAAATAATTTTTGGCTTAAAAAAATCACCAAACGTCTTTCATGCAGTGGTTTAAGCCACCAAAGCCCAAAAATAAGCCAAAAATAAACCGCAAATTCCGCTTGTCCATACATCGGAAACATCGCCAGCATGACCGATGCCACAAGCCCCAGCCACAGTGCAGGGCTTTGCCACCACAGTCGCCACAAATCGCCATACCACGCCCGAGCGATGCTTAACCCTAAATCCATGGCTTGATAGACAGGCAAGGGCTTAATATTGACGGTCATTTTATCCAAATTCATCTGCGTCTTCCTGCCAAAGCCAAATAAGCAATCACCATGCCCCAAAGTATCGCTGCCACCACATATTTGACTGCCACAGGA
>RRZT010653435.1_pt1 | contig 16856 bp, 16 predicted proteins | sample 2165551 | NCBI WGS metagenome assembly RRZT01 (sample SAMN10456910, study PRJNA506462) | wastewater metagenome | biome: wastewater; feature: sludge; material: wastewater sludge; isolation source: wastewater sludge with Escherichia coli K12::gfp cells carrying plasmid... | place: USA: Moscow, Idaho...
GTGAATGTGCAAGTGGGCAAGTTAGATGCAACAGTGGCCAATGCCATTGTGAGCGTGGCGCAAGAAATTCAAGCAGGCAAATGGGACGACCAATTTCCATTGGTGGTGTGGCAGACGGGTTCTGGCACACAAACCAATATGAATGTGAATGAGGTGATTTCCAACCGCGCTATCGAATTGTTGGGCGGTGAAAAAGGCAGCAAAAAACCGGTGCACCCGAACGACCATGTCAACATGGGGCAATCGTCTAACGATTCATTCCCCACCGCCATGCACATCGCCACCGCCATCGAAGCCACGCGTTTGTTGTTGCCTGCTTTGGATGTGTTACAGGCCGCATTGCAAGCCAAAGAAACCGAATTTGCCCCCATCATCAAAATTGGCCGTACCCACACCCAAGACGCCACCCCAATTACCTTGGGGCAAGAGTTCTCGGGCTACCGTGCGGCAGTCGAATATGGCCAAGCGCGCATCGTCAAAAACTTGGCCGATGTGTTTTTCTTGGCGCAAGGCGGTACGGCAGTGGGCACGGGTTTGAATTCCACGCCTGAATTTGCGGCGGATTTTGCTGCCAAAGTTGCGACATTGACGGGTTTGCCTTTCCAAACCGCGGCGAACAAATTTGAAGCTTTGACCAGCCATGGCGCTTTGAATCAGTTTCATGGCAGCTTGAATGCCTTGGCCGCCGATTTGCTCAAAATCGCCAACGACATTCGCTTTTTGGGTTCAGGCCCACGCTCGGGTTTGGGCGAATTGAGCTTGCCTGAGAATGAACCTGGTTCATCCATCATGCCTGGTAAAGTCAATCCCACACAGTGCGAGGCTTTGACCATGGTCGCCACGCAAGTGATGGGCAATCAAGTCACGGTGAGCATTGCCGCCAGCCAAGGCCATTTTGAATTGAATGTGTACAAACCTGTGATTGCTTACAATGTGTTGCAATCCATCCGCTTGTTGGCCGATGCAATGGTGTCGTTTGCCGAGCATTGTGTGGTGGGCATCACAGCCAACGAGGCCCACATTCAGCAATTGATGGAAAATTCTTTGATGCTGGTCACCGCATTGGCGCCGCACATTGGTTATGATGCGGCAGCGAAAATTGCCAAAACCGCTCACCATCAAGGCACAACCTTGCGTGAAGAAGCCTTGGCCAGTGGTTTGGTCAGTGATGAAGAATACGATGCATGGGTGCGGCCGGAAGACATGATTTCGCCGCATTGAGTGTGTTGTTCATGGACTTGATGGTGTTTTGTGTTTAGGTGGATGGGCAAAACACGCTTATAATACCAACATCGGCACAGGAGTAGCGTATGGGAACATGTGTTTTTTGTCGCATCGTGGCGGGTGAGTTGCCTGCGGAAGTGGTGTATGAAGACGATGCCATCATGGCCTTCAAAGACACCCATCCAGAAGCACCTGTGCACCTGTTGGTCATCCCTAAGAAGCACATTGCCTCTTTAGCGCATGTGCAAACCGAAGATGCTGGGCTCATGGCGCAATTGATGATGGCATTGCCCGAACTTGCTGTGCAACAAGGCATGGAGCAGGGATTTAAAACGCGAATTAATACGGGACGAGCCGGTGGACAAGAGGTGGCACATTTACATGTACACCTTACAGGCCGCCCCAGTTTGAAATAAAGGCATGCAGTCATGACTGCGGCCTGTAAATGAAACACATAGAGTAAAGGAAGCATCATGGGTGGTTTGTCTATTTGGCATTGGGTTTTGGTTTTGGTTATCGTGGTATTGGTTTTTGGTACCAAAAAATTGCGCAACGCAGGCCGCGACATCGGCGGTGCGGTACATGACTTTAAAAAAGGCATGAACGAAGGCAATGCTGAAATTGAAGCTGGCAAAAAAACCAAAGAAGCCGATGCGATTGAACACGAGAAAAAAGACGTGTAATCAATGTTTGAATTGAGTTTTGGTGAGATATTGCTGTTCACCATTGTGGCATTGATTGTTTTGGGGCCGGAGCGTTTGCCGGCCTTAGCGCGTTTTTTGGGGCGTTGGATGGCCAAAATTCAAAACTTGGTCAGCAATGTCAAAGCTGAAATCAGTGCGGAAATTGCCGTTGATGATTTAAAACAAATGCGCGATGAATTTCAGGCCTCGGCACAAACCATACGCGATGATTTGCGCGACCAAGCGGCACAATTACAGCAAGTGAAGCAAGAGGTAGGCGACATCCCCTATTGGGCAAGATTGCCGCCACAAAAGCGGCCTGAAGATTTTGGCATCATCAGTGAAGACTCAGACATGGCAGAAGAACGCGCATGGCTGTTGGCACAGCAACAGGCTGGCGAACATGACACACGTGGTCGTTCTTTGTCTCAATTAAGTCGCCGCCGCCGCAAAGACATACGCCCATACCAACACGTCAATCGGCAGGCGCAGCGCATTGGTGCGCGCCGTCAAATGAAGCAGAGCCGTCATGGATGATACCCAACCTTTAATTGAGCATTTGATAGAACTCAGACGCCGCTTAATCCGTACTTTAATTGGCTTATTGCTGTGTTTTGTGGCCTTGGTGCCATTTTCTGAGCAATTGTACACGTTTGTGGCCCAGCCTTTGATGAGCAGTCTCCCCACTGGCAATCAAATGATTGCAACAGACGTCATCGCCCCATTTTTCGTACCAATGAAGGTCACATTAATGTTGGCTTTCTTGGCCAGCTTGCCCAATACCTTGTGGCAAGTGTGGGCATTTGTCGCGCCTGCTTTGTACCAAAATGAAAAAAAACTGGTCTTGCCCTTGGTGGTATCGACGGTGTTGTTGTTTTTTGCGGGTATGGCATTCGCGTATTACTTGGTATTCCCCACCATGTTTAAATTTTTGGCCCATGTCACCCCCGAGGGCGTGAGCATGGCCACTGACATCGACAAGTATTTGTCGTTTATCTTGGGCATGTTTGTCGCTTTTGGCATTACGTTTGAAACCCCTGTGATTGTGGTATTGCTGTGCCGCATGGGTGTGGTCAGCTTGGAACAACTGCGCCTTGCAAGGCCATACGTGATTGTGGGGGCATTTGTGGTGGCCGCCATTGTGACGCCTCCTGATGTGATTTCTCAAATCATGTTGGCCGTGCCTTTGGTTGTATTGTATGAGGCCGGTGTGCAGGTGTGCCGATTTGTGCGCCCTAAATCCACAGAGTGGGCTGAGGTTGTTGATGAGCAATGAGATGGTTTTGGCTTTGAATGCCCGCATACAGCAAGCACGCATGGTGTGCGTGATCAGCTTGGTATTGCTGATTTTCATCTGCATCGGATGGGAATGGTTTTTGGCTCCTTTACGCAGTGGCGGGTCTTGGATGGTGCTGAAGGCATTGCCTTTGGTGGCCATTTTGCCTAGCATCGTGAAAGGTCGGCGTTATACCTATCAATACAGCAGTATGCTGATTTTGTTTTACTTTACCGAAGGCGTGATGCGCCTTTTTGATGCCGATGCTTTGAGCCGTATGTGTGCGGGTTTTGAAGTATTGTTCAGTGTGATTTTCTTTGTTGCGTGTCTGATTTTCTGCCGCAATACGCGTGTGTCCCATGAATAGTCTTGTCAGTTTCTACCGTAAATCGTTTGGCCAAGCTTTGGCCATTGCCTCTTTGATGTGTTTGATGTCAGTCCCTTTCTTAATGAATGTGCGCGTTGGGCCACAAGGTGGGTTCATCATTGAGTCGACTTCAGCCATCTTGGCTTTGTGCATGGTGCTTGGGGTGACGTTGATGGGGAAATTTACCGCCAAACCGCCTCTTGTCAGTGTGATGTTTGCAGTATTTGCAACCATCATTTCTCTACAAGCCCGCTTGATGGACATCAGCTGGGTGTCTCAAGTGGACTTAACCGCCAGTGTGTTGTTATTGGCGGCATTGAGCACTTGGGCATTGGCCAGTTGGCAGGCGCAAAATGAAATTCCTTTGATGCGATGGATTGCCTTAGGTCTGCTGATTGGTGTGTTGCTACAAACGGCAGTGATGTGGACTCAATACTTTGGTTTAAGCAAACATTTCCACGGAATCATTTCATACTCAAGCAGTAAAAACATCATGGGGCAATTGGGGCAACGCAACCATTTGGGCCATTATTTGATGTGGGGAATGGTTGCAGTTTTGTACTTGAGCCATACCAAGGCTTTATCTCGTTGGCTAAGTATGGCAGCAGTGTTTTGGCTGGGATTAAGCATGGGCTTGATTGGCTCACGGACTTTGATTGTGTATTTAATGGCAATCAGCCTCTTAGCCATCATCTGGCGTTTTTGGGCAGGCCGTGCCTATCAAGCCAATTTGTATTGGATTTTGCTAACTTTGCTGTGGGTTTTATTGGTGCAGTTTGGGTTGGAAAAAGTATTGTATGCTTTTAATCAGTCTACAACGACAACGGGTTTGGAGCGACTTGTTAATGCAGCTGATGTGGTTGATACTGCGCGCAGTGTTGAGTGGCAAAAAGCATGGTTGTCATTTTTAAACAGCCCATGGCTGGGACATGGTTGGGGAAGCTCATCCTCTCAAAGTGTCATATTGCATGGTGCTTTACCTGATTTTGCGGGTTTACGCACAGTGGGGGTGTTGTTCACTCACAGTCACAATTCTTTACTGCAATTGCTTTCCGAGGTGGGTTTGTTGGGAACCTTGTGGCTAGCAGGCTGTTTTGCTGTCATGGTAGTGGTGTGCTTTAAATATGCCAAGCGGCCTGAAAGCTTTTTCATCTTGACTTTGGCAACCATCACAGTGTGTCACAGTTTGTTGGAATACCCATTGTGGTATGTGTATTTCTTGTTGCCATTCGCCTTGTTTTGGGCTTTGGTTCCGCGTTCTGCTGAAGCTGGGCTGGTGCCACAAGATGGCTGTAAAAAATTAAATTTGGCAGCAGCGCTTGCCACTGTAATGGCTTTGGCGGTGTGCATACGTTTATTGTTTGCATATAACGACATCATGTCGGTATATGGTGTGGCCAAAAATGAAAGCCCTGAAGTGGCTGCAAGCAAAAAGGCCAAGATACATACTTTAATTGAGCGTGAGTATTTGTTGGACTACTATGCCCGCATGGCCTTGATAGAGCGCAGTTTTGATGCTTACCAAGGAGCAGAGGTCGCTGATGAGGTAGAAAATGCGCGTTTGGTGGCCGAATACCGGCCTTATAATTCTTATGCCATACGCTGGGGCATGTACCAATACCGTACTGGGCAGGAAGCAGCGGCCAAAAAATGGATGGATGAGGTGTGGTTGTATTACCCTGCTTCCATCGCTGGCAACGTGACTGCGATGCAAAAATCGTTGTGGTATACCGATTTAATTCCGCTGGCAAAGCAACGCTGTTTGCAATATCAACAAAAAGTGAAAATTACCTGTCCTTAATATTAAGTCAGTACCAATTAAAGCGGCCTGTAAACTTACAGGCCGCTTTATTGATTTATGAAGTACGCTTCTTAATACTGCTATTCAGCTTCGATGATTTGCGCGTCTTGCGCTGAACCCGTGTGACCACCAATGAAATCCAAGCCATCAAACGATTGCTGTGGCAACAGTTGTGACAGGTTTAGACTTTGTGGGTTTAAAGTAGGGTAGTCACTGAAGCGCACTTGGTAACCACCGTTGGAAGAAGAGCGTATTTGTGCTCGCGCTCCCAAAGGCATGGTGACTTTATTGCTGATGTGGCCAAATGGAAAGCCTGTTAACACTGGCACTTTCACGGCGCTTTGTATGGTTTGCATCACGCTAGACAGCGTATAGCTCGAATCGTAAGCATCACGAATATTGCCCATGCGGAAATCACCAAACACAATGGCCTGCTGTTTTTTCAAAATGCCTGCCAAATGCAGGGTTTGTAATGCCCGTTCAATGCGATAAGGCTGCTCATTCACGTCTTCAATGAACAAGATGCCACCATTGATATCAGGCATATAAGGGGTGCCTGCCAGTGATTGCAACACGCTCAAGTTTCCGCCCCAGAAGGTGCCGCTGACATTGATTTCACGCGATTGTATTTGGCCAACATTCACAGTGTGTTCGGCTTGGGTGGTGCCATCAATGAAGTTTTGCATGGTAAATGTGCTTGGATTTGGGCTGCCAAATTCGCTGTACAGCATGGGCCCTGCAAAACTTGGTACGCCTGTTTGCGCCAACAAAGCCAATTGGATGGCACACACATCACTGTAACCCATCAACAAAGTGCCTTGCTCACGCATGCGGCCACCGAGGCCATCCCAATTGATTTGGGGCAATAAACGTATCGCACCATAGCCTCCACGGGCACCCAACAACATTTTTGGGGTGGCCACGCGGCCAGTGGCCACGTCTTGTAAGTCTTGCACACGTTGGAAATCAGAACCTGCGAAGCGTTGGTAGCGACGGTAAGCTGCTTCAGCATTCGATACTTGGAAACCACAGGCATTCAAACGATTGACTGCGGTATTCACGCGTTCCGATTTGTCTAAGAAGCCTGAACAGGCGAAAATACGTAACAATTGGTTGCCTCCACGGCCAGTTTGGGTTTTGGGACGTGATTTGATGGGTTCAACCACGACAGGGGTCTTGTTGGTGCCACATGCGGTTAATACCGCAGCACCCAATCCAGCGCCACCAAAACGCATCAATTGACGGCGACTTAAGCTATTGTCCAGCATGGCGTGCTCCTTCATAGGCATTCAGTGCTGCTTGCAGGCGTGTTATCCAATCATCGGACAATGCAGGAGTGTTTTGATGGTGGGCCACAGACCAGATGGAATCTGGATAATACGCATCATCGCTGAATCGGGCAATCACATGCCAGTGCTGGTGTGGCACCATGGTGCCAAAGCTGGCCAAATTGATTTTTTGGGCAGGCAAAATTTCGCGCATTTGTTTTTCTACAAAATACACCATGGTCATCAATTCGTGACGCTCATTTGCGGTCAAATCGGTCATTTCCGCCACATGTTTTTGCCAAATCACGCGGCAATATGCTGGAACCAACACTTGATCAGTCACCAAAATCACCCGCAGTTGTTCATTCTGAAACAACACAGTTTCGGCTTGGGGTTCACACAATGGGCAAGCAGACATGGTAAGCTCAAAAGTAAAAGAAAGCCTATTATAGCAATGGCTCCAATGCTATTGGGTTAAGCAATGAAAAAGCCGCTCTAAAAGAGCGGCCTGTAAATGCTTCAAAAGCAATTAAGCTTGTTCATCTTGGCGTTGGGCTTCAACCGCAGCCACAGCCACCATATTGATGATGCGACGTACGGAAGAAATCGGCGTTAAGATGTGAACTGGTTTGTTCAAACCCATCAAGATGGGGCCTATGGTCACGCCATCTGCAGCAGAAACACGCAGTAAGTTGTAGCTGATGTTTGCTGCTTCAACATTAGGCATTACCAACAAGTTGGCAGAGCCGTTTAAGGTGCTGTCTGGCAAAATAGAGTGGCGCATTTCTTCCATCAAAGCCACATCGCCTTGCATTTCGCCGTCTACTTCCAAATCAGGCTGTGCTGCACGTACCAATTCTAAGGTGTCTTGCATCAAACGTGAGGTATCGTTGTCGATAGAACCGAAGTTTGAGTTAGACATTAAGGCCACTTTAGGCTCAATACCAAAACGGCGCATGTCTTCAGTGGCCATTTCAGTGATTTTTGCCAATTGGGCTGCATTCGGTTTGGCATTCACATAAGTGTCGGTAATGAAGATATTGCCATGTGGCAAAATCAAGGCATTCATCGCACCGGCCACTTTTTCAGGGTTGTTATATCCAATCACCTGTTCGATGGTATCAAAATGCTCGCGGTAGCGGCCGAACGTGCCACAAATCATGGCATCAGCATCACCACGGTTGACCATCAAAGCACCAATCAGTGTGGTATTACCAATGACACGGCGACGCGCCATTTCTTCGGTAATGCCTTTGCGTTTCATCGATTGGTAATACTCGCCCCAGTATTCACGGTAACGTGGATCGCGTTGGTTATTCACCAATTCAAAATCTTTACCCGCTTGCAAGTTCAAACCCAACTCTTTGATGCGGCGCTCAATCACTTCAGGGCGGCCAATCAACACAGGGAATGCCAACTTTTGTGACACAATTTGCTGGGTCGCATGCAACACACGCAAATCTTCACCTTCACACAACACCACACGTTTCAATTGGGTTTTGGCTTTGGTGAACACAGGCTTCATGAATAAATTAGATTTATAAACAAACTGATCCAATTTCTCCACGTAAGCATCAAAGTCTTCGATTGGGCGGGTTGCCACTCCTGAATCCATAGCTGCTTTGGCCACGGCAGGGGCAATTTTCACAATCAAACGAGGATCGAAAGGTTTTGGAATCAGGTATTCACGACCAAACGACAATGAGGCATTGCCATAGGCAGAGGCCACTTGGTCATTTTGTTCGGCCAAGGCCAAGTCGGCAATGGCCAACACACAGGCCACTTTCATTTCTTCATTGATTGTAGTGGCACCCACATCCAATGCACCGCGGAAAATGAAGGGGAAGCACAACACATTGTTCACTTGATTGGGGAAGTCAGAGCGGCCTGTACCGATAATGACATCAGGACGAGCTGCAATGGCTTCAGGTGGCCAAATCTCAGGTTGTGGGTTGGCCAGTGCAAAAACAATAGGGTCTTGCTTCATGGTTTTGAGCATGTCTACGCTCAAGACATTCGGGCCAGACAGGCCTAAGAAAATGTCTTTACCATTCACCGCGTCGGCTAATACGCGTTGACCATTGTCCTCAATGGCATAACGCTGCTTGGACGCATCCATTTTGTCGTCGCGGTTTTTGTAAATTACACCTTTGGAATCGCACACCGTGATGTTTTCACGGGTCATGCCCAAGGCCACCAACAAGTCCAAGCATGCAATGGCCGCTGCACCTGCACCAGAGCACACCACATGAACTTCTTTAATGTCTTTTTCAATCACGCGCAGGCCGTTTAAAACAGCTGCTGCAGTAATGATGGCAGTACCATGTTGGTCATCATGGAAAACAGGAATATTGGCGCGCTCACGCAGTTTCTTTTCAATGTAGAAACACTCGGGCGCTTTGATGTCTTCTAAGTTAATGCCGCCAAACGTAGGCTCAAGTGAGGCAATAATGTCGACCAGTTTGTCAGGGTCAGTTTCATTTATTTCAATGTCAAACACATCAATGCCCGCGAACTTTTTGAACAGTACGCCTTTGCCTTCCATCACAGGTTTGCCTGCCAAAGCGCCAATATTACCTAAGCCCAAAACCGCAGTACCGTTAGAAATGACCGCTACCAAATTGCCACGCGCAGTGTATTTGTAAGAGGCCAATGGATCATTATAAATTTCCATACACGGAGCCGCCACGCCAGGCGAATATGCTAATGACAAATCGTATTGGGTTGCCAAAGGCTTGGTAGGGGTGATTTGAATCTTACCCGGATTAGGGTATTCATGAAAATTGAGCGCGGCTTCTTTGAGCAACTCATCCATAAAGCATTTCTCCAAAATTCTGTTATGTGCTACTTAGGTGACGAGGCGACGACGGTAGCGTACTTGGGTGTCAGTGCCAGGCTATTACCATTTTGCACCAGCCATTTTTCTTGTACACGCCAAGTCGCTTGATCGTTTTCGATTCTAACATACCAACTATTCATTGGGGGCAATGGTTTCAGCTGGGCTTCATACAGCTTGGCATCAGCATTTATCAGTGTCAATGCCACCGCCTGATCATACTGCGCCATGGTTGGATGTTGCAAGGAGAAATGCAGGGTGTTTTTAGGGTCATAGTCACCTTGTAAAAACACCCGAACCTTACTGCCATCAGGGCTGAAAAGCACTTTTGCTTGGATGTGGTGACTGGATGCGGCGCTGTCTCTGTCCATTTGTAAATGAATGTTTTTACCATCTTTGTAATAGTCATCCGACACCAATGGATCGGCGCCGCTGGCCGCAATGTAATATGTGATTAATCCAGCAGGAATGACCAGTAATGGGCCTGATAATATGCCCCAAGCCCAAGCCTCTTTATACCAAGGTTTGCTTACCGTTTGTGTTTTCAAAACCGCCATGATCATTCCCCGATAAAATTGGAGTCTTCGTTAATGGTGCGCCATTCTTGTTTGTCTTCAGTATGGTAACTGAAGGAAAACTCTATGGGATGGCTGCCTTTGGTTGCATATTCTGGATAGGTTGCCACTTGGACAGGAATGTTGACAATGTCTCCTGGCTTGATTTCCAAAGTCTCAGGTAAGCCAGTCAATTCGATGTGATCAAATCCACTGACTTTGGTCTGTACATACAGGGTTTTTTCAGAGGCATTACTCAAACGCAGGTTGTAAGCATTTTCCAATAAACCTTCGTTGTTTTGCCTTACCATCACCCCTCGGTCTTTGATGATATCAATGTTCATCAAATCCCTTGAAAAAATGCCATACAGCAGTCCACAACTGACCAAAAATAAAATCAGTCCATAGCCCAAAACACGTGGGCGCAATAAACGCTTTTTGATGTCTTTATCGGCATATTCGTGCGCTAAAGCAGCTTCAGTGGTGTAACGTATCAAGCCACGTGGGCTGCCAATCTTATCCATGACCTCATCACAGGCATCAATACACGCACCACAGCCTATGCATTGGTATTGCAAACCATCACGTATGTCTATGCCTGTTGGGCACACTTGCACGCACAAAGTACAGTTGACGCAGTCGCCCAGTGGGGTTGCCTCTTGGTTTTTTTTGCGTGCACCGCGTGGCTCACCGCGCTCATTGTCATATGAAACCAATAAGGTGTCTTTATCGAACATGGCGCTTTGGAAGCGGGCATAAGGGCACATGTAAAAACACACTTGTTCACGCATGATGTGCGCCATGAACCAGGTGGCAAAGCCATAAAACACAATGGTAAACCACTGGGTATTGCTCAAATCGAATGAAAACAATTCAAACCATTGTGGGCGTATTGGGGTGAACCAGCCTGCAAAGGTGAAGCCTGTCCAAAAACAAAACAGCAAAATCACCAGATATTTTGGTGTTTTAATGCGAATTTTGTGGGCAGTCCAACCTTCTTTGTCTAGCTTTAAGCGTTTACTGCGGTCGCCTTCAAACAAGTGGTCAAACCACAGCATGATTTCAGTATAAACGGTTTGCGGGCAGGCATAGCCACACCACAAGCGCCCTGCAATGGTTGTCCACCAAAACAAGCCAAATGCACTGACCAACATGATGCCAGTTAAGAAAATCAATTCACTGGGCAATAAGGTGATGCCGAAGACATAGAATTTGCTTGCAGCAATGTCAAACAACACTGCTTGACGGCCATTCCATTGCAGCCAAGGCACAACGTAAAACACCAATTGGGTAATCACTACCGCAATGATGCGCCAATTGCTGAATCGACCTTTGGCCAATTTGGGATGTATGCGTTTACTTGAAGCATAAAATTGAACCACTTCTTCTTGTGGTCCCTTGGCTGTGGCCATGAGGTCTTCCTTATGCATGAGGTGGGTATTTGTTTTGTTTGCCATTATCCCAAGTTTTACAGGCCGCTTATTTAGTTTGTGTCAACACAAATGCAAAAACCGCATGATTTAACATGCGGTTTGGGGATTGCGGTTTACAGGCCGCTTTATTGTGCTGCTGAGGCTGCCGAAGCGGCTGTAGGTGTTTCTGTTTTGGCAACGGCTTTGATGCGTTGCTCTTTTGGAGCCAAGCCCCAAACATAAGCCGTCATCAAATGCAGTTTGTCTTCATCTAAGAAGGTATTCCAAGCAGGCATTTCATTGGTATGGCCATTGGTGATGGTGTCAATGATGTTTTTCTCACTGTTGCCCCACAACCAAACATCGTCAGTCAAATTGGGTGCCATGCCCAAAGTGCCTTGGCCTTTGTCGCCATGACAAGAAGCGCAATTGGCTGGCAAGCTGTTAAACACCACTTGACCACGCTGAGCACGACCTTCATCGAAACCTTTATCACGCGATATCGACATCACATAATGGGCCACATCCTTAACACGTTCCTCACCCAATGCAGGGCCCCAAGCCGCCATCACACCAATGCGACCATTTTGTATGGTTTCATGAATGGTGGCAGGGTCGCCTCCCCACAGCCAATCGCTGTCGGTCAGGTTAGGGAAGCCTTTCGAGCCTTTCGCATCTGAGCCGTGACACTGAATGCAATAGGTATTGAACAGGTTTTGACCAATCTTGCGGGCTTCCGCATCATCGGCCACTTGCTCAATCGGCATATTGGCGTATTTTTTGTAAATGGCACCAAATTCGTCATTGGCTTTTTTCACTTCTTGTTCGTATTGGCCTTTGCTGCTCCAACCCAACATGCCTTTGGTTTCACCAAAGCCAGGGTAGGCAACGAAATAGCCTATGCCCCAAACCATGGTCAAGACAAACATGTAAAACCACCATTTGGGCATGGGGTTGTTGTACTCTTCAATCCCATCCCAATTGTGACCTGTGGTGGTGTCGCTTTCGCTGGGTTTGTTGGTTTTGGCGGCTTTTTGTGACCACAGCAACCATACCAAACCAATCATGGCCAAGATAATGATAAAGGCGATGTAGTAATGCCAAAATCCGCTGGTGAAATCTGAATTATTCATTGTTTTTGCTCCGTTGCATCTGGATGTGACTGCGGCACATCGGTTGCGACTGAATCATCGTCATCCACAATCTGACGGGCGATGTCGTTGTAGCGCTGCTTAGATTGCTTCGCACAAGCGACCCACACCACCACAAAAAAACTGATGATGATTAAAAATGTGAATGAGATACGTGCCCAAGTGACATCCATGATGTTTTACCTTACGTTTTTCAAAGCGAGACCCAAACCTTGTAAGTAGGCGATGACCGCTTCCATTTCAGATTTGCCATTGACCTCTTCAGCTACCGACTTGTAATCGGCATCTGTGTAAGGCACGCCCACTTTGGCTAAACCGCGCATATTGCGCTCCACCACTGCTGCGTCTACCGCATTGCGTGTCAGATGAGGGAAGGCTGGCATATTGGATTCAGGCACCACTTGGCGCGGATTCAACAAATGCAAACGGTGCCATTCGTCTGAATAACGACCGCCCACACGGGCCAAGTCAGGTCCCATGCGTTTTGAGCCCCATTGGAAAGGGTGGTCGTATACCGATTCACCTGCCACAGAATAGTGACCATAGCGCTCGGTTTCCGCACGGAATGGACGGATCATTTGTGAATGGCAGGTGTAACAGCCTTCACGGATGTAGACATCGCGGCCTGCAATTTGCAAAGGCGTATAAGGCTTCACACCAGGTGCGGGTTCGGTCACCGATTTAGAGAAAAACAAAGGCACAATCTCAATCAACAAGCCAAAACTGATGACCAACAACACAAACACGATGAGAAAGCCGACTTTTTCTTCCGCTAATTTTTGTAAACTCATAACAGTCTTCCTTATGCCTCGTGATGTACTTGTGAAACTGCTGGGATAGGCGCATCAACAGGTTTGCCCGCAATGATGGTGCGGTAAGTGTTGTAAGCCATCAGCACCATGCCTGCTAAGTACAAAGCACCACCCAATACACGAATGATGAACAGGTGTTTAGAAGCGGCCACGCTGTCAATAAAGGCATAGGTCAAAGTGCCATCTGGATTGATTTGGCGCCACATCAAGCCTTGTTGAACACCCGCTACCCACAATGCCGCGATGTAGAGCACGATGCCGATGGTGGCCACCCAAAAGTGCGCCTCAATCAATTTGATGCTGTACATTTGTGGACGGCCATACAAACGTGGCAACAGGTAGTAAATCGAGCCTATGGTAATGAAGCCTACCCAACCCAAAGCACCTGCGTGAACGTGACCCACAGTCCAATCGGTATAGTGGCTCAAGGCATTGACGGTTTTGATGGACATCATCGGGCCTTCAAACGTAGACATGCCGTAGAAAGACAAAGACACAATCAAGAATTTCAAGATGGGGTCGGTGCGCAATTTATGCCATGCGCCAGACAAAGTCATGATGCCGTTAATCATGCCGCCCCAGCTTGGTGCGAACAAAATGATGGAGAACACCATGCCCACGGATTGAGTCCAGTCAGGCAAGGCGGTGTAGTGCAAGTGGTGAGGGCCAGCCCACATATAGGTGAAAATCAAGGCCCAAAAGTGCACCACAGACAAACGGTAAGAATAAACAGGGCGGCCTGCTTGTTTGGGAACAAAGTAATACATCATGCCCAAGAAGCCTGTGGTCAAGAAGAAACCCACAGCATTGTGGCCGTACCACCATTGCACCATCGCATCCACCGCGCCTGCGTACACAGGGTAAGACTTGAACAAGCCCACAGGGATTTCCATGCTGTTCACCACGTGCAACAAAGCCACTGCCAAGATGAACGCGCCATAAAACCAGTTGGCCACATAAATGTGCTTCACCTTGCGCTTGGCTATGGTGCCAAAGAACACCACTGCATAAGACACCCAAACCAAGGTAATCAAAATGTCGATGGGCCATTCCAATTCGGCATATTCCTTACCCGTGGTCAAACCCAAAGGCAGCGTAATGGCCGCCAACACGATGACGGCTTGCCAACCCCAAAAAGTGAAGGCAGCCAGTTTGCCACCAAACAAGCGGGTATTACACGTGCGTTGAACGCAGTAATAAGAGGTGGCAAACAAGCCACAGCCGCCAAAGGCAAAAATCACGGCATTGGTGTGCAATGGACGTAAACGGCCAAAGCTGAACCAAGGTCCGATTTCTGATAGATTCAAGGCGGGCCAGACCAGTTGGGCGGCAATGATTACGCCAACCAACATTCCGACAATACCCCAAACTACCGTCATGACGGCAAATTGCCGCACGACTTTGTAGTCATAAGTTTGCGTTTCCATGAGGGTTCTCCACGTTCAATGGGATTTAGTTACATCAAAGTTTGCTTGTCAGTGCACAGGTGACAATATGAATTGCTGAGCCAGCAGCACACCCAATCAGTCAAATTGCATGGATGCAACGTTTACAAAACTCGCATACACTGACAATATTTTGGTTTCAAAGCTTATAGAAAGCTGTTTTGCGCGACCTTGATTGCGGTCAATAGAGTGCAAAAAACCGTAAAGATATTAACTGTGACCCTGAGCAAGGGTTTCAAAGGTAACCATAATGTTGAACATCACCATACGCTTACAGGACGCAGCAGCCCATTTGTGGCAGGTGACTTGTGCTTGGCAAGTGGCAGCAGATGCGCCACAACAAACCGTGAATTTGGCCGATTGGGTGCCAGGCAGTTACATGATTCGCGACTTCTCGCGCCACATCATCCGCATGCAGGCGTTTCACAATGGGCATGAGATAGGCATAGAAGCGCTAGACAAAAGCCGTTGGCATTTACAGGCCGCTTGTGGTGAGTATTGCCTTGAGTATGAGGTGTATGCCTACGATTGGTCGGTGCGCGCCAGTTATTTGGACGAACAAGGTGCGTTTTTTGATGGTGCCTGTCTGTTCCCTTGGTTAGATGGTCGGCAGAGCGAGGGGTATCGCATCCACATTGATTTGGGCGAATGGGGGCGTGAGCAGCAATGGCAAGTGTCTACCGCGATGGCACAAACCGCTGCCAACAGCTTTCAGGCCGCTTCCTATTGGGAAGCGATAGACCATCCGTTTACCTTGGGCTTGTTCCGCCAATACGCGTTTCAAGCCGCAGGCATTCCACATTCCATCATCATCAGCGGCCAAACCCTACCGTTTGATGAAGACCGCTTGCTGGCCGATGTGGAAAAAATTTGCGAAGCGCAAATTGAATTGTTTGGCGCAGCACCGTTTGGCCATTATGTGTTCATGCTCTACATCGGCGACCACATTTATGGCGGCTTGGAACACAGAGCGTCTACCGCCTTGATGGCAGACCGTTGGAGCTTGCCGCGTTTGGGTGCGAAAGAGCGCGGCGATGAGTATTTGCAATTGCTCGGCCTCATCAGCCACGAGTATTTTCATGCGTGGAATGTGAAATCGATCAAGCCTGCCGCTTTCGACCCTTACGAATTGCACCATGAGCAACATACTGAGCAATTGTGGGCTTTTGAAGGCATCACCTCGTATTACGATGATTTGATGTTGCAACGCTCGGGCGTGATGTCCACGCCGCAATACCTGAGCCAATTGGCCAAAACCATTACCCGTGTCGAGCAAGGTGCGGGCAGCATGAAGCAAAGCTTGGCGCAATCGAGTTTTGATGCGTGGACCAAGTATTACAAGCAAAACGAAAATTCCGCCAATGCCATCGTCAGCTATTACCAAAAAGGTGCGTTGGCGGCTTTGGTATTGGATTTGTATTTGCGCCGCGAAACCGATGGTGAATTCAGCTTAGACGATGTGATGCGTGCGCTGTACCGCCGCCATTTACAAGACGGCCGTGGCATCAGCGAGGCCGATTGGCGCGCCTTGGCTTCCGAAGTGACGGGCGTGGATGTGAGCGCTTTGCTGCACCAAATGGTAGACACCACCACTGCCTTGCCTTTGGCAGAAGTGTTGGCCGAGTTTGGTTTGAGTGTGCATCGGGTGGCGCGGCCTGAAAAAGAAGCGGGCTGGGTGGCCAGCTTGCCTGCGCACTTGGTGCAAGAGACTGCTTTTGGTGCCAAGTACAGTGTGGATGCAAGCGGCCTGAAAATCAACAGCGTGGCCAATGGTGGCAGCGCCGAATTGGCAGGCTTGACCGTGGGCGACACGGTGGTGGCGATGGCGAATTTGAGCATGAGCCAATTTGAGGCGGTGTGGCACAGTTTGCAAGTTGGCGACAGTGTGGGCGTGCATTATTTCCGCCAAGGCGTGCTCTACCAAACGCAAATGCCTGTGTTGGCACAAGCGGCAAGCACGGTGTTGCTGCACACGGAAGACGAACAATTGTTGTCGTATTGGTTGCCGCAATGGCAATAGGCGGCAA
>RRZT010493427.1_pt1 | contig 16849 bp, 15 predicted proteins | sample 2165551 | NCBI WGS metagenome assembly RRZT01 (sample SAMN10456910, study PRJNA506462) | wastewater metagenome | biome: wastewater; feature: sludge; material: wastewater sludge; isolation source: wastewater sludge with Escherichia coli K12::gfp cells carrying plasmid... | place: USA: Moscow, Idaho...
AGATGTACCTGCGCCATTCCTCCACGACCAATGAGGTCACCTACCTCGTAGCGTTGACCCAAAACGCGGGGAGTGTCACTCACGTCGTGTCACCTTTCTTCATACCTAAATTCATTGTGCCGCATCCATTCACACGGCGATGTTATAGACCGAGCTTGGCTCGGATAATTTCGCGGGCCACAGGAGCTGCTGAGGAGCCTCCGTCGCCGGGATCGTTTTCGAGAATGACGACGACGGCGATTTGTGGATCGTCCGCCGGTGCGAAGGCCGTGAACCAGGCGTGGCTTTCGGAATCAGCCAGCTCGGCGGTGCCGGTTTTACCCGCCACTTGGATACCGTCGATGGCGGCTCGCCAACCGGTGCCGGAGACGACGTCGTCGACCATCATCTGCTTCATGTACTGGGCCGTCTGCTCGCTCATCGGGCGCGAGTACTCGGACGGTTTGGTGGTGGAGAAGGGCTCGAGGTCGGCCGTTAGGGTTTGCTTGACGATGTAGGGCTCCATGAGAACGCCATTGTTGGCGATCGCGGAGGTGACCAGTGCCATCTGCATCGGGGTGACCATGATGTCCTGCTGGCCGAAGGAGTCCATGGCCAGCGCCGCGTCGCTTGCGGGTTCGGGGAAGCGTGAGGCGTCCACAGTCAGTGGCGTTTGGAACGTGTTCCCAAATCCGAAGGCTTCGGCCTGCGCCATCATCTTCTCAGCGCCCACTCCCACACCGCCGATGGCGTACGCGGTGTTGCAGGACTGGATAAAGGTCTGATTAAGGGTTGTCTGGCCGGAGCCATCGCCACACGCTTGCTGCCCGGGGTTCCAGATCTCGTGGTCGGTATTCGGCGGGGTCCAGCTGGTGGGTGCCTCGACAAGGCTGTCCGGCGTGAGATCGGGGTTGTTCTCTAGCATGGCCGTGGCCGTCACCATCTTGAAGATGGAGCCGGGTGGGTACTGGTTGCCGCGGGAGGTACGATCCACCAGCGGCTGCTCCGGATCGGCGTTGAGCGCGTCCCACGCGGCGCTGGCCGTCGCGCTGTCCTGGGTGGCGATCGAGTTGGAATCGTAGGTGGGCAGGGAGACCTGCGCCAGGATGGCTCCCGTCTTGGGATCCATGGCGACGACGGCGCCGCGCCGCCCGGCCATCGCTTCAATCGCAGCCTGCTGGACGTTCGCCTCCAGGGTGAGTTCCACGGCACCACCCTGAGGCTGGCGCCCGGTGATGAGATCCTGAAGGCGCTGCCCAGCGAGCGATGAGGCGGAGCCACCCAGCACCGCATTCTCAGCGCGTTCGATGCCCGTCATCGAGTTGAAAACGGTCGAGAAATAGCCGGTGACGTGGGAGTATGCCCCGCCGTCACGATATTCTCGCTGGAACTTGTAAGGGCTGTCGTTGGGAGTGGACACCACGATCGATTCGCCACTGACAATGATGGGCCCGCGATCCATGCCGAACTCGCGGTAGAGCGTGCGCACGTTGCGGGAATCCGCATTGAGTGAGGGCGCCTGAATGAATTGGATAGACGTGGCCGCCACCATGAGCACGAGGAACATGAGTGTGGCCAGCGTGGCCAGCTGACGAATAGGACGATTCACTTGATTCTCACCACCTGTGTGGGATGTGAGTCTTCAACGGAAGGGGTGTGCGGACCGGAGTCGGCTTCGTCGTCGTCCAATTCTGGGATGGTGGCCAGGATGTCGCGGGGTGGCAGTGGATCGGCGGAGGCGGGGCGGCGCGAGGCGTCAGACATGCGTAGCAGCAACCCGATGATGATCCAGTTCGTGAGGAGCGCTGAACCGCCGTGGGCGAGGAAGGGCATAGCGAGGCCGGTCAGCGGAATGACGCGGGTAACGCCGCCCACCACCACGAAGCACTGCAACGCGATGGTGAAGGAGAGGCCGGTGGCCAGCAGCTTTCCGAAGCCGTCGCGCAAATGGACGGCGGTGCGCAGGCCGCGCATGACGATGACGATGTAGATGCTCAGCAGCGCCAGCAGGCCGGTCAGCCCGATCTCCTCGCCGAAGGAGGCAATGATGAAGTCGGAGTTGGCGGCGAAGGCCTTGGTGGGATAGCCCTCGCCGAGTCCGGTGCCCATGAGGCCGCCGGACGCCATGCCGAACAGGCCCTGAACTAGCTGGTAGGAGCCGAATTCGGCGTCGTACACTTCGGGGTCGAGGGCATGCAGCCACACCGCGAAACGCGCCTGAATATGTGGAACAACCTGCACGATAAGGAAAATTCCGACGGCGGACAGCACTCCCGCGATCACCAGCCACGAGAACCGCTCCGTGGCCACGTACAGCATCGCCACGAAGAGGCCGAAGAACAGCAGTGCGGTACCGAAGTCGCGCTCCATGGCGAGCACACCCATGCTGATGAACCATGCCAGCAGGATGGGCAGGAAGTGACGCGACTTAGGGAAGCGAATGCCCAGGATCTTTGGCCCGGCGAGCGAGAGATTATCGCGCTCCTGCGCCAAATAGGCGGCGAAGAAGATCGCAAAGAAGATCTTGGCGAGCTCGGCGGGCTGGAACGAGAATCCCGCGACATTGATCCAGATGCGGGCGCCGTACATCGAACGACCAAGCCCTGGAACCATCGGCAGCAACAACAGCGCCACACCGGCAATCAAGGACAGCCACATGTACCCGCGCAAAATCCGATGATTCTTGATGAGCGCCACCGTGGCCACCATAAACACGAGACTGACCGCGGTCAGCATGAGCTGGCTGCGGGCCGCGTTGGTGCCATCCGACAGATCGATACGGTAGATCATGGCGAGCCCGAGCCCGTTGAGGGCGAGGGCAGCTGGGAACAGGATGGGATCCGCGTACGGTGCCAGCCACCGGATGACCAGGTGTGCACCAAACACCAGCACAATAGCCGCAGGTAGCAGGGTTGAGAACCTGCCCGGCAGGCCCTCGCCGTCCATCCCAATATGGACGAGATAGTAGGCGAGGAATCCGGTTCCTAGTGCCAACAGCAGCAGGACGAACTCCGGCCAGCGGCCCTTTCGGGCAACTTTTTGAGTCACAACGCTCACGAGTTACCCCTTACAGATCCTGGGAAGGGCTCGGAGAAGGAGAGTCCGGTGCGGGAACTGGAGTCTCGGCCGGGGATTCTGACGACGACGGCGTGGGCGTCGGCGTGGGTTCCGCGTTCAGTTCTTTCTTCTCCAGGTTTTCGACGTAGCTGCGTGCCTCGGTGAGTGAGCCGCGAGTAATAGGTATTTGAAGACGTTCTTGGGTGACGGGCCGCAGGTCCTTGACCGCGATTGTCGATTTCTCCTCGAGATGCGACAGCGTCAGAGGCCCGATTTTCTGTGGAATACCACGGTAAATAGCCACGTACCCGCCCGATGGGTACACGTAGTACTGGCTCTGGGTCCAGCGGTAACCGGCGAAAAGCCCGCCCACCAGCAACAGCAAAACCGTAAACAATGCGGCGATACGGGGCAGGACGCGGGAACGAGGTGATTCGGCTTCGTCGTCGTCAATCTGCTGATTGGCAGGCGTGACACGGCTTGGTGCGCTGAGTGCGGCAGCTTTGGCGGCTGCCGAGCTTCCGCCACGCGAGGGGGCTTGGCTATTGATCGCCGCAGAACCGACAACGATGGGCTGCTGGCTCGCAGGACGGGCGGCTTCGGCGTCGTCAATAACGTCCGCGAGGACAACCGTGACGTTATCCGGAGCACCGGCGGCTAGCGCAAGTTCAATAAGGTACTCGCCGCACTCTGCGAGATCCGGGTACGTCTTCAGCGCATGTTCGATGGTGTCATGGGCGACGACGCCGAACAGGCCGTCCGAACTGAGAAGCCAACGATCACCGGGAACAGCCTCGCGAATTGACTCATCCAACTGAACATCCGTAGGCATATCACCCAGGGCGCGCATGATGACGTTGCGCTTGGGGTGATGTTCGGCCTCCTCAGGCGTGAGCTGGCCATTATCCACAAGGAACTGAACGAGAGTGTGGTCATGGGTGACCTGGACAAGATTGCCATCGCGCAGCAAATAGGCGCGGGAATCCCCAATATGGACCATCGCGAGCTTGTTCCCCGAACGCAGAATCGCAATGCAGGTGGTGCCGAGGCCGCGCAGCTCAGGATCCTCCTGGGAGCGGTGCATGAGATCCGCGTGGGCATCCTCGATGGCAGTACGGAGAACGGGGAGAAGATCGTCGGCGCCGTAGACGTCGTCGTCGATTGCGGCAAGATGAGCGACGGTCACACTGGAGGCGACATCGCCTGCGGCGGCTCCACCCATGCCGTCTGCAAGGACGAGAAGGTTCGGCGAGGCGTATCCACTGTCCTGATTGGTGGAGCGGATAAGTCCAATATCGGAAAAGGCGGCAAATCGTAGCTGAGTACTCATGAACGCAGCTCCATCGTGGTTTTCCCAACCATGATGGGGGTGCCGGGTTGAAGCGGAGTGGGTGCTGAGATTTTGGTGCCGCCCACGAATGTACCGTTCGTCGAATCCAAGTCCTCAATCCACCATTGACCAGCGTTCGAGTAGAGGCGGGCGTGGCGGGACGAGGAGAAGGTGTCGTCCAGGACGAGGGCACTATCTGGTGATCTGCCAATGACGATGGGGGTTTGACCGAGTGGCAGAGTCGTTCCTGAGAGTGGTCCGCCGGTCACGGCGAGAATAGGACTGTGTGGCGGTGGTTGTGGGGCTGCGGCGGGGGACGATGCCGAGGCAGCGGAGCCAGATGTGCGGGATGCGCGGCCCAGGCCCAACCTGCGCAGGGGGTTGGTTTCCTTCTCGGAAGGTGCGACATCGCGATTCGATGTGCGCCGATCACGAATCTCGGTGCCGTAGACGTCCTTACGAACGGTGAGGACCAACGAAATAACGAAGATCCACAGGAGGGCAAGGAATCCAAGACGTAGCAGAGTAAGTACTAGTGTGGTCATGCCGGCTCCGGGGAGTTCCAGAACATAATGTGTGTGCGCCCGATGGTCAGCGTATTGCCATCCACCAGCGTCGCATTCTTAATACGGTGGCCCTCAACGAAGGAGCCGTTCGTGGAGTTAAGATCCGTGGCGATGACGCCATGCGGGGTAATACGAAGTTCGAGATGACGGCGCGAGACGCCGGTGTCATCTACCGTGACGTCACATTCGGAACCGCGTCCGATCACCGTGATCGCCCCGGTGAGAATGTAGCGTTTGGCGCCCACCTCAATAATGGGATGCTCCGCGGAAGCCGCGTGAGAAGTTGCTGGAGCCACGTTACCTCGCTTCGTTGAGGCCTCTACCTTGACGGTGCCGGATTTGATGGCATCGTTGCGTTGAAAACGAATCTTGATGGGGCCAAGAAAGGCGTAATCCTGATCGGTGGCGTACTCGATCACGGAGTTGACGAGTTCTTCGATAAGAGCTTCTTCGCCCCACTGTGCGACCTTGTCATAGTCTTGAGGGCCCAGTGCGATGGCGAAAACGTTAGGGCTGACCGTGCGCTCGCGGCTCATCGTAGCCGCGTGCTCATCCAATGCATTTTTCAATGCCGACGCGATCTCGATCGGTTTAAGGTCGGATTTGCCAAACCGGGAGAACGCGTTGGCGACGACGTTGCCCACACTCTTCTCGAGCTTATCGAACTTGTCGAACGCTCCCATTGCACCTTCCTAGATTCCTCAGTTCGGCATTCGTCGCGGCTCGGCACTGGAATGATGGGCAGTTTTCCAAGCTATAAAGCCTGAATGGCTCAGCAGCCGACGCCCCCGGTGCAGGACAGCGAATGAATACGCTAGTAAACGCCGACAGCGCTTACTAGTTCACCTTACGGTGTTCGCCCTCTTCATGGCATCCCTCTGAAGTAGGTTGTGGGCAATCCCTAAAGATGTGAGCTGTGAGCGGACGATACCTGGGAGAGTGCTGGGTGGGGTGGGAGAGGAGCCGCCAGGTCTCTCACTCCCAAAGAATTGAGGAAAATGGAAAGGATTGCGCTTTTTAGCGCGTCCGCGGGCTCAATCCTTTCCGAAAAACTCAATTCTTTATGGTTCTGCCTCGTGATTGAGGTTCCTCTGGGATGTGGACGGGGTGCGGAGACGTCGTCGTCGTTAAAAAAGGGGTGGTGGCCTGTGATGACGGAGATAGTTTAACCCGAGAATATGTGGTGAAGGCCATGGTCGATTTCTTCAATTGCCCTCCCGTTTGGGAATTTTGGCAGTTGGCAGGACGCGAGAAGTGCGCTATGGAAAATGGAGTAATTCTAAATTAAATCTCTTCGTGGTGAGGGAAATAGTTGCGGTTTGAACTAGGTTCACATCAGAAGCTTGGAAAGCCAGGCCGGGAACACAAAACCCCAGCCAGTGGCCGGTGGACGCGGTAAATCACGTCCGCGTTTAATCGCTTCACTTACGGCTTTTCAGCCCTGCTGGAATCCGGAAAATTCAATATTCCGCGCTCGCTTAACCGGTGAGTGGGGATTCCATAACCACATTCATGGGGAGAGAACAATGCAGAAGATTGTCTATGGCGTGCTGGCACGGGTGTTTGCCGTTGTCCTGGTGCTCGTTGGCATCGGTGCCGTCTTTGGCGGGAACTTTGCGCACGGCTACGTCACCGACCAGCTCAGCCAAGAGAAGATCGAGATGCCCTCGGAGGGTGGCATCGATGCCCTTGAGTCGAAGGAATCGCAGGACAAGCTACGCCCATGGATCGGCCAGCAGCTGACCACCGGCCCGCAGGCCGAAGCCTTCGCGAATGACTACATCTGGGCCCACATGATGTCCTCTTCCGGTGGCAAGACCTACGAAGAAATCTCCGGAGAGTACACGGGCGCCCAGCGCTCCATGGATCCGGAAGAATTCGCCGCATCCGAAGACATGCAGAAGCTCGGCGCACTGCGTCAAACCCTGTTCATGGGTGACACCCTGCGTGGCGTGCTTCTTAATGCCTACGGCTGGTGGCTCGTAGGAACCATTGCCATGTGGGTTGGTGGCGCGGCCATTGCGGGTGGCGTCGTCCTGGGTGTGGTCGGATTTGGTCCACTGCGCACCAAGAAGGGTGCTGACGTCAGCAAGGCATGAGTGACTGAGAGCATTGGGGGAGCTTTGGGAGGGCGTTGGGCGTCCTAAAGGAGACGGGGAACACGCTACCCTCGCTTTGAAAAATTCCTGCTCCCCCTATAAGCTCTTACTTGCTGCAACTGGTAGGTGCATCATTGATGTGGCAACCGGTTGAAGTCACTGCTCAAGTGGCGGAATAGGCAGACGCGCACGGTTCAGGTCCGTGTGCCCGAAAGGGCGTGGGGGTTCAACTCCCCCCTTGAGCACCATATGTTGAAAGAGAACCGCGGAAATCCGCGGTTCTCTTTGTTTATGGGGTCGTGTTTGAGAGCCGCAACTCCAGTGTTCAACGACGGCGGCACGGAGGCCAGCTTAGCCCTTGACTAGCTGGGATACCCGTCCGCGCGAGACGCCCATGATGGCCGCAGTGTCCGTTACGGAGAACCCTGCCGCTCGGAGTTTCCGTGCGATTGTGCGCGACAGAAGGGCTGCTTCAAGCTGGGCTTCAACAGCCGACACTGTGGCTGCTCGGGCTTCCCTCACCTCATCCTGGAGTTCAATATTGGGGACGATGTGGATATCCCACCCGGAATGGTCAATATCCTCGTATGTTGTGTCCAGGTAATCAATGACTTGTTGATGAGCCTTGTCCAGAGTGGTGACCTGAGTATGGTGATCGTGTAGGTGAGTGGCGGGCGCCGTCGTCGTCAATCCTGGGAGCTGGGACTCAACCCAAACAAACTCGCGTTATTCCCCGGACTTCCCAGACTCATCCAACGGGTTCTTGCCAGCAGATTTGCGCGCCCGCAACTTCTTCGACAGCATCTGCCAGAAGATGAACGCGAGGTACACCGAGAACGCGACGTTGCCCCAGAACGGGTCGATCCAGGCGGCAAACAGCGAGCCGAACGGTACCGTCACGCAGGCGGCGATACCTACGATGGCCGCCGAGCGCAGGTCGACGTTCTGCCGCCGGACGTTGCCGAGCGTGCCCGAGATGGAGCCCGGGATCATCATGACGAGGGAGCTGCCTTTGGCGACGAGGTCGTTGGCGCCGAAGAAGAACATGAGAATTGGGACGACGACGATGCCGCCGCCCACGCCCAGCAGCCCTGACAGGATGCCGGTGATGAAGCCGGTCACGATGAGTAGGGCGCCGGAGAGGAGTTCGAGGGAGATTTCGTCGTCGCGCTGGGGGACAACGAACCACAGCGTCACGATGACGATGAGAAGAAATCCTAGGAACGCCCACTGAATGGCGCCAATCGGCAGTTTTTGAAGCAGATAGCTGCCGACCTGGGCTCCCGCGACGATGCCGACGGCGAGGCAGAGCGCGGCTATCCAGTCCACGTTGCCCTGCACGCCGTAGCTGATTGCGCCGGTAATAGCGGTGGGGAGGATGGCGGCTACCGATGTGCCGGCGGCTAGCTTTTGCTGCATGCCGACCCACAGAACGAGGGCGGGGACGATGATCGTTCCTCCGCCGATACCGAACATACCGGACAGCGCCCCGGCCGCGATACCGATGAAGATCAACGGCAATGTTCGCGGGCCGGGGGCGTGACGAGTTGATTGGGGGGTCATGCGTCCTTACCTGAAGGGGAGGTTGAACCTGAATGGCTTATGACTGGGCTCTTCGTCCGGCGGCTCGCGCCTGATCGGCCTCCACTCATCGGTTCCTTGGCGCGGGTACCGCTGACGTGATCATCGGGTTCGTACGATTCCGGAGCGAGTGTGCCGCCGCTGCTGAGAACCTCAGCTTCGGCTTCCTGCACCTGGCGTGGGGGAGCTGCAGCGAGATCGCTCGGATCCTCGGGCTTACCGGGGAGCAGGACGTTGAAGAATAGGTTGAGCAGGACCGCCACGATGGCAGCGGAGCTGATGCCCGAGTGGAAGATGACGACGAACCAGGCCGGGAAGGAGTGCCAGAAGTCGGCGGAGACTACGGGGATCAGGCCGAAGGCGATGGAGGTTGCGACGATTACCAGGTTATTGTTGCCCTGGTAGTTCACCTTGGAAAGGGTACGCACGCCGCTCGCGGCCACCGTGCCGAAGAGTACGATGCCTGCGCCGCCCAGCACCGGCTGGGGGATCAGAGCGAATGCCGCCGCCGCCATCGGAGACAGGCCGAGAACCAGCAGAATCACACCGCCAGCGGCCACCGCAAAGCGGCTCTTGATGCCGGTGAGAGCCACCAGGCCCACGTTCTGAGCGAAGGCCGATGCGGGGAAGCCATTGAAGATCGGTGCAATGGCGGTGGAGATCATGTCCGCGCGCAGGCCGTTGCCAACACGACGGGCATCAACCTTCGTGCCCACAACCTCGCCTACGGCGAGGATGTCAGCGGTTGTCTCGACCATGATCACCAGGATAACGATGAACATTGAGATGATTGCGCCCATTTCAAAGAGCGGCATACCGAATGCGAAAGGCTGCGGGAAAGCGAAGATCGATGCCTCGGAGATCGGGGTGAAGTCCACGTTGCCTAGGGCTATCGCCACCAGCGTTCCGACGGCAAGACCGAGCAGTACCGCGAGGCGGGAGAGCACGGCGATCTTGCTGAGAATGAGGACAACAACAAGGGTGAAGAGTGCGAGACCGATGTTTCCTAGGGAAGCGAAGTTCGGGTTGGGTTGTGCGGCGCCGTCGACCATGATGGTGGCCTGGCCAGTGATCCATCCCGCCGCGACCGGCATTAGTGACAGTCCAATCACCGTAATGATGGACCCCGTGACCACGGCGGGGAAGAAACGCACGACCCGCGAGAAGAAGGGCGTAATAATAAGGCCCAGAACGCCCGCGGCAATGATTGCGCCGAGGACGTGCTGCATGCCTTCCTGTCCACGGTCGCCGATAATGGCGAGCATCGTCGACACCGCAGCGAATGACGTGCCCTGCACGAGGGGCAGTTGGGAGCCAAAGAAGGGGATGCCGAGCGTCTGGAGCAGGGTAGCTAGGCCGCTGATGAAGAGTCCGCATGCGACGAGTAGCGCGCGGTCGGCGGTGTCAAGGCCTGCGGCGCCGCCCACGATGAGGGGTACGGCGATCACGCCGCCGAACATGGCGAGAATGTGCTGCACTCCGTAGCCGAAGGTGCGGCCCAAGCCCAAGCGCTCGTCTTCCGGACGGGTGCTCGGTGGGGTCGACTGTTGTGTCGCTTCAGCCGTCCCTGGGGAGGAGTCTGTGAATTGTCTGCGGGATTCGATGGTGGTCATGGTGCTTCTCCTAGCGTTGGCTCGCGGGGGACGGCCAAGTGTCGAGGGTCAGACGAGTTCGCTTCGCAAATGCACTCGCACGGCGGGCATCGTCGGAGTCCTCTCGATTCATTAAGCAGGGGCTTAGCTTCTAAGCTATTCGCCAACGATTCGGAGGGGGTTTCGCGGTTGTTACTATTCCGTAAATAGAATCGTTCAAGATAAATGGTGTGTTTCCACCGGGTGGTTTTGTGGGGCGCGGGTCACTTTTCTGTGCGTTTTGGCGGGTTTGGGCGATGGGGCGGGTGTGTCAGCTCCCGCGATATGTTGAGTAGGCGAAAGGGCTGAGCAGCAGCGGCACGTGATAGTGCGGCAGGTCGCCAACGGTGAAGGCAATTGTTACCGAAGGGTAGAACGCCTCGGTGCCGGTCGAAGCAAAGTAGGTGCCGGTGTCGAACGAGAGCGTGTAATCCCCGGGCGGTAGTACTTCAGGCCCGAGTGCGAGGCGACCGTCATTGTTGGTCACGCCGTTCGCGACCACCGTGCCGTCCGAGGAAGTGAGCGTCACGGAGACAGCTGCTGCGGGAGTCCCGGTAGTTGCGTTGAGAATGTGGGTGGTCAGGTGACTGGTCACGTCTGCTCCTTCGATAGGGTGGCCGCCGATTGCTGCTGGATTACCAACGGCATTCTGGGGTGGACAAGGACCGGTTGGCCGGGGTGACGACGCTGCTTTTAAGGTGCGCGCCGCCGGTTCGTGTGCATTAGTGGCTATGAGAGCGGCCCTTGTGCCTTTATAGGCAGCTAGAACGCTCTCATCGCCATAACATTGTGGCGCGCTCGCGAGCCACTCGATCCTGTGTGTATCGCGAGCCTAGTCGGCTTCGTATGTATTAGGTGTGGCTAGCTCATGTATTAGGTGTGGCTAGCTCATCTACCAGGTGTGGCTAGCTCATGTACCAGGTGTGGCTAGCTCATCTACCAGGTGTGGCTAGCTCAGTTGGGATCTTCGAGTGCCTGCCGCAATCGAAGCAGGGCGATCTGCCGAAGTTGCTCAATCGCCTCGGTGGCTTCGGTTAACTCGTCATTTCCGAGTCTGCGTTTGAGTTCGGCAAGCATCTCTTCGGGGCTGCGGCCAGCCGCCCGAATAAGGAAAATGCGTCCGAAGCGTTCCTCGTAGGCCGCATTAGCCTCAGCCATCAATGTGGCAAGTTCCGCCGACGCCACGGACATCGCAGCCTGCTCCCTGCGAGATGCTGCTGCTTCCTCGCCCTGTCCCGATGCCTTCTGGCCAATCCGGGGATGGTGAGCGAGGGCTGCGTCAAGGTCTTTGATCGTCCAGTCTGAAGCCGCGGTTTGGGCAACTGCTGCCATAGACGCGACATCTGGGTACGGGCGTCCGGCGACGACGTCGTCAACCCAGCGTGGGATGTCAGCCCAAACCCGAACGATGGCCGCCGCCGTCTCGGGCTCTGCCGCATTGAACTTTTCAAGACTCATGAACCGATGGTAGATCGCTGACGTTTCACGTGTGTTACCTCACGCAAATCGGGTGAGTAACGTGCGCGAAATATTTGAGCGTTCCACGTGAAACGTTGAGTCGATAGTTTGGGCAGCAGCTTTGGCCTGCGAGTTCGACTCGCATGCATCGGAAGGAGCGAGATGCCTGAACGCAACATGACCTTGTACGCTTCGCGCGCTTGGGTGGGTGGCGTGTTTCAGCCTGCTCGGGTCGACGTCGTCGACGGTGTGATCACCTCGGTCGCCACCGGAGATGCGGCGCTGAGAAGTGGCAGTGCTCCCGGATTCACGGGAAACGGTCACAACGTAACGGAATCTGGCGTTGTCGCAGCGGCGTCGGCAACTAGTTCCTCCCCTGCTCCTCTTATTGTGCACGTTCACGATAGTGCGGTGCTTTTGCCTGGACTCGTGGACTCGCATGTGCACGTCAACGAACCCGGGCGCACCGAGTGGGAAGGGTTTCGATCGGCCACACTCGCTGCTGCTGCGGGAGGGATCACCACCCTCATTGATATGCCGCTCAACGCGATTCCGCCGACTACCACCCGCGAGGCGTTGGAGATTAAACGCGAGGCTGCGGCCCGATCGGCCTACATTGATATCGGATTCTGGGGTGGTGCGGTACCGGAAAACCTTGGTTCGCTTGAGCCCCTGCACGACGGTGGTGTCTTTGGCTTCAAGTGCTTCCTTTCACCGTCGGGTGTGGACGAATTTGGGCATCTCGACCGCGAGCAACTCCTCGCGGCAATGCGTGAAATTGCAGCGCTGGGTTCACGTATCATCATCCACGCTGAAGATCCAGCACTTTTTGGCGACGGTGGCGCGCTTGGCCAGGGCTACGAACGGTTCCTGGAGTCTCGTCCGCCGGCGAGTGAGCAGTCGGCGATCGACACCATTATTGACGTGGTGCGTCTGACTGGATGTCGCACACATATTCTTCATCTGAGTGATGGGCGGGCCCTGCCCGCGATCCGCGAGGCGAAGGCTGAGGGTTTGCCCATCACTGTGGAAACCTGCCCGCACTATCTGACGATTATCGCCGAGGAGATCCCTGACGGTGCTGTTGAGTTTAAGTGCTGCCCACCAATCCGGGAGGCCGCAAATCGGGACCTGCTGTGGGAAGGGATTTGTGATGGCACGATCGATGCCATTGTGAGTGACCACTCGCCCAGTACCGTTGAGCTTAAGCGACTGGGTGATGGAGATTTTGGCCTTGGGTGGGGTGGCATCTCGGGATTGCAACTTGGTCTTTCTGCGGTGTGGACTGAGGCGAACCAGCGAGGAATCCCTCTCTCGACAGTGCTTCCGCTGTACACCACCGGCCCCGCGTTGGTGGCCGGGCTCGATAAGGTTCCGGGGCTTGATTCGGTTGGGAAAATTACTGAAGGGGCGCTTGCCCACTTAACGATTTTCGCGCCTAACGAGCAGCTCACCGTCGATGCACGTAGACTCCTGCACCGCAACCCCATCAGCGCCTATGACGGGCGGACATTTGCTGGTCATGTGAGACACACCTGGCTCGCCGGTCGCACCGTTTTCGACGCGAGCTCGGGTGGTGCTGGCGAAGCACCACAGCAGCGGCAACCTCCGGCTGGCCAGCTTCTCTCTGCCCTGCCGTCAGGGGCGCGGCCTGCCCCATTGCCAGCAACCGAGTCGGCGCAACGACCGGAAACCGGAGCCGTCTCACTGTCGGAAACTGGGCCCGTCCCATTGTCAGCAGCCGACAAAGAAAAGGGGCGGATCGCGTGAACTCTGAATTCCCAATCTTGCAGCGTGGCGAGGGACCGATCGCCTCTGATACTTACCTTCCCGCATCCCCGGCCAATGTCCTATGGGGCAGATTGCCCTGCCGTACTGATGCCCCAGTATTGACGATCATGCCGGGTACCTCGGTGACAATCGATACTGTCAGCCACGAGGGCATCCTGGAGGAGCAGGGAGCCAACCCTCTGACCTACTTCACCGGGTATGGTGTTCCAGCTGACGCCGTTCTCACTGACGCGATCTCGATCGCGGCGGTAGTCGCACACGATCCGTCGAGCGATGGGCCTCACGTTGTTACCGGCCCCATCTTTGTTGAGGGTGCTCAGCCAGGCGATTTGCTGCGAATCACGGTCGAGAGCCTATTGCCACGCGTGCCCTACGGCGTCATCTCAAACCGCCACGGTAAGGGCGCGTTAGTCGGTGAACTTCCCAGGGGCGAGGGCAACGTTAGCGTGTTCTGCCCGGTGGAAACCCGCGATGCTGGCCTAGTTGGAGTGCTTCCGGCGTACGAAGGTGGACCCGGATGCGTTGAGTTTCCGCTGGCCCCGTTCCTTGGCACGATGGGCGTCGCCGTCGACTCCGATGAACGGCCACATTCCGTTCCACCGGGCGCCCATGGCGGAAACATCGATATCAAACTGCTGGTCGAGGGCTCGGTACTCTACCTGCCCGTCCAGGTGCTCGGCGCACTTGCTTACGTTGGAGACCCGCATTTTGCGCAGGGCGACGGCGAAGTTGCGCTCACCGCGCTCGAAGCCTCACTCCGCGCCACCTTACGTTTTGATGTCGTGCCACATGACGAAGCGATTGCCTCATTTGGCGAGGTAAACGGCCCGCTTGTGCGAGCAGGTGGCTATCTTGTCCCCACCGGTCTCGACCCCGATCTGGACGAAGCGATGCGGGCCTGCGTGCGTTCCGCGCTGTCATTGATCCAAGCACGCTGGGGCCTTGACGAGCATCTGGCGTACGCCTACCTCAGCGCAGCGACCGACTTTAACATCTCGCAGGTGGTCGACATTGTGTGTGGAGTGCACGCGCGCATCCGCGAGTCTGACTTCAAGGCGGTAAACCATGACGAATGCTTCTGATTCTCGGCGCCGAACCCCCGTGGACGGCCCGCTTTCCGGGTGTGAAGGAGGCGAATCCAAGGTCGACGACGCCGTCGTCGCCCAGGAAGTTCCGACAGTCCGGCGTGATGTGTGGGGCTCCTCGGAGATTCCTGACGATCTATTGGCCGCTTTCTGGTGTTACGAGCAGGCGATCTTGGATGACGATCTTGATGTGCTCGACGATTTCTTCGCGGATGCGCCCACCACTATGCGGGGTGATGCAGCGGGACTGCTCGTTGGGCACGAGGCAATTTCGGCGTTCCGCAGCGTGCGGGGAGGGGTGCCGTCTCGCCGAATCGAGCGCATTGAGTACCGCCCACTCTCTGAGGATGCGGCGTTGTTGGTTTCTATTTCGCGTTACACCTCTGGTGGTACTGGCCTTCAGACTCAGCTCTGGCAGAAAACCGACGGCCGTTGGCTGGTTACTGTCGCGCATGTGACGCCCCGGGCGCAGCCCCTTGACCGGTCGGTGTGGCGCAATGTGGGCGATCCCTTCTGGCATCCCCAGGCTGACGGGCCACTCAGCGGTTTCACCGTCGCGGTCAAGGATCTCTTCGCGATCCAGGGGCGGCGGATTGGCGCGGGCAATCCTACTTATTTGAGTGAGGCGAAGCCTGAAGCGACGACGGCTCCGGCTGTCGCCGACCTGCTCAACGGTGGTGCGTCGCTGCGCGGTATCGCTCGCACGGACGAGTTCGCTTACAGTATCGCTGGGGACAATCCTCACTACGGCACCCCGCCCAACGGAGCTGTCCCCGGGGCGTTGCCGGGCGGTTCCTCGAATGGCCCCGCGTCTGCCGTCGCCACCGGGCAGGCGGAGATCGGGCTGGCTACGGACACCGCGGGCTCGATCCGGGTTCCGGCGTCCTACCAGGGGCTTTGGGGGTTGCGGACCACGCACGGCCTCGTGCCGCGCCAGGGTCTGCTGCCTCTCTCGCAGTCTTTTGACACTATCGGGTGGCTCACTCGTGACTCCGCCACGCTGCAACGCGTCGCCGACTGGTGCCTTGGTTATGAAGGATCGGAGTCCACCGAGAGTGTGTACGGGCAGTCGAATGACGACTTGCCATGGCGTTTCTTGGTGGTGGCGGAGGCGCTCGACGTCGTCGAACCTGATACGCGGGTGGCCTTCGGGGACCTGCTCGTCCGGCTCGCGAATTCTCCCAATGCTCCACAGATCGATACCGTGAGCATTGGCGCGTTGGAGGATTACTACGAGACATTCCGGGTGGTACAGGGCGTGGAGGCGTGGCGTAATAATGGTGAGTGGCTGCGCGAGCATCCGGGGGCTACCGGGCCCGCCGTCGCCGAGCGGTTCCTCGCCGCCGCGGCCATCACCGCCGACGAGGAGACTGCCGCCCGGGCCACGCTCGCCAAACTTCGTGAGCGGTTGAGGGAGCGTTCCCGCGACGCCATCCTTCTTATGCCTACGGCCCCCGGTCCTGCGCCGATGCGTACGCGCTCCGGCGAACATGTCTCCGCAGTACGAGCAGCTACGTTGCGAATGACCACCCCGGCTGCGATTGGTGGATTACCATCGCTCTCGGCACCGTTGTTGACTGTCAACTCGCTGCTCGGACCGGCACCCGTTGGGATCTGCTTGATCTCCGGCGAAGGGACTGACATTGCCTTGGTCCGTGCTGCCCGCCGCCTGGAACAGGCCTTGACGTCAGGCGCGGAACCACCCCATCAGAAAGGAACCGGACATGACACTTCCCGGACCCATTGATCCGCCGCATCGTCTGCTTATGGGCCCCGGCCCGATTTCGGCTTATCCGAGCGTGTTGAGCGCGATGTCGGCGCAGCTTGTGGGCCAGTATGACCCGTTTATGACGACGATGATGGCTCAAACCCAGGAGCTGTACCGGGGAGTTTGGTCGACGACGAACGAGGCCACACTTCTTATCGACGGCACCTCGCGCGCCGGTATCGAAGCCGCGCTTGTGTCTCTGCTGCGCCCCGGCGACCGGGTGCTGGTGCCGATTTTCGGGCGCTTCGGGCATCTGCTCGCGGAGATTGCTGAGCGGGCCATGGCCGAAGTGCACACGATTGAGGTGGAGTGGGGCCAGGTGTTCCCGGTGTCCGCGATCGAAGAGGCGATTATTCGGGTGAAGCCGACGCTGCTCGCGCTGGTCCAGGGCGATACCTCCACCACGATGAACCAACCGCTCGCTGAGGTGGGCGACGTGTGCCGCAAGTACGGCGTGCTGTTCTACACCGACGCCACTGCCTCCCTCGGCGGCAACGAGTTCGA
>RRZT010643417.1_pt1 | contig 16847 bp, 15 predicted proteins | sample 2165551 | NCBI WGS metagenome assembly RRZT01 (sample SAMN10456910, study PRJNA506462) | wastewater metagenome | biome: wastewater; feature: sludge; material: wastewater sludge; isolation source: wastewater sludge with Escherichia coli K12::gfp cells carrying plasmid... | place: USA: Moscow, Idaho...
GCGCGGCAGTTATTTTCACGCATTATTGCAGTTTCAATTGGCCGGTATTAATGGTGCTTTTTTAACTGGTGATTTGTTTAATCTGTTTGTATTTTTCGAAATTTTATTGATTGCTTCTTACGCTTTATTGCTGCATGGCTTAGGCGCAGCGCGTATCCGAGCAGCTTTGCATTATGTGATTCTTAATCTAATTGGCTCGGGATTATTTCTAATCGCAGCAGGGCTGTTTTATGGTGTGGCCGGCACCCTGAACATGGTTGATCTGGCGCGATTTGTAGCACAGGCAGAAGGCGATCAATTATTTTTACTCGAAGTGGCTGGTGCCTTGTTGATCTTGGTGTTTGGTCTCAAGGCAGCATTTTTACCGCTACATTTTTGGTTGCCACGCGCTTATGCCAGCGCCACTGCACCGGTGGCTGCACTGTTTGCGATCATGACCAAAGTGGGTTTGTATGCCATTTTACGCTTTAGCACCTTGGTGTTTGGTGAGCAAGCTGGTACTGCCAGCGGATTGGGCACTGAACTACTGTGGATACTGGCGTTGGCAACCATCCTTCTGGCTGCGTTAGGCGCTTTTGCTGCCAGTAGTTTGACCAGCTTATTGGCTTACTTAGTTTTGGTTTCAGTGGGCACTTTATTGGCGGGTATTGCGGTTGGTTCAGAAGCAGCGCTAAGTGCAACTTTATATTATTTAATACACAGTACGTGGGTGATTGCAGGCTTGTTCTTGCTGGCTGACATCATTGCGAAGCAGCGTGGTGATCTGGGCAGTAGTTTTAAAGTTGGGCCGATCTTATTGAATCCGCATTTACTAGGTATTTGTTTTTTCCTGGCCGCGATAGCTGTAGCCGGCCTACCACCGTTCTCTGGCTTCTTTGGCAAGGTGCTGTTGCTGCAAGCTGTATCAGATGATACAGCTTGGCAGTTGTGGGCAGTGGTTTTAGGTTCAGGTCTGATCGGTGTGATTGGTCTAAGTCGTGCTGGCAGCTTGTTGTTTTGGCGTCAGCACAATGCCCCTAGCCATGCTGCACCTTTAGATAAAACTGCACTTAGCATTACTATGCTCTTATTGCTGAGCAGTCCGCTTCTGGTGGTTTTTGCTCAGCCAGTGATCAGCTATAGCCAAGCGGCAGCGGCGCAGATCCTTGATGTGGCGAGCTATTTGCAAGCTATGCAATTGGAGGGCACACTATGAGCCGTGCAAGATGGTTTGCTCATCCCTTAGGCAGTTTCAGCTTGTTAATAGTGTGGATGCTGCTGGTTGATGATTTTAGTTCGGTCGGACATTGGCTGCTGGGCAGCTTTTTAGCGATTTTGATTCCGCGTCTCACCAGCACTTGGTGGCCAAGCTTGCCGCGTATTGGCAGCTGGAAATACCTGTGTGTGTTTATCTGGCATATGCTGACAGACATCATCGTGGCGAATTTTCAGGTGGCGCGTTTAGCTTTTAAAAAAATCGATGATTTGCAACCTCGCTGGGTGCAAGTACCCTGTGAGTTAGAAGAAGATATTGCGATCTTTCTATTGGTCAGTGCTATTTCTTTAGCGCCAGGTACAGTGGCGGCCAGTGTTGATCGAGAACGTTCAATACTCACCGTACATGCATTGCATTGTGAGGATGAACAAGCGCTGATTGCAGAAATTAAGCAGCGTTATGAACAGCCATTAAAGGAGGCGTTTACATGCTCAACGCAGTGATTTATATCAGCATGTTTATGTTTGGCATCAGTTTGTTGCTTAATTTTTACAGGCTGCTACGCGGCCCCGATGCAGTTGACCGCATTTTGGCGCTGGATACCTTGTATATTAATGGCTTGGCACTGTTAGTGGTGTTTGGTGTATTGCTAAACAGTCGATTATTTTTTGAGGCGGCACTACTGATTGCCTTGTTTGGGTTTTTCAGCACCGTGGTACTGTGTAAATACTTATTGCGCGGCGACATTATTGAATAGGTTGGGATGTTAATGGCAACTTGGATCGAATACAGTGTGGCATTTTTCTTATTGATTGGTAGTGCTTTTGCATTGGTCGGATCAATCGGCTTGCATCGCTTCCCGGACTTTTTTATGCGCTTGCATGGTCCTGCTAAAGCCACCACGCTAGGTGTTGGGTGTGTGTTGATTGCTTCGATGTTGTATTTCAGCAGCAAAGAAGAAGGTCTGCATGTGCATGAGTTACTGATTACCTTATTTCTGATGCTCAGCGCACCAGTGTCGGCGTATATGCTGGCCAAGGCAGCAGTGCAACAGCAAGTCAAAACCTTTAATCGCAAAGATTAACTGAGCCCATATTCGGCAGCGTCGACACCGTACTCAGTTGATTGCGCGCTGCTGATGCTGGACTCTTCACAGATTGCATTTAGCTTGGCGGGTACTTGCCAAGGTTAAATGTAGCGTCTACCGATACAATTATTTATTTGAGGCAGCTATATGCCGTTGTCAGGCCGTGGGGTGGCGATGTCGTTTTTCGCCTCCTGCTTATTTACTATTATTCCAGCCTATGTTTTGCAATTGGCCCCTCTTGATGGCGTCCAAGTGTTCGCACAGCGGGTGCTGTGGTCATTGCCAGCTGTTTTTGTACTGTTGCTGCTAGTCGGGCGCGGCCCTGCATTGAAAGAATGTGTGCAGCGTTTATGGCGTGAGCCGTTACTGATGGTTGCATTGATCTGTGCTGCCCTTTTAATGGGGGTGCAATGGTTTATGTTTGTGTGGGCACCGTTGACAGGGCATATGTTGGATTTGACTTTGGGGTATTTTCTTATGCCTCTGATGCTGGTGCTTAGTGGACGTCTGTTTTACAACGAACACTTGCGCAACTTACAACGCATTGCAGTGTTATGTGCGATTGTCGGCATATCGCATGAATTATGGCGTTTGGGTGGTTTGTCTTGGGTAACGATCGTCTGTGCTGTGGGTTATCCACCGTATTTTATGTTACGGCGTTGGATGGGCTTTGATGCTTTTAGCGGTTTCTTTTTAGAAATGCTGGTGATGGCGCCGGTAGCAATTTATTTAATCCTCAGCTTAGCGCCCGCGCAAATTTTTAGTCAGGCTCCGCAATTATGGTATTTGCTACCTGGGTTGGGCCTACTGAGTACCTTGGCGTTTGCCGCGATGTTAGGCGCCAGTCGCCTGTTACCCTTAGGTTTGCTGGGCATTTTGAGCTATATTGAGCCGGTCTTATTGTTCTTGTTTAGCGTTTTTTGGATTGGTGAGGCGGTTGAGTCAGGGCAGTGGTGGACTTATGTGCCCATTTGGATTGCAGTGACTTTAGTGATATTTGATAGTTTACGTGTGCTACTGAAGCAATCTCGACGTTTAAACTGAAGTACAATGACGAACAGACAGCCTTAGGTATCAAGTAAAGGCTGTGACTTATTATGATCAATGATCTTGAGGTATACCGTGTTTTCTGAACTTGCCCTGCATGAGCGTCTATTGAAAGCGCTGGTTGAATTGAATTTTACAGAGCCAACGCCTGTTCAATTGGCGGCTATTCCGGCGGCTATTGAGGGTCGAGACTTGCGTGTGATTGCTCGCACCGGTAGCGGTAAGACAGCGGCTTTTGTTCTGCCTTTGCTCAATCGTTTTATTGCTGGGGCAAAACCTCGGGTTGCCATTCGTTCGTTAATTTTATTGCCGACCCGTGAGTTGGCTCGACAAACACTGGCTGAAGTTGAACGTTTCTCGCAGTTCACCTTTATTAAATCCGGAATTATTACCGGTGGTGAAGACTTTAAAGAGCAGGGTGCGCTGCTGCGTAAAGATCCAGATATTCTGATTGCCACGCCTGGCCGACTGATTGAACACCTCAATGCCGGTCACTTAAAACTTGATCAAGTTGAAGTGTTGATCCTTGATGAAGCAGACCGCATGCTCGATATGGGTTTTGCTGAAGATATGCAGCGTCTGGTTGATGAGTGTGCCAATCGTCAGCAAACGTTACTGTTTTCCGCGACCACTGGCGGCAACGCCTTGCGTGAAATGGTGAGCACCGTATTGAAAGATCCACTGCATCTGATGGTCAATCAGGTTGCCGAGCTGAATGAAAGCACGCGCCAGCAAATTATTACCGCTGATGATGTGCCGCACAAAGAACGCCTGGTGCACTGGTTGTTGACCAATGAACCGTTCCGTAAGGCCATTGTGTTTACCAATACGCGAGTACAAGCTGATCGCTTATATGGTCGTCTTATTGCGCAAGATGTGAATGCCTATGTTTTGCATGGCGATAAAGATCAGAAAGATCGCAAGCGCGCTTTGGAGCGTTTTAGTCAAGGCACTTCACGGGTCTTGGTGGCCACTGATGTGGCGGCGCGCGGTCTTGATATTGATGGTCTGGATGTGGTGATTAACTTTGATATGCCACGTTCAGGTGATGAGTATCTGCACCGTATTGGCCGGACTGGACGTGCCGGAGAAGAAGGCTTGGCGATCAGTTTGATTTGCCACAATGACTGGAATTTGATGTCCAGCGTTGAGCGTTATCTCAAGCAAAAATTTGAGCGTCGCGTGATTAAAGAGCTTAAAGGCGTGTATCAAGGACCGAAAAACGTTAAGGCTTCAGGTAAAGCGGCAGGTACAAAAAAGAAGAAAGTTGTCAATAAAAAAGAGGCGGCGAAGGTTGTAAAGAAAACACCTAAGCGCCGTCCTAATACTGGGCCTTCGTTGGTCAGCAGTGATGGTCATGCCCCTTTGCGTAAAAAGGTGGTGAGTCCAGAGTAAATAGGGTCTGGAGGTCACTATGTCTCAGGCTGTATTGCACCGTTTCAGCTCACAGCAAGCCTGTAATGAAGCGCTGGCTAATGTTTTGAGTAGCCGCATTGAGCAGGCTTTAGCAGATGCAAAGTCTGCGAGTCTGCTGTTGCCGGGCGGATCAACTCCGAAAGGGTTGCTGGCGTGTTTGCAGCAGCGTGCGCTGCCTTGGTCGCAGGTGCAGATTAGTGTTACTGATGAGCGCTGGGTTGCTGCAGATGCAGCGCAAAGCAATACGCAGATGCTGCGCCGAGCGTTACCCAAAGCGCAGTTGCTTGAGCCGCGCCTTGCTGATAACGCCCAAGCCTCCAGTGTGGCCTGGGCGCAGGCGTTACAAGAACGCTTACCCTTTGCTGCAAGTGTGTTAGGCATGGGCGATGATGGGCATGTTGCCTCATTATTTGCAGGTATGCCGAGTTTAGCCGAAGGAATGGATTTTGCTGCTCGGCCTTGTGCATTAGTGGGGCTGGCGCCAGACGAGCCAAGAGTACGCCTATCCCTTAATCTAGCTATGTTGGCGAGTACGCAATGGCTGGGGGTGCTCTTATTTGGTGAGACGAAAGGGCAGATGCTCGAGCGTGTGCTGGCTAATGACCCAACCACGCAAGCTTTACCAATTTATCATTTACTGTGGCGAGCGCCTCTCCCTGTGCAGGTGTATTGGGCGCCCTGAGAGGGTGACGATGTTATCGCTGCAGCTTGAGATAGGGAGTCAGCATGTTGCATCCCGTAGTTGAACAGATTACCCAGCAGATAGAAAAACGCTCCTGTTCACGTCGTGCTGCGTATTTGCAGAGGATCGATAGAGCGCTTGAGCAAGGGCGTAATAGCGCACACGGCTGCTCTAATCTCGCTCACGTGATGGCGGCGCAACCGACTGATCAGCGCCTCATCATGCGTCAAGGCGCAGCGGCCCATGTGGCCATTATTTCCAGTTACAACGATATGTTGTCGGCCCATGCGCCGTTGAAAAACTACCCTGATCAGTTAAAACAAGCCTTGTACCGCTATGGCGCCAGCGCTCAGTTTGCTGCCGGAGTGCCGGCCATGTGTGATGGTGTCACGCAAGGCACGCCGGGCATGCAACTGTCACTGTTTTCTCGTGATTTAATTGCCCAAGCCACAGCGATTGGTTTAACCCACGGCGTCTTTGATGGTGCCTTATATTTGGGCGTTTGCGATAAAATCGTACCGGGTTTGCTGATCGGTGCGCTGCATTTTGGTCATTTACCTGCGGTGTTTGTGCCGGCCGGGCCGATGAGTTCAGGTTTGTCCAATCCAGAAAAAGCGGCGGTGCGTGAGCGCTATGCGGCCGGTGAGGTCAGTCGTATTGAACTGTTAGAAGCAGAGCTTGCTGCTTACCATGAGCCGGGTACGTGCACGTTTTATGGCACGGCCAATAGTAATCAAATGTTAATGGAAGCGATGGGTTTGCATGTGCCGGGTAGCGCGTTTGTACCGCCCAGCAGCGCATTACGTCATGCTTTAACTGACGAGGCGGCGCGTTTGCTGGTCAATAACACCCAGCACGGTGGTCGTCATTTGCCTTTGGCCTTCCAAATCGATGCCAAAGCTTTGGTCAATGGCGCGGTGGCCTTGTTGGCCAGTGGCGGCTCGACGAATCACTCTTTGCACTTGCCCGCGATTGCTAAAGCGGCAGGCTATGAGTTGACCTGGGATGATTTGGCCACGTTGTCGAGTGTTGTACCGTTACTGGCGCAGATCTATCCCAATGGCAGCGCCGATGTCAATCAGTTTCATGCCGCTGGTGGCGTGGCGTGGTTGCTTGGTGAGCTGCTGGATGCGGGCTTGCTGCATGAAGATGTGTCTACTGTGGCGGGCAAGGGCTTGCGTGATTACAGTTTAGAACCTTATGTGCAGGAACAAAAACTCAGTTGGCGCGCCTTGTCAAAGCAGGTTTTGCCTGAACATATTCTCCGCGGCCGCCAAGCTCCTTTTGCTGCGCACAGTGGCTTGCATCTATTGGTCGGTAATCTCGGTCGTGCCGTGCTGAAAACCTCAGCTGTCGCCGAGAAGTTTTGGCAGATTAAAGCACCTGCACGAGTGTTTGATTGTGAGGCTGATGCGCTTGCGGCCTATAGTGCCGGGCAGTTGCATGGTGATTTAGTGCTGGTGCTACGCTTTCAAGGTCCAGCGGCCAATGGCATGCCAGAGTTACACAAGCTCATTCCTATATTGGCGAATTTGCAGGCCAATGGGCAGAAAGTTGCACTAATTACTGATGGCCGGCTGTCCGGTGCGTCAGGTAAGGTGTTAGCCGCTTTACATGTCACGCCAGAGGCTGCAAAAGGTGGTTTACTGTGCCGTTTGCAGGATGGTGACTTGATTGAGCTGGATGCCACATTAGGTGTCTTGCATGTGCACGTGAGTGAAGCGCAATTGGCTCTACGCAGTGCGGCGCCAGTGCCGAGTAATACTGCGCAAGGCTACGGACTGCAGCTGTTTGCTGCGCAACGTCGTTGGGTTGGCCCAGCTGATCAAGGTGCCAGCTTTTTGCTTGAGGACTGACTTATGCTAACCATGGAACATATTTTACGCCGCGCTTATCCCGTTTTACCGGTGTTGGTGATTGATGATGTCGAGCGTGCTGTTTCTTTGGCGCAGGCACTCTGTGCTGGCGGCATTAATGTCATTGAGGTGACATTGCGTACACCGCAAGCACTGGAAGCCTTAAAAGTCATTCGCCAAGAGGTGCCTGATTTAATCGTCGGCGCGGGGACTGTTATTCATACTGAGCAGTTTGCGCAAGTGATGGATGCCGGTGCACAGTTTGCCGTCAGTCCAGGTTTTACTGAGCGCTTAGCGCTGACCGCACAAGAAACAGAACTGCCGTATTTGCCTGCAGTGATGACGCCCTCAGAGGTGTTGTCAGCTTTGGAGCATGGATACCGCTCCTTGAAATTGTTCCCTGCCAATGGTGGTGCGAGTGTGCGCATGCTCAATAGCTTTAAAGGCCCCTTTAGTGGCATCAGCTTCTGCCCAACCGGCGGTGTAACGCGCGATAACCTGTTGAGTTATTTGAGCTTGCCGAATGTGGCTTGTTGCGGTGGTACTTGGATTGCTCCTGCAAGTTTGGTACAGGCACAAGCGTGGGATCAAATCACTCAACTGGCACGTGAAGCCTGCGCCATGGCGGGGCATTTGGAATCCTTAACATGAGTTGGGATCGACCTAGGCCCTATGTATTACCGCTGCGCGTGCAGTCAGGCGATATTGATGAGTTTGCACACGTCAATAATGCGGTGTACGTGCAATGGATGGAGCAGTGTGCTTGGCAACACTTCAAACACTTGGGGTTGGGTTTTGCTGAGTACCAAGCGCTGGATCGTGGCATGGCGGTGCTTCGTCATGAGATTGATTATCTAGCCAGCGCCTATGCTGATGAAGCGTTGGAAATGGCAACTTGGATTGTGAGCTCTGATCAGCGCTTGAAAATGGACCGTTTATTTCAGTTAGTACGCGTCGCTGATGGCGTAACCTTATTGCGGGCAAGAACCACTTTTGTTTGTATTGAGCTCTCGACGGGACGACCCAAACGTATGCCGCCAGAGTTTATTAAGGGTTATGGCGCCGTGATGCAGCCTGCGTAACGGGTGTTTACTCGGTGGCGTGAGCAACGACGGCCTTGGCCCTGAGTCAAAACGGTGTTTAAAAGAACCACGCTAAATTCAATACCCTTCTATTTGACTGGCGTTTACACTAGGCGCCTGTTTACTTGTGAGTGATGTTCTGTGCAAATTGCTTTAGCACCGATGGAAGGTTTGGTCGATCATATTATGCGCGATGTGCTGACCGAGCAGGGCGGTATTGATTGGTGTGTGACTGAGTTTGTGCGTATCACCGATCAGTTGTTGCCCAGTCGTACTTACCACCGTTTAGCACCGGAGCTTGCGCAGGATGCTCAGACACCTGCGGGTACGTCATTGCGGGTGCAGTTACTCGGATCTGATCCCCAGGCGATGGCTGATAATGCCGCTAAAGCCTGTGAGCTGGGAGCACCGGTGGTTGATTTGAACTTTGGCTGCCCATCGAAAACGGTGAATAATTCTTGTGGTGGCGCTATTTTGCTGCGTGAGCCTGAGGTGTTATTTAAGATTGTTGAGGCGGTGCGCGCCGGTATGCCAGCCCATATTCCGCTGACCACTAAGATGCGTTTAGGCTATGACAGCCCAGATGGCGCGATGGATTGTGCACGGGCTTTAGCCGCTGGCGGTTCAGCGCAAATCGTGGTGCATGCACGCACTAAGGTGGATGGCTATAAACCGCCGGCCCACTGGGAGTGGGTGGCGAAAGTACAGGATGTGGTGAGTATTCCAGTGTTTGCCAATGGCGATATTTGGACCTTAGATGATTGGTATCGCTGCCGTGAAATCAGTGGCGTTGATCATGTGATGCTAGGGCGTGGTTTGGTGTCGCGACCTGACTTGGCTCAGCAAATCGCTTGTGCGCGTGATGGTATTGAGTATCAGTTGAAAACTTGGCAAGAGTTGCAGCCGATGTTGCGTGAGTTTTGGCGGCAAGTGCGTTTATTTCAGCTGCCGCGCAGTGCGCCGGGGCGGCTAAAACAATGGCTGGCAATGTTGATGCGTAATTATCCTGAGGCGCAGCTGTTGTTCAATCAGTTACGTAAGGTGACCGACTGTGATGTGATTGATCAGTTATTTGGTTTTGCGGTGGGGCAGTTGCAGCATACTGAGTATCTGAAGCAGCAGCCGGCTTGATTGTGTTTTAGCTTCACGCATGGCGCACTGCGCTGTAGCTGTTATTCCCTCAACGAGACATCCTGTCTCGATTCGGGCGCTGCGCTATCCATGGCTGCGCTTGTCACAGATACAGCGCAGTGCTTGTTGATCATTAGTAGTGTTGATTAAATGTACATGCGTCCTTCTGGGAGCGCGGGCCGCTGGCCCGCCACGCGGCAGATTTCTTAAGTAGCCTCATAGCAGCAACCCTTGAGTGCGCTGCATCTGCTATCACTGTGCTTTATCGGTGTTGTTAAGCATCTGCATAAACGCCTGCGCGGCATTCGACAGTGTTCGTTCCCTATGTACGATATAGCCCAAATCGCGACTCAAATGAGCATCACTAATAGGCAAGCGCACCACTGATTCATCCAGCATGCTGTGCGGCAAGACACTCCAAGCCAAACCAATGGAGACCATCATTTTAATGGTTTCCATATAGTTGGTACTCATGCTGATATTGGGGGTGAGACCGGCTTGCTCAAACAGCTGCAAAGCGATTTTACGAGTAAAAGTATGACTGCCTGGAAACACGGCGGGATAAGCGCATAAATCAGCAAGACGAATGCGCTTACGCTGTGCCAGCGGGTGATCGGGGGCGACGACAAAATCCAGATTATCTTGCCAAACCTTGACCGCTTGCAGTGGTGCTTCACAATGCGGTGACAGAGTAATAATGGCTAACTCACAACGCCCGTGGAGTACATCGGCGTAAGCCACTTCTGAATCAAGAAAGCGAATATCCAGCATCACCTCTGGATAGCGCTTCGTGAAGGCGCGCAGCAGCGGTGGTAGGCGACGTAGGCCAATGTGGTGGCTGGTTGCGATACTTAAAGGCCCGCTGACCATACCGCTGAGATTACTTAACGCGCGGCGCGCATCATCCAGTTCATTGACGATACGATAGGCGCGCGGCAATAGCGCTTGCCCGGCTTCGGTTAAGCGAGTTTCGCGGCCCACGCGATCAAACAAGCGTACGCCCAGCTGCTCTTCAAGACTGGCAATGCGCTTACTGATGGCCGGTTGGGTGACATGCAAGCGCTCGCCGGCTAAAGAAAAACTGCGCTGTTCGGCGATGGCAATAAAAGTTTGCAAGCTGGCAAGGTCCATAAGCGGCTCTTAAATGATTTAAATAGGGTGCTGGAACTATACTGCTATTCCAAAATGGAATCTATTGGATAAGAAATATCAATTTGAGTTATTGCAACAAAGTTCATAGGATACAGGTATAAGCAGTGGATGAAATCCAATCGCTGCAGATAACACTGATGAGGACGGTCTAATGGCTGGAAAAACGCTGTACGACAAGCTTTGGGAGATGCACGAAGTTAAACGTCGCGATGACGGCTCTTCGTTGATTTATATCGATCGCCATATTTTGCATGAAGTGACCTCTCCGCAGGCTTTTGAAGGCTTGCGCTTAGCAGGTCGTAAACCTTGGCGTATTGATGCCAATATTGCCACACCCGATCATAACGTGCCGACCACTAAGAAAGAGCGTGAAGGTGGTATTGCCGCGATCGCCGATAGTGTCTCGCGTATCCAGGTGCAAACGCTGGATGATAACTGCGATGAATACGGTATTTTGCAGTTTAAAATGAACGATGAGCGTCAAGGAATCGTGCATGTGATTGGCCCAGAGCAGGGTGCAACCTTGCCGGGTATGACGGTGGTCTGTGGTGATTCACACACCTCAACCCACGGTGCATTCGGTGCTTTAGCGCATGGTATCGGTACTTCTGAAGTTGAGCACGTGTTGGCCACTCAGTGCCTCGTCGCCAAGAAAATGAAAAACATGCAAGTGCGTGTGGAAGGCAAGGTGCCTGCTGGCGTGACTGCAAAAGATATCGTGTTAGCCATTATTGGCAAAATCGGTACCGCAGGCGGTAATGGCCATGCGCTGGAGTTTGCCGGTAGCGCGATTCGCGAGCTGTCAATGGAAGGTCGCATGACCTTGTGTAATATGTCGATCGAAGCGGGTGCTCGCGTGGGTATGGTTGCGGTCGATCAGAAAACTATCGACTACGTAAAAGGCCGTCCTTATGCGCCTAAAGGTGCAGATTGGGACGCAGCAGTTGCGGCATGGCAAGATTTAGTTTCCGATGACGATGCACATTTTGACACCATCGTTGAAATGCGTGCTGAAGATATTATCCCGCAAGTCAGCTGGGGCACATCGCCAGAGATGGTGTTGCCGGTTGACGCGACTGTGCCTGATCCTGCCAACGAGTCTGACCCAGTCAAGCGTGATTCGATTACCCGCGCGTTGAAGTACATGGGCTTAACGGCCAACCAAGCCATTACTGACATTAAAGTCGACCGTGTGTTTATTGGTTCATGCACCAACTCGCGTATTGAAGACTTGCGTGCCGCCGCCGCCGTAGCGAAAGGCCGTAAAGTTGCCAGCAATGTGATTCAAGCCTTGGTTGTACCCGGCTCAGGTTTAGTCAAGAAACAAGCAGAAGAAGAAGGTTTAGATAAGATTTTCTTAGAGGCTGGTTTTGAGTGGCGCGAGCCTGGCTGTTCGATGTGTTTGGCCATGAACCCCGATAAATTAGGCAGTGGTGAGCATTGCGCTTCAACGTCCAACCGTAACTTTGAAGGCCGTCAGGGTAATGGCGGACGTACGCACTTGGTCAGCCCAGCCATGGCTGCTGCCGCTGCAGTCAAGGGGCACTTTGTCGATGTGCGTCAATTAATGAATGAAGGAGTATCAGCATGAAAGCCTTTACTCAGCATCAGGGTTTAGTTGCTCCGTTGGACCGCGCCAACGTTGATACTGACCAAATTATTCCGAAGCAGTTTTTGAAATCCATTAAGCGTACCGGCTTTGGCCCAAATTTATTTGATGAGTGGCGCTACCTTGATGAAGGTCAGCCTGATCAAGACAATAGTCAGCGCCCGATCAATACTGATTTCGTTCTTAATCAACCGCGTTACCAAGGTGCGAGCGTGTTGCTGGCGCAAGAAAACTTTGGTTGTGGATCCAGCCGTGAGCACGCGCCTTGGGCGTTAGAAGAATACGGTTTCCGTGCGATTATCGCGCCAAGTTTTGCCGATATTTTCTACAACAACAGTTTTAAAAACGGTTTGCTGCCGATTATTTTATCGGCTGCTGAAGTCAATGAGCTGTTCGCGCAAGTGCAAGCCACTGAAGGCTACCAGTTGACGATCGACCTGGCCGCACAGACGGTGACCCGTCCTGATGGTGTGCAGTATTCTTTTGAAGTGGATGCCTTCCGTAAACATTGCTTGCTCAATGGCCTGGATGATATTGGTCTGACTTTGCAAGATGCTGAGCAGATTCGTGAGTTCGAAGTGGCTTATAAAAAAGCCAATCCATGGTTGTTCAACGCCCTTTAATTTAACTAACTGCGCTGCTGTGTGACGTCACTGCGGCGCTGAGAGTATTGGAAATGTCTAAAAAGATTCTTGTGTTACCCGGTGATGGCATCGGTCCAGAAATCATGTCTGAAGCCGTCAAAGTTTTACAGTTGGCTAACGAAAAGTTCAGCCTAGGTTTTGAGTTGGTTGAAGGCGAGCTCGGTGGTGCGGCGATTGATAAGCATGGCGTACCTTTGGCGGATTCAACCTTAGCATTGGCGCGTGAAGTCGATGCGGTACTTTTAGGTGCTGTGGGTGGTCCTAAGTGGGACACTTTAGATCGTGCGATTCGCCCAGAGCGCGGTTTGCTGAAAATCCGTTCTGAGTTAGGACTGTTTGGTAACTTGCGTCCAGCTATTTTGTATCCGCAGCTCGCTGAAGCATCAACACTAAAACCTGAAGTTGTATCAGGTTTAGATATCCTAATTGTCCGTGAGTTGACCGGGGGCATTTATTTTGGCACCCCGCGTGATACTGTGACACTCGAAAATGGTGAGCGTATGGCCTTTGATACGCTGCCGTACAGTGAAAGTGAAATTCGCCGTATTGCTAAAGTCGGTTTTGATATGGCACGTTTGCGTAGCAAGAAGTTGTGCTCTGTAGATAAAGCTAACGTGCTTGAATCGAGCCGCCTATGGCGTGAGATTGTTGTTGAGGTGAGTAAAGATTATCCCGACGTGGAACTTACTCATTTATACGTGGATAACGCCGCTATGCAGTTGGTGCGCGCGCCAAAGCAGTTTGATGTGATTGTAACCGACAACTTGTTTGGTGATATTTTATCTGATCAAGCGTCAATGTTGACTGGCTCTATTGGCATGCTGCCATCAGCCTCTTTGGATTCGAATAACAAAGGTATGTATGAGCCATGCCACGGTTCAGCACCGGATATTGCTGGGCAGGGCATTGCTAACCCATTGGCAACAATTTTGTCAGTGTCAATGATGCTGCGTTACAGCTTTAATCACATTGCTGCAGCGGATGCCATTGAACAAGCGGTCAGCGATGTATTGGATCAAGGTTTGCGCACCGGTGACATTTTCTCCGCAGGCATGCGTAAAGTTGGCACCGTGGAAATGGGTGATGCAGTAGTCGCAGCGCTTGCAAAACTGTAAACTCGTTTAACTCAATATATCCGTTCGGCGCCGTGAGGTCACAGCGGCGAGCGGATTATTCATTTAACAATAGGTGTAGTCGTGATGAAGCGTGTAGGTCTAGTAGGTTGGCGTGGCATGGTGGGCTCAGTGCTCATGCAACGTATGCTCGAAGAACGGGATTTCGACTTAATTGAACCGGTATTCTTTACTACCTCGAACGTAGGTGGGCAAGGGCCAGCAATTGGTAAAGATATTCCGGCGCTAAAAGATGCTTATGATATCAATGAGCTGAAAACGCTCGACGTTATCTTGACCTGTCAGGGCGGCGACTACACCAATGAAGTATTCCCTAAATTGCGCGAAGCAGGTTGGGAGGGGTATTGGATTGATGCCGCGTCAGCTTTGCGCATGAAAGACAATTCAGTGATTGTTCTTGATCCGGTTAATCGCAAGGTGATTGACCAGTCGCTGGATGCTGGGGTTAAAGACTATGTTGGCGGTAACTGCACTGTCAGTTTGATGTTAATGGGCTTGGGCGGCTTGTTCGAAGCAGGTTTGGTCGAGTGGATGAGTGCCATGACCTATCAAGCGGCCAGTGGTGCTGGTGCGCAAAATATGCGCGAGCTGATTCGGCAAATGGGCAGTATTCACAATGCAGTCGCCAGTGAGTTGCAAGACCCTGCCAGTGCAATTTTAGAGATTGATCGTAAAGTTGCACAGATGCAGCGCAGTGATGAATTGCCCACCGATCATTTTGGCGTGCCGCTGGCAGGCAGTTTAATTCCTTGGATTGATAGCGCTTTGCCGAACGGTCAAAGCCGCGAAGAATGGAAAGCACAAGCCGAAACCAATAAGATTTTAGGTCGTTTTAAAAATCCAATTCCTGTGGATGGTTTATGTGTGCGTGTTGGGGCGATGCGTTGCCACAGCCAAGCATTAACTATTAAGTTGAATAAAGATGTGCCTTTGGCTGATATCGAAAACCTAATCAGTCAGCATAACCCTTGGGTGCGCTTAGTACCCAACGAACGTGACGTAACTGTTAAAGAGCTTACGCCAACAGCTGTGACAGGTACTTTAAGTGTGCCAGTTGGACGTTTACGCAAACTTAATATGGGCTCTCATTACTTAGGTGCCTTTACCGTCGGTGACCAATTGTTATGGGGTGCGGCAGAACCTTTACGTAGAATGTTGCGTATCTTGCTAGAGCGTTAAAGTAATGAATGGGCAGGCAAATTGGTATTTATTTAACTTTTTGTCTGCCTATTTGTTGAGTCGTCGGTGTCAGTGTTTGAAAATGTGCAGTGTGTCTGATAATAATGGCAAAACGGGCTTGATATGGCTTGAGTAAGTCGATTGAATGTTGATAAAACTCTATCCGTAAAAGATACTTAGCAACAAGACTGAATACTGTTTCGAGTTGCTAAAGCGGAACCAGGTTGAATGACGCTGGCGGGGACCGTCAATCTATGACGATTGTGAGCAGTACATTCAAAACCCTCCGGGTATCCGGAACGAATAAAAAGGGATAACTCTATATGCTTCAAGTTCGCAAATTGGTGTTGGCAGTTGCTGCTGCTTCAGCGTTTTCATCTGGTCTGGCTCATGCTTTAGGTTTGGGTGATGTATCTGTTAAGTCATCTTTAAACCAGCCTTTTGAAGCGGAGATCTCTTTATTAGAGGTGCGCGACTTAACCTCAGTTGAAATTAAAACTCAACTGGCCTCGCCAGAAGAGTTCAGTAAAGCTGGTGTTGATCGACAGTTTTTTTTGACGGGTTTGAAATTTACGCCCGTGCTTAACGCCAATGGAAAAAACGTCATTCGTGTGACAAGTGCGAACCCTGTTAAAGAGCCTTATTTAAACTTCTTAGTAGAGGTTTTATGGCCAAATGGTCGTTTGTTACGTGAGTACACCGTACTGCTTGACCCACCTTTATACAGTCCTCAGCAGGTTATTTATGCGCCACAGCCTGCAAGCGTCAGCCCTTCTGCACCTGTAGTACAACAAAACATTCGTTCCTCACAAGCATCAACTTCAACGGCACAACGACAGCAGCCAACAACACGTGCGACCCCTGCGTTACAAGGTTCTGAGTACAGCGTTCAGAGAAACGACACCTTGTGGGAAATTGCTGCGCGCGTGGGTGGTAATGCTTCAGTGCATCAAACGATGTTGGCCATTCAAGATTTAAATCCGAATGCTTTTTTAGATGGCAACATTAATCGGATGAAAAGTGGTCAGGTTTTACGTTTGCCAACTGAGCAAGAAATTAATGTTCGCAGTCGTGCCGAAGCAATCGCTCAAGTTACTCAGCAAAATACTAGCTGGAAAACAGGGCGTGTTGAACAAGCTGGCGCTGAGCGTCAGCTCGATGCTACACATCGAAGCGTCGCGGGCGCAGCGCCTGCGGTCGTTGAAAAGGCAGACAGTTTAAGATTAGTGGCTGATGCGCCCGGTCAAGCACAACAGGCCGCTGATCAAGGCGATGGGACAAATGTTAAAGCTGTGCAGGATCAGTTAGCCGTTACTAAAGAATTGTTAGACTCAACGGTCCTAGAAAACCAAGACCTGAAAAGTCGTGTTGACGACCTTAACAGTCAATTAGAGAAGCTGCAGCGTTTAATTGAGTTAAAAGACAGTCAATTAGCTCAACTGCAGAATGCAGTAGATACGCCGATTGACACCCAAGACGTGACACCAGCTGCAGAAACGCAGTTGACTGAAGCGAATGAAGATACAGCAGTTGTTACTGAGGATACTCTAAATGCCTCGGCTGAATCGGTTGAGCAAATCGATCAGCTTGCAACTGTAGAGCCGGTCGAAGCTGTTGAAGCTCAAGAAACTGAA
>RRZT012545851.1_pt1 | contig 16846 bp, 17 predicted proteins | sample 2165551 | NCBI WGS metagenome assembly RRZT01 (sample SAMN10456910, study PRJNA506462) | wastewater metagenome | biome: wastewater; feature: sludge; material: wastewater sludge; isolation source: wastewater sludge with Escherichia coli K12::gfp cells carrying plasmid... | place: USA: Moscow, Idaho...
CGATACATGAATATATAGAATATTATAATAACAAACGAATTTCACTCAAATTAAAAGGATTGACTCCTGTACAATACAGAAATCAATCCAGTATAATTTAAACTAAGAAATTCAAAGGACCAATTATTGGGTTCACTTCATATCTGGAGTTTTTTATTACAATAACTTCATATGAGTTACTGAGGTTTACTTTATAAATTAATTCTTTTTTGAATTCAAAGGAATATTATATCTTTGAACTCTATCGTTATATTCTTTTACTAGAACGTAATCGTTTCAAGAAAAATTTAGACTTGATTAAAATCTATCTTATGTATATTTTTGGGTATTTCCATTAATTATTTATCCCCGACACTTAAGACTAAAAGTGTTTAAAAAGTGCATTTTTTTAAAGTGTTAAGTTTCTTTACATCATTAATATGCATTATGTTAGGATCTGCAAATTCATATTTATAAAGTATGCTTAGATGTGCAGTTTAATAGGCATTTTTGAAGTTTATCTTTACCATCCTATATTTTAAGCAGTTCCACCGATTAATACTAAGCGTGTTATTTATCTCAATTTTCATGTAAATAATGTATAAATAGTTCTCTTGACCTGGTTTGTTAATTATGTAACAATCATCTTATAAGTACATTTATTCGAGGGGGAATACACATGAAAACAGTAAGAAATAAAATTAGTCTTTTATTCTTATCTATAATGCTTATTGTCACTAGTTTTTCATTTATTAATGCAAAGCCAGCTGCTACGAATTTAAATTCGGACATACTCACTCAACTCTCAATTACTGATGAGAACGGGAATCCGTTACTATCAAGTTTAAGTCAGTGGGATAAGTTTAGAATTAACGCTTCATTTTCAATACCAAACAATATGTTTAGTGAAGGTGATGTTACAACGATTAAACTTCCAGATCGATTAAAATTTGCGAACGAATTATCCTTTCCAATTAAGAATCATGCGGGTGATATAATCGCTTATGCGGAAATCCACTCAAATACTAAAACAATTACATTAACATATACGAATTTTGTTTCTAGTAACTCAGATGTCTCTGGAAGCTTTTATTTCCTAACAAGTGTTGATTCTAATGTTGTAAAAGAAGATGGTACAGTTCCTCTAGAACTTGATATTGATGGTAAGTTAGTCTTTGTTTGTGATATCGAGTATGAAATCGATGTTCCAAAAGAATCAGAGTTTGATAAATCTGGTTGGTTTGATGATGGAAGTAATAGAATTGTGAGATATGCTCTTGATATAAGCAAATCCAAAAAAATATACACGAATGCAATCGTTAAAGACTCACTCTCAACAACAGGAGCTAAAATTAATATAGATTCTATTCGAATCTAAAAAGGACAGTGGGTTATTAATCACTCTAATACACAATGGTATTTACTTAATGAAATTGATATCACCAACAAATACACAATAAAAAGTAATAACGATCAGTCCGGCTTTGAAATAAACTTAGGTGATATTGAAGTAAATGATGGATTTACAATTACGTATCAAGCTCATCTTGACTATACTCCTGTCAAAGGAGAGAAAATTAACAATAAAGCCACGTTCACTACTGATCAAATCCAAACAATTGAAAAGGTTAGAGAAGTCATTTATCTTATTGGAGGAGGAAGCGGTAACGGTTACCAATATGGTATCAAATTATTAAAAGTGGATGAAGATCATAACGCTTTAGAAAATGCTCAGTTCAAAATTACTCGAGAAAGAAATAACACAGTCGTCGGAACATTTACAAGTAATCATTTAGGAATTATTGAAATTGACAATCTTCTAAAAGATAATTATTTAATTGAAGAAATCGTTGCTCCGGATGGGTATATGCTTCTTGAAGAGACTATAAGAATTACAGAACAAGATTTTGACACTTCTAATGTCGTTGAAAAAACAATCATCAATAAGAAGTCACCGCTTGTTCCAAACAGAGTAAGTGTTCAATTTGATGCAAGAAACTTCTCGAAGGTCGAACACTTAAAGATCAAGAGTTCAGTTTTGAATTATTTCATTCTAATAATCAACAACTTTAAATCGTTCAAAATAATAAAAACGGCAAATTTTTATTTGAGCCAATCACATTAAACGAAGTTGGAACGTATTCGTTCAGCATCAAATAAGTTATAGGTTCTGATAAGAATATTAAGTACGATTCTAAAATCATTAATGTTACCGTGACTGTTGAAGAAAAAGATAATATGTTAGATGCAACGGTTAATAATGAGAATAATAATACCTTTACAAATACTTATACAAAAGATCCGACACCTAAAACTGGTGTTAACGACAATTGTTTTCACTGGTTTATAGTAGCTACATTAACTCTAGTGGTAACGATGATTGCATATAAAAAAAACAAACAGAAAAAATATATAAAATAATTTAGTAATTTAAAAACAGGGCTTTAAAATTTGAAGCCCTGTTTTATTATCTTATATATTAACAAACACGTATCTAAGTAATCCTTCATGCTGATCATGCATTAAGAGTTGATCTCTATTTCCATTTGGTACGAAACACTGTTTTTCATAGAAATCACGTGCCTCATAATCTTCCTCTATAACCCATACGAAGGTGCTCACATGACCTTTATGAGTCAGAATATCAATTAAATCATGAAGGAGTGTCCCACCATATTTAATATCTTTATATTCAGGATGAACATACAAGGACATTATTTCTTGCCATAAACTCATGCGTCTATCTCGTGCATCACCAACCGATGCAATCGCAACAATCTTTCCATCAACTTCTAATCCATACATGTGATATTCAAGTGATTTAGTCTCTGTTAACCAGTCATTCATGTTAATGGTTTCAAAATTTGAATACGGTGCTAAGCCCATAAATTGTAGGTTCAAATCACTTTCATTACTTATAATATTTCTATCCAACTTTATAGTTTTCATAACTTCCTCCAATATTTATTCTCATATTTATCGCCCTTAAATACTACCATATCACTTAGTTTTGTCAATCTACCGAAGACCTCTTCTATGCATACATTTCTACACACAAAAAAGAACGACGTGACATCGTTCTTTGAATTATAGTACTTTCGATAAAAAATCTTTCACCCGCTCACTCTTCGGATTATTGAAAAATGATTGCGGCTCATTAATTTCAACAATTTCTCCTTTATCCATAAATACAATTTTGTTTGATACTTCTTTTGCAAACTGCATTTCGTGAGTTACAATTACCATCGTTGTTTTGTCGTTCGCTAAATCTCTCATTACTTCTAGCACTTCTTTAACCATTTCAGGGTCAAGAGCACTCGTAGGTTCATCAAAGAGTAATACTTCCGGTTCCATCATTAATGCTCTTACAATCGCAATACGTTGCTTTTGTCCACCTGACAAAGATTTTGATTCACTGTGGATCTTATCTGCTAATCCAACTCTTTCTAAATATTTAGTTGCCTTCTTTGTCGCTTCTTCCTTATCCACTTTCAGAACCTCTACTGGCGCTAAGATCAGATTATCCAAAACACTTAAGTTATTAAATAAGTTGAATGATTGAAATAAGAATCCCATTTCCGTTCTCAATTTTTCGACTTCTTTAGTGTTCTTATAATCAATTAGGTTTCCTTTATAAGAGATGCTTCCCGCATCCAATGTTTCAAGTCCATTTAATAATCTTAATAAAGTACTCTTACCACTTCCACTTGGTCCGATAAGACAAACAACATCATGTTGATCAATATCTAAAGTGACCCCATTTACTGCATTTAATTCTCCAAATGTTTTTACAGCATTTTCTATTTTAAGCATTTAGAACAAACTTCCTTTCTAATATCTTTGTAAAGTATGACACAATTAACGTCATACATAAGTACATCACACCTGCACCAAGTAAAGGATACACATAATTATAATGAACACTACCAATTACTTTAGATGCTTGTAGTAACTCTACAACTCCAATGGCACTCCCCAGTGATGAGTCTTTAATTAATGTCACATATTCATTCGCTAAAGGAATAATACTTCTTACTATTGCCTGGGGAATAATAATCCTTTTAAAGATTACAGATTTACTGAGCCCAAGAGACATTCCCGCTTCCCATTGACCCTTGTCAATTGAAAGAATCGTACTTCTAAACAACTCGGATAAATACGCTCCACTGTTAATGCTAATTGCGATAATCGACAAAATGATTGGGGATACATCTAATCCTTTACCTGTAATATTTAAATATAAATACGGAACAACTAAATAGAAGAACATTAATTGAAGTAACATTGGTGTCCCTCTAATAAGTTCAGTATAAACACTTCCCAAAAACCTTTTCCACTTACTATCACTTAATCTCATCATACTTACAACGAGTCCGATCATAATCCCAAAGACTAAGCTAAATGTCGCAATCAATAAAGAAACACCGGCTCCTTTAAAGATAAACTGTAAATTTTCAAAACTAAATATTTCTTGTATCATTGTAGACCCCACTTTTCTAATAATTCATAATATGCTTCACTTTCAACATATTCTATGATTGCCTTATCAAATTCTTTGTCTAAGAATTTCAAATCATGTCTAAAGATAAATTTATTCTCTTCAACTTCTAATGGTTCATCAAGTCTCTTCAAACCTAATTCTTTTATAAACTCATTTCCTACTACTAAATCACTCACGACAGCATCAAGGCTGTTACTCTTTAATGCAGTGAACATTAACGTGTAATCAGAGTTTGTAATTTTGGCTCCTGGTATTTCTTTAGCCGCTGCTTCACCAGTTGAACCAAGATTTGCTCCGATATTCTTACCTTCTAAATCGGATAGTGTCTTAATATCACTCTTACTATCTACAATCGCGATTTGTTCTGAATCAAAAAATGTTTCAGAAAAGACAGCATCACGATCAGGACTGTAAGTAAACCCAGAGGACCCAATATCTACTTGCCTAGTATGAATCGCACTGATTAACATTTCAAATGACATTTGTCGATATTCTATCTCCAGATTTAAATTATTATTGCGGTTAACAAGTTCCACAATCTCCTTCAATAAATCAACTTCAAAGCCAACGACATCACCTTTGTTGTTTAAGTATTGAAAAGGAGGATAATCTGGACTAACCCCTGCAACGATACGATCGTTGTATAGAAGTTCATCCACTAAGCTTTGCGGTTCACTGACAGAGCAGCCAACCATAAACATTAAGTTTAATAATACAATTGCGATTTTCTTCATACTCTCTCTCCTCTAAAATAAAAAAGTCTCTATCTACATATGTAGATAGAGACGATATATCGCGGTACCACTCTAATTGCCTTAAAAAAGACCCCTCGAACTGTTAACGCCAGTATACGTATTTTATTTTTACTCAAAATAATCTCCAAGATACGTTCATCAGTCTTATTACTATCTAGCTCACACCAACCTAGACTCGCTTGAGATAAGAACTCACTACTACTTCTCTTCCTCGATAATGGTACTATCATATATTATGAGTGTAGCAATGTCAACAGTAATACTAAATCTTTTTTTACTTAAACCAACATTTCAATTTTTCCTTCAATAATATTCAAAGTGAAATCAGATGCAAATTTTACCAACTGTTGGTCATGACTACTAAAAATCACAGTGCCCTCAAAATCTTGAATCATTTGTTCAATTACCTCAATGGAATCAAGATCTAAAAAGTTTGTAGGCTCATCAAGAATCAAAACATTATACGTTTCACTCATTAGCTTGCATAATCTAAGTTTCACAAGTTCGCCACCACTTAAGACAGATATTTTTTTATGAATATCTTCTTGAAAGAATCCTGTAGATGCGAGCATTCTCCTCAGATTTGATTCATTGTGTCCTGACTCCTTGTTCATATAATCAAAGACAGACATATCATTTTTTGCTATAAAAGAATCTTGGCTAAAGAATCCAATTTTTACCTGAGACGCAACCGAAACTCCCTCTTCTCTATTCATAATCATCTTGAATAATGTAGTTTTTCCAGATCCATTACATCCCACAAGAGCAACTTTACTGCCTAAGGGAATATCAAAACTTACATCATCAAATATTACCTTATCATTGTATGACTTACTAAGATTTCTGACAGATATTGGATATGCATTATTGATTTCTATAAAACCAGGATGTCTTAATACAAACGTTGATTGCTCCTTCTTTTGTGTTACAAGTTCTAATCGCTCTAAGTCTTTCTTTAATGATGAAGCCTGTCTATATAATTTCTTCTCTTTAGTCCCACTATCTTTTTGCATTGAAAGTCTTCCACCATCTTTTGTATTGTTCTTACGTCTGTTTCTTTTATTGTTACGCGATACTTTCTCAGCTTGATTTCGTTTTATTTGAATACTCTTTTCTAAAGCTTTTTTCTTACTAACATATTGCTCAAATTCTACATTATCTCGCTCTACTTTAGCATCCTTAATGCGTCTATAGGCACTATAATTTCCGGAGTACACTCTTAGTTCACCATCTCTAATTTCCCATATTTGATTCACTAATTCATCCAAGAAATAACGATCATGAGATGCTGTTATTATCGCTCCAGGAAAATACTTAAACTCATTAATGAGTAAGTCAACACCTTCTGCGTCTAAGAAACTTGTAGGTTCATCCGCTATGATACCTACTCCAACCTTTGAGAGTGCTTCTCCGATCTTAAGTCTTGTTGACTCACCTCCACTCATTAATTGTATGCTCTCCTCTAAGACGTCGAAATGACTTAAGCGTGATAATTCTTCTATCACATCAACTTTCGAAGACGTTAGCTGACTGATATATTGAAAATCACCATACAGGTCAACAGTCCCCTCTTGCGGAGTAAGTTGTTTAAGAAGAATTTTAATTAAAGTACTCTTACCACTACCATTACTTCCGACAATTCCAATTCGATCATAGTCAAATACTTCTAAATCCTTTATATCCAGTATTGTCTTTCCGCTATATTCAACATAAATATCTTTTGCTTTTATTAATAATTTTATTTTATTTCCTCCTATATAAATCGCTTGTGCGCAGCGCTCCTGCGACTTATAAAGAATGTTATATAAAGTTATAATACATAAAGCCCTCCTCTGATAAGTAACTAAAAAAAACACAGAATGAATTGATCAATCTGTGCATACATAAAAAACATTAAAAAATTAATCCTTTAATAGAATCTAGTATACGAGTTAAGTATTAAAGTATATCAAAACAACTAATCCCTTAGCCATTTCAACACCATTTACCATATTCTTATACTATACATCCTATCCCTCCGTAGTTACTTATACTCTCATTTTAACACACAACTTTATTTTATTAAATAACCGTACTTTTTTTACGTTAACTTTATATTAGAGGTACAGATTATTTCCTTTTTAATGTTCTAATTAAAGCATATAATAATCCTTGATTATCTATATTAAAGTTACTCCAAAAACACATTAAAAGCACAAATTGAAATGTATCAATTTGTGATCTACTTATACTCATTCATGATCTCTCGGATATGTTTACATTAGTGTTTCATAAACTGTCTTTTGAACCTTTAAACCCAAAGATTCATAAAAAGTTTTGCATCATTACCTTCACAAACATTAAGCGTTATGTTATAACAATCGAGGTCGTTTGCTACATCTTTTGCGAAATTGTACAAGTGTTTCCCATTTTTTTGTCCTCGGTCATTTTTATCAACACACAAATCCTCAATATAAAGTGTTCTATTTTTTTGAAGTAAGTGTGAGTCTGTTTCTTGTAAGATACATATAATGTACCCTTTAACAATACCATCGTCATATGCGCCTATATAGTTGTTAACATCCTCCATTAGATTAACTAATTCTTTAACATCATACTTAACCGTATTTGGCATAAATAGATCTGGTCTTACATCATAATGAACCTTAGATACTTGTTTCAATAAGTCAACAATATGACTTATGTCTCCTTCTTGAGCATTTCTAACTTTTTTTCATCCTTTCACCCTCTTACTTCAATTATACATAAATTACGACATATCAAAAACAAAAAAGGCTTTCGCCTTTTATTTTTTATTTGGATGGTACATTTGAATATATACGCGTTCTTCATAACCATGACGTTTGTATAAATTCATAACAGATTCATTTTCTGGCGATACTTCAAGTCTAAATGCTCTTGTCGTATCCTTCAACGTATCTTGTATGTCCTTCATTGTTTGTTCTCCATAACCCTTACCTTGATATTGTTCATCAATGTAAAGTTCCTCAAGCCATGTTACATAGCCTCCAACTTCATTTGAATATGTAACTGAGAGAATAATATATCCAACAATTTCATCATCAAATTCAATCATATACCCGTCTACATACGGATCTCCTTTAACAATAAAGTTAAAGGTTGTCGTGAAATTTTTTTTATTGATAGGTTCTGTAACAGCTGGGCTATCATAGAACTTCTCCATATATTCTAAGAATATTTCACGATCACTTTCTACTATTTGTCTTAACATAAGAACCTTCTTTCATATGAAATAATATCATATATAAATATAAGTGTCCACGTATGCTCTTGTTCTTATTCAGTTTTAAAACACCCCTCACTAAGTGAAAATAATTATATTCTTTCTAAAACCCTCGAGGATGTAAGTGAATGATGCTCTATCTATTGTGCTATAATCTAATCAGGAGTGATAGAATGAAAAAACTATATAAAGTATTACTCAGTATGACATTAATTGTCTCAGTCTTTGCACTGAATATTAGCGCTGATTCAGACAAAGATTTAACAATACTATTTACTCATGATACTCATGATAATTACGAACCTTATACTATGGAACTTGATGGAAAGATTGTTGAACGAGGGGGATTCGCAAGACTTGCCACGGCTATTAAGGATGAAAAGAAGAAAGATTCCGAAGCATTACTTATCGATGGTGGAGACTATTCTCAAGGAACACTCTTCCAATCGATATATACAACCCATGCGCCGGCACTACATTTAATGGGAATGATGGGATACGATGGGACAACTTATGGAAACCATGAATTTGATTTTAGACCAGAAGGTTTAAGAGATAGTTTAAAATCCGCTATCAAAACAGGGGATAAAGTTGTCGATATTGTCGCATCGAATACAAACTATGATGTAGAAGGGCAATCTGAAGCATTAAAAGGACTTAAAGAAGCTGCTGAAGAATACCCTGTTCAAGACTATAAGATTGTTGAGAAGAACGGTATTAAAATTGGTCTGTTCGGAATTATGGGCTATGAAGCAGATTCAAATGCTCCAATGGCGGAAGCAGAATTCTTAGATATGATTGAAGAAGCAACACGTGTTACTAAAGAGTTACGAGAAGAAGGAGCAGAAGTAGTCATTGCGCTCTCTCACTCAGGAACACACCCAGACCCTAAGAAATCTGAAGACTTAATTATGGCGAAAAAAGTGCCAGATATTGATGTGATCTTATCAGCACATTCACACACACTTTTAACTAAACCGATTGTTGAAGGAAATACAATGATTGTAAGTGCCGGAAGATATGGAGAAAACTTAGGAAAAATAATCATTGAACCAGATGGCGATCGTTGGAAATTTAAAGAATATGACATGATTCCAATTACGAATGATATTAAAGATGATAAAGAAGTAAAAGATAAAATTGAAGAGTATAAAAAAGAAGTTGATAAAAATTACCTTTCTAAGTATGGATTAAAGTTTGATCAAGTGATTGCGAAATCACCATTTGGTTTCACTCCTGCATTAGAGATTACTGAAGGACTTGAAGAAGAACCGTTAGCTCACCTAATCGGTGATAGTTATATTCACGCTGTTCAACAATCTGAAGGTAATAATTATAAAAAAGTTGATGTCGCAGTCCTTCCTTCTGGAGTCTTAAGAGATTCGATTACTGAAGGAGACATTACTGTAAGTGATGCCTTTAAAATATTACCACTCGGTGTTGGTAAAGATGGTGTTAGTGGATATCCTCTAATTAGTGTTTACTTAAGTGGAAAAGAACTTAAACTTGCTTCGGAAATTGATGCATCATTATCACCACTCATAACCGGTACTAAATTATACATCACTGGAATGAGATATACGTACAACCCAAATCGAATCATTCTAAATAAAATTACTGACGTTGAGTTATGGGATGGAAACGATACGAGGGAAGATATTGATGATTCAAAATTATATCGTGTAGTTACAGATCTCTATACAGCTCAAATGTTAGGAGTTGTTACAGATACCTCATACGGACTTTTGTCCATTGTTCCAAAAGATGAATTTGGTGAAGCTGTAGTGGATTACGAAGATCAAATTGTCTACAATACAAAAAATGAGGAAGTTAAAGTATGGGTTGCATTAACTGATTATTTACAAAGCCAAGAGAAAGATGATGACGGTGTCCCGACAATTGATATGAAGTACTCTGAAAGACAAGGGTACAAAACAATTAATATAGAGAATGGACTCTTTGTTAAGTTCACAAAACTCAACGGATTCTCATTAGCAATTATCGGAATTATTGTATTTATCATTGCATTACTTGTATTGATTGTTACACTTATTGTTAAGAAGGTTAAAAAGAATAAGAAGCGTAGATCAACATACTCTCATAATAACTCAAGTTATAAACCGTATAGAAAATAATTAAGTAGTTAACATTTAAATATCGTATAAAGTGGTTCTAAATATTTCGATTTGATATTCAGACATTTATTAGATCAGGTTTTCTAGCAATAGAGAGTCTTTTCTTTTGAATACATCATAAGTTATGCTTTCCTCCATCTAGATTTACATCCTACTTATCAAAAAAGTGTTTGGCTCTATAAGAATAGAGTCAAACACTTTTTTATTATATTAAAAATTATTGTTCACCAAATACAAATTGATTTTCATAAAGCGATGCATAGTGTCCTTTAGATTCAAGAAGACTTTCATGCGTCCCTTCTTCGATAATTTTTCCTTGTCTTAAGACAATGATTCGATCCGCTTCTAATATTGTTTTAAGACGATGAGCGATTACAAAACTTGTTCGCCCTTTAGTGACTTCATCCATCGCTTTTTGAATGTGACTTTCTGTAACTGTGTCAACATTACTTGTTGCTTCATCAAGAATGAGGAAGTCTGGATCAATGAGCATCGTTCTTGCGATACTAATAAGTTGTTTTTGTCCGACACTCATACGGCTGTTGCTCTCACTAACCTCTGTATCATATCCTGCTTCCAAACTCATAATAAAGTCATGAATGTTTGCCCGCTTCGCGACTTCGACAACCTCCTCATAACTCGCTTCTTTTTTACCAAATGCAATATTATCACGAATCGTTCCTGTAAATAGCACGGAATCTTGAAGAACAATTCCCACATTTTCACGGAGGGATGGCAGTGAAATATCTCGGATGTCTCGCCCATCGAACCGAATGATTCCAGATTCAACATTGTAGAATCTGTTTAGAAGATTCATGATTGTCGTCTTTCCTGAACCTGTGTGTCCAACGAGTGCAATCATTTCACCTTTTTGAGCACTGATATTTACATTATGCAACACAAGTTGACCTTCATCATATCCAAAACTCACATCTTCCAATAGAACATCACCATGGATGCCATCGATGTCCACGACACCAGGACGATCCTGTTCAGGATCTTCTTCAAGAATTTCAATAATTCGTGTCGCGCCCGTGAAAGCAAGTTGCATTTGTGTGTATTGGGATGCGATTTGAGAGAGCGGTTGGTAGATCATTCGAGTATATTGTGTGAAGAGAAAGACTGTTCCAGCAGCTTGAGATAATTCTAGACGACCCGTCGCACTCATCCATGCACCATAGAAAATTACAATTGCTGTCGTTAACATCGATAATCCCATTAATGCAGGGAAGAGAATGTTTGAATACAGTTGTCCTTTAAACGTTGCTTGATAAACTGCCTCATTATGAACCATAAAGGTTTCCTTACTCTCTTCTTGAAGACCGTTAGCAATAACAAGCTTTTGTCCTGCGAATCGTTCATCAACATACCCATTCATCTTTCCAACTTCTTTTTGTTGGACATTCATATAATGTTTTGCACGTTTGATTACAAAGACAGCTACAATCACTACAAGTGGTGATGTGGAGAGAACAACAAACGATAATTCCACATGAGCTCTAAACATCATGAATATTGAAAGTAGTAGCATCGCTAAGTTAATCATAATCTCATGAATCGACTGATTTAAAGTGTTTGAAATGTTGTCAAGATCACTCGTGAATCGAGACAATATCTCCCCATCACTCGTTTGATCAAAGTAACGAATTGGTAATGTCTCAAGTTTCGAAAATAAATCCTTACGCATTGTATCAGTTGCAAGTCCACTAACTTTAGTCATCACAAAATTTTGGAGTAAACTAAAAATCCATGCAAGCACTGCAAATACAGCAAGTATTAACACCAATTTCATAAATTCACTTTTATCGGATTTACCCATCGCGATAGCGCCAAGCTCATTAATAGCTGCACCACTTACCTCAGGTGCTTTCACAATAAAATATGTACTTGCACAAACCCCGACTAAAACAAGGAACAAGTGAAACTTGTATTCTTTTAGATAATGCCAAAAATATTGAATAGATTTTTTCATTAGAGGTCCCCCTTATCACTTTCAAAAGCATCCTGCACTGCTTTTCCTTTTTGAGTTTCATATATTTCACGGTAAACAAGAGACGTCTCTAAGAGTTCTTGATGCGTTCCTTGTTGCACAAGTCGACCTTCATCCATTACTAGAATTAAGTCCGCATGTACAATTGATGATATTTTCTGAGATACAATAACTTTTGTTGTATTTGGCATCTCTGTTCTTAAAGCATCTTGTACCCGTTTTTCAGATTGGGCATCTAGTGCTGAAGTACTGTCATCTAAAATTAATATCTTTGGCTCATTAATTAAACCACGAGCAATTGAGAGGCGTTGTTTTTGTCCACCCGAGAAGTTACTTCCTCTTTGATAAACAATGGCATCAAATTGATCAACTTCATCTGTAATGAATTCATAAGCTTGGGCAATCTTACTTGCTTTCACCATTTCATCATCGGACGCATCTTTTTTACCTTGTCTTAAGGTATCTGCTATTGTTCCAGAGAAGATGATCGGTCTTTGTAAAACTAAAGAAATATCTTTTTGAAGCATTTCTTTTGGCACATCTTTAAGGTCTTGATGATCAATATAAATCGTTCCTTCACTAGGATCATAAATACGAGCGATCATTTGAGCAAGCGTAGATTTACCACTTCCTGACGCTCCAACAACACCTAAAGTTTTTCCATGATCAATTTCAAAACTTACTTTATCTAAGGTAGGTGCTTCCAAATCATCATATTGGTAACTTACATTTTCAAATATTATTCCTCCAGATGTTAATTCGAGATTATCATGTTTAAATGTCATATCAGTTTCAGTATCAAGGACTTCCTTTATACGTCCCACTGATACAAAGGCACGAGAAGAAAAACTTACCATCATACCACCCATCATCAATGCAAACATGATGGTTGTGAGTTAGCTGATAAAAGAGACCGCTTGTCCTAACATCTCTGGATTGACTTCTGATTGACTACCTACAAGAAAGACAACGAGCGCTATTCCAAGATCCATAATCAAGAAGAAGATCGGCATTAGAAATGAGAACACATAGCCAACGCCGATAATTTCTTTTGTTAAATCATCACTCTCACGATTGAATTTTTCGATTTCTGATGATTCTTGTCCAAATGATTTTACGACGCGCATCCCCATAAAGTTCTCTTTCGCAATCGCATTGATTTTCTCAATCAAGACTTGCATCTTGCCAAAACGTGGTCCCATCTTAGCAAATGCAATTCCTACAGAGAGTAAGACAAGTACCATCGCAAGAAGAATTACCCACCACAGTTGGGGCATGACTACCATCGCCATAATGAACGCCCCAATAAACATGATTGGCATACGGGTAAGTGATTGAAGCATAATCATGATTAGACTTTGTACTTGTTGAGTATCATTGACTAAACGGACAACGAGGTTACTTGCTTCAAACCTTTCAATATTTGTATAAGAAAATGTTTGAACTTTATCAAAAATTCGTTTTCGTAAATCCGAACCTGTTTCTTGTGATATCTTCGCAGCTACAAATGTATTTAAAATCCCTGCTATAAATCCAATAATAGCGATTACGATTAAAAGCATCCCTAAACGTGTAATCGTTGATGTATCCTCTGATACAATTGCAGTTAGGATCTCAGAAAGGATCTTTGGCTGCAGCAGTTGCGCGTAAACCGCAACTCCAACTAACAGAAACGATGCGAGAAACCCCCACTTATATTTCTTAATATATTCACTAATTAATTTCATATTACTCCCTTCCAATACGAAAGCTTCTTAAGCTTGAACTCTATTATACACACTTATAAATTATATTGATATATAGAAATAAAAGCTTTCTTAAGCTATAATTTATGTTTTACAAAATCATTTTCAAAGACTTTCTCAAGCCCATTTTTGTGAATAAGGATTTGAGAATGAAAGACTCACAGCAATCTTGATTGCTGTGAGTCTTTTTAATTTATTTTTGGAAGTTCCTTAACAAAGTTTAAGAAGTCTTCATAGTTTCCTTCATGGACCACATTACTCTTATTAGTAACATCTCCCATAATATGATTTGTAATAAGATATGTTTCAATTCCAATTTCATTTGCTACCATATCTTCTTCAATATGATTTCCTACCATCAAACACTCTGATGCATCTTTTCCAGTTTTTAATAAGATCTCTTTAAAGTATCTGATATTTGGTTTTGTGAAGTGTGATTCTTCAAGATGTGTAATATGAATAAAATCATCCTTATCTAAATCTGCCCATTCAATTCTTTGGTGAATGGCAACTTCAGGAAAAATCGGATTGGTTGCAACGACGATATCGTATCCCTTAGATTTTAAGATTTCAATTGACTCAATCATTTCTTTTTTTGATTCCGCAAGTTTTTTTAATTTCCCAAAATCATTGTCATAGAATTCATATAATGTTTCCACAATCTCATGTTCTACAAGATCGACCTGTGAGAAGAAATAATCAAAGAATACATCTTCATTCGTTGTTGTTTCATCATCACTTTTTATAACTCTATATGTCGCATCCCAAAATAACTTCACAACTTCTTCTTGTGTTAAGTAGTCTTTTAATGCTACTGATATATATCCAAAATACTGTTTAATAAATAAGTCAGTATCCATTGATAATAGTGTTCCGTCTAAATCAAATAATATTGTATTTATCATTGTTTCACCCATTTCATTAATCGTATTATATCACACTTTATGTTGACCCTATTCACTGAGTGAATCAATCGCAAACTTCAATGTGTAAGCTAAACTATAGCTTAATCCTTTTTCATCTAAATCAAAATATTCATTGTGATGATCTGCCCCACTCCCTACGTCATCATTTCTAATTCCAACAAAAGCAAATGTAGTTTTCGCGATCTTAGAATAGTAAGAGAATGACTCTGAAGCATACCATACAATGTCATCCTTAACTTTATCTGGGTATAGTGTTTTCAGAGAGTCTTTAATTCTTAAAGACAATTCTTGATTGTTAATAACAGGGATCGTAATAATTTTAGTAGTATCTCTGAATCGTACTGCGGTATTATGTGCTTCCGCAGTTTTAGTAATCATTGATTTAAAGATTTCGAAAGCTCTTTCTCCTTCTTTTTCATCAAAATATCGTAAACTACCGCCTACATAAGTTTCATCTGGAATAATGTTCATTGCTGTTCCAGAATGAATTGTAGAAACTCCTAAGGTTACAGTTTTACTCACATCAATTTGATTTGCCCAAGCCGATGCGAGTCCCGTTAAGATATTCGCAGTTGCGAATATTGGATTTATCGCTAAGTCTGGTCGAGAACCATGTCCGCCTCTTCCAATAACATCAAATTCAAAAAAGATTGATCCAGCCATTCTTGCACCAGGATCAACACAGACCTCTCCTGTATCCATAAATGCCGCAAGATGGGTCCCATAAATTTCATCGATGTTCAGAGGTTTTAAGGCTTCTACCATTGCATGGATTCCAGCACCAATTTCTTCTCCTTCTTCAAAGATAAATACTATTTTACCTGAAAGATGTGATTGAATATCCACAAGGACTTTCGCAGCAGCGAGTACTGTAGCCATATGGCCATCATGACCACAGGAGTGCATGGCACCCTCATTCTCAGAAATACAGACTCTTTCGCCTTTAAGATTATGAATGTTCTCTTGCATTGGAAGAGCATCAATATCCGTTCTTATCCCAATCGTCTTCCCATCTCTATTCGTGTCTAAAATTGCATAGAAACCTGTCTTCTCAATTGTATGTATTTCTAACCCTAAGTTTTTCATTTCATTTTGAAGAAACTGAGTCGTTTCATATTCATGAGATGATATTTCGGGATGTCTGTGTAAGTATCTTCGTGTTTCGATCATATACGCTTCTTGTTCTTGAACCAATTCTTTTAGTCTATCATTACTTATCATTTTTAACCCTCACTTTTATAAGATTATACCACATATAAAAAATGGAGAACTCACTCAATAAGAGTATTCTCCATTAATTTAATTATAAGATGAATATAACACGAACGATAAATATCAGAGCTAAGAAGTACATCATTAACGATACGTCCTTATATTTACCACACAGGACTTTGATAAGCACGTAAGAAACCATTCCAAATGCGATACCTTCCGCAATCGAATATGCAAATGGCATCATAATAATCGTTAAGAATGCCGGTATTGATTCTGTAAAATCATCAAAATCTAATTTTGTAATTGATGACATCATAAATAGTCCTACCATCAAAAGTGCTGGTGTTGTCGCAGCA
>RRZT010419493.1_pt1 | contig 16841 bp, 11 predicted proteins | sample 2165551 | NCBI WGS metagenome assembly RRZT01 (sample SAMN10456910, study PRJNA506462) | wastewater metagenome | biome: wastewater; feature: sludge; material: wastewater sludge; isolation source: wastewater sludge with Escherichia coli K12::gfp cells carrying plasmid... | place: USA: Moscow, Idaho...
CATGGCTGCCGATCCCGCTCTGGATCCGGCAGTCATGTACGACATTGCTGCATCTCGGCCGGATCTACATTCCGCTTTACTGGCGAATCCTGCTCTTTACCCTGAGCTGCGCCAATGGCTGGATGACTATCGGCGCCAGAAAGCTGCTGATTCGCGCGTAGTGCATGGAGTGAGCTCGATACAAACCGGTACTCATTCCGCAGGGCCCGTGAGAGCGAGAACTAGTATTTTCTCGGAAGCCGCCTCACTAGAAGGCCCAGTACACCGGTCTCGGAAGAAAAAGCCGCAAGAGGAGTCGTCAGGAGCAAAGCGAGCGCTTGTTGCGCTTGGTGTCATGGTGGGGATCGTGGGAACCATTTACTTGATCTCACTGTGGAATGATCGCCAAGATAGCACCGACGAGAGTTTTGTGGAACCTACTTCGGATACGTCCGAAACATGGATGGCTGAAGCGGAACCGACGCACGTGAGTGGGCCTACAATAACGCATTTCGTTAACGCAAGCCATATATGGTCCTTCTCGAATCAGAAGGGTTATTCCTACAACTTGCGCCTTGCAGTGGGAACGCCGCTTGGTTACTCTGCCGAGTCTGCCGACGCATATGGATTGATTTATCAGGACGGTACCGAGATACTGATTGGTTCAGCTTGCGATATTGACCCCGAAACTGACGGAATCATCCCGTTGCGTCGAACTGCTACGGCGACGACAGACGGATACGATACGGTGATTTCCACGGGATTCAGCCTTCGGATGTCTCCTCAAGAGTATGGGGACGACGGCACTCTTCCTTCGGAGGATGACAATCGAATTAGGGTCGAGAGCTACTTTTCCAATGGGCCGAAATGTGACTGGTTCTCAAGTGACAACAGGGTGGGGCAAGGAGATAGTTTCTTCGAATCAATTTCAAGGAGCGCCTTGTCTAAGAGCGAAGAGATGATTTCATACAGTTCCATAATCATCAAGGACTACTTCACTCCGGCTACGCCAGAGGGGGACACCGCTCTACTTGATGCCATTATGGTTACTCCCGTTGCTGCAGGCTTATCCAGTGAACCAGCAGAAATCTTCAGGGAGGCTGATATGGAATCAGGTACTTTCAGCCGGACGTCTGTCACTCTAAACGGCGACTTAATCGAGTAACGCCCGGTGATGTTGTGACACAGGAAATTAGCCAAAGTGTGGGGCGTGGTTGATATAACTGAGCCTTAATGTAATAACCGAGGGAAAATACGCCGGAATAACCCTCGGCTATTACATTTTCCCTCGGTTATCCGGATTGTCGCGGACACACCGACCATTCGCCCGCCTTTCCTAAGTTCAGACGGAAGCAAGGCATACACGGCTGTCCCTCAACATGGCGGGGACATTCCGAGGAACTCTCTCTTCCATAGCATGCGATCTTTTAGACAAAGTAGGCGGTCTGAGTCTCAGCACCGGATTTTGTCTAAGAACTTAGACAAAACCGGGAGGCGCCGTCACTATAGCAACATGTGCCTCATGGCTTATTATGGTCGTCGGGGTAATTCGCGTTCGACGGTCTCTGCTTCCCGCTATGACAAGGTGTTTTATTCCAAGAGGGTCGCGTCCTACAGTGGGGTGAGATTACTGAGTGCCTGGTGTATGGTGAAAGGGCTTGCCGGTCGAGTGATGATGCTCGTGTCCGTCAGGCCAAAAGCCCTAAACGCCCACACACAGTGCACTATCATCGCGGTTGATGGGCAGATTTGCGTCAAAAGGAGGCCACGTGACAACTCCCCTCGATCCAGAGGCGCTTGCTGCCAGCGATCCCCGAACGCCGCCCTCTGAGCTGACACGTATTGCCAATTTTCGCCCGGATCTTCACAGCGCAATCTACGCGAATCCCTCTACTCACCTGGAACTTAAACGGTGGATAGAAACGTATTATCCCGAAGCTGTGCGGCGTGCAGCAGTCTATGGAACGCTAGCGGCTTCTCCCGCCATCCTTCAGGGAGGCCCGCCTCCAGTGGGCGGCCGGAGCGGAGTTCCAGGGCAGCAACCTGAAGGCCGCCGTCGTACCGCGGCATGGATCGCGCTGGGAGTTACCGCCTCTCTCCTCATTGCGGGGAGCATCTACGGGGTCTTCTTTCTCCGCTCGGATGATTCGGCACAACCTATACCCTCAACGACGCATACGGCCCCGGCGGAGAGTCCAGATCCTGCTGGCACCTCGGACGACGACGTCGCATCGGCGGAGCACTCGGACTACACAGAATCAACGGCGCCGTCGCCAACTGAAGACTCAGCCTCCTTGGGGCCGCGAATGCCGGCTCCGGCACCGAGGACGCCGTCGTCACAACCGGAGCCCGTGCGGGGACAGAGTTACAAACTCGTGGACTCTGATTCAACAAACTTTTCATGCGAAATATATAGCGACTGGGTGGGGTGCTCGATCCTCGAACGATCCTACTCAGACAACGGACAGTCAGACTGTAGCGATCGCCTCTTTTCCCTCTCGTCCAGAGCGGGCACGGCGGGGAAGGCGTGTGGCCAGCAATTCCTTGGGAAGCAGGGTGATCTGGTGACGGAGTTGTCGATTGGCGATAGCGTGACATATGGAAACACCCAGTGCGAACTTACCTGGGAAGGTGGTCTAGAGACGGTCACGTGCAGCAACTTGGATGGGCGAGTGCTTTTCTCGCTCAACAGCGCGAGATATTCCTTCGGGTGACCTCCGATACCACCTAAACAAGCCAATATTTCTTAGATAGACACCTTGCAGACATCACTCAGGCAGAAAGGAGAGGCACAATGTCCGATTCCACGCAGTACACAGCTGAGATGGCCGCCGATCCAGAGCTTTCTCGGGCAGATATGCAGGAAATCGCGGCATCTCGGCCGGATCTCCTTCCGGCTCTAGCTTCCAATGCGTCGCTGTACCCGGCTCTCAAAGAATGGCTTGCTGGCCACCCGGATCCGGCAGTCCAGGAAGCTGTTGCGGCACGGGATTCGGAGATGACGGAGGGTATGGGGATCCAGGCGGTTTCTGAAATGTTGCCGCCTCCGAGCGGGATAGTAGCTCCGGTGGTCTCAGCAGCGTTGAAGCCAACAGACGCGGTGCTTGAGCGCCCTGATGAATCCGACAAGGACCCGAAGAAGTCCACCAAACGCGCGAGGCTTATTGCGATTCCGGCTGTGCTCGTTACGGTGGCCGCGGTTGTTTTCGGAATCTATTGGTTCCGTCCTCAATCAGACCCCAAACCTGAGCTGGTGGTGCCCGAGGATGCAAAGGATATCGGCGAGTTTGCAAGCCCCCACGGGAATGTCGAGTGCATGTTCAACAAGAATGCTGCTGACCAGAAATCTGTCAAATGCACGGTGAAGAACTACGAATTCGTGCCCCAGGCTACCTGCGATAAGTACAAAGACCCAGTGACGTTCGAATTGTACGAAGACGGGACTATGACCGAGCTGTGCACCTCGATAAACATTGTGGATGATAAGCCGCGGCTCCACTATGGTATGTCGGCCGCACGAGATGGATTTGCGTGCAAACTCGAAGAAAGTGTGGGCTTTACCTGCTGGGACGTGGACTCCGGCCAAGGATTTACCATCGGCACGTACTTTAACGAGATGTTCTAGTTAGGCGGTTGGCGTGAGAAAGGGAAGGTGCTATGCGCAACTCTAGTCACTACACAGCTGCCATGGCGGCCGACCCCACGCTCCCAGTGGCAGACATGCAGATAATTGCATCGGAGCGGCCAGACTTGATTCCGGCTCTTGCCTCAAATCCTGCACTCTATCCCGCGCTTCGGGAGTGGCTGGAACAGCATCCGGATCCAGCAATACCGGCAGTGGTTGCGGCGCAGGAACAGGTGTCGGAGGTGCAGGAAGTACCGGAAGAGGCGGTGCCGGAAGAGGCGCAGGAAGCACCGGAAGAGGTGCCGGAAGTACCGGAACAAGCCCCGTCAATTGATGATCCATTACCTGAGGCCGCTCCGGTCAGTCGCGCAGAGAACAAGAGTTCCCGGAGCAAACGAGTGCTGATTGCTCTTTCAGCTCTTCTTGTTGCTGTGGCAGCTTTCGGCGGGTATCAGGTTGTTAATCGTGATGATGAAGCTGTACTCAAGAAGCCCGCTCCCGTGGGCGCACTGAATGTCAGCGGCTTCTCCAGTCGTAAGAACATCAGCGGCTCCCGTACCTACCATGAAGGAAATTTGCAGTGTCAGTTCACCCAGGACGACGACGGCAATGACCTCGTCAAGTGCACCGTGTGGAAGTACACGTTTGATCCCGGTGTTGACTGCTCTGTTCCTGGTGCTCCAGTGACGTATGAATTGTATGCAGAGGGGCCAGTAACGAAGCGATGCGATAAAACCGACGCGGTGTCCGGTATGCCCAAAGGAGTGTACGGGACAGCGATGGCCCAGAATGGCTTCGCCTGCACATTAGAAGAACATAACGGCATCATCTGCTGGAGTGAAAAATCTGGTGAAGGATTCCAGGTCCAGAAAAGACTAGATCGCACGTTCTAATTAAGTAATCCAAGGAGAAAGGCAAGGCATCATGCCAAGTCCCGCACGCTACACAGCTGCTATGGCTGCTGACCCTGCGCTGCCGCAATCCGATATGCAAGAGATTGCGGCGTCCCGGCCGGACCTGCTTCCGGCCCTTGCCTCAAATCCTGCGCTCTACCCGGCGCTTCGGGAGTGGCTGGAACAGCGGAAAGACCCGGCGGTACGGGCCGCGCTCGCGGGACGCAAGGAGCAATCACCATCGCAGCCGGCGCAAACGGGAATCAGCCCGTTTGCGCCGCAACCGCGCCAGGCCCCGATACCCTCCTTCGTCCCTACGGCCTCGTTACCGGCGCCTCTACCGGCAACCCCAACCCGCTCGCCGCTTGACGATCTTCTCAGCGAGGCCCCGAGAGTCACGCCTACGCTCAGCGACCCGTTCTCTCATATCCCCTCCGTCAATGGGCCCGAGGAAACGGGCGCAAAGGGGAGAAGAGTAGTCATCATCCTGGCAGTCCTTCTCGTCCTTATCCTGGTTACGTTCGGTGTGTACTGGTTTGCCCTTCGCGACGACGGCGCACAGTCGGATTCGTCCGCAACCCCTACGTCGTCGTCGTCGGAAATTGTTACTCCAACGCCGGAACCGGTGAAGTCAGAGGAGCCGTCGCCCTCGCCTGAGCCGACGAAACCACTCAAGATGCCGGCGCCGGAAGGCGCGCTGAATGTCAGTGAATTTTCCAGCCCGACAGGCAACCTGCAATGTCAGTTCACACAGAACAGTGCCGGTCAAGATTTTGTTAAGTGCACGATGTGGCAATACGATTTCGTACCTGACGTTGCCTGCACTGTGCCAGGGGCACCGCTGACCTATGAGCTCTATGCTGAAGGTCCTGTTCGTAAACGATGCAGCGACCTCGACAACGTGGCCGACATGCCGGTGGCCGAATATGAGACCTCCATGGCACAGAACGGTTTCGCCTGCACGCTGGAAACCTACAACGGATTTACCTGCTGGAGTGAGGCATCCGGGAAGGGATTCCAGATTCGGCAGCGCTGGGATCGGACGTTCTAGCCGCGCGCTGCCTGTTGGTGTTCCATGGGTTTTCCGCGTGTGTACTAGAGCTTGTCTCTACGCCTAGCGCCGTTCCCCGAGGCGCATCCAGGCCTCGCCTCGGCTTCGCAGTAGCATGGTGCCGCCGCGCACCGCCATGAAGAGGACCGCGTAGGCCGCCCACAGCGCCAGCAGGCCGGACTCGCCGCGCCCCCACTGCATGACGGCGAGCGCCGCGGGCGCGAATATGGCGAGTGCTGTGAGCATGTATACGGCTAGTTTGCGGGTATCGCCTGCGCCGATGAGGACGCCGTCGAGCATGTAGGTCACCGACGCAATCGGCAGCGCCACGGCCGCGATCCACAACGAGTGGGTTGCGAGGCTGCGGACGGCCGGATCCTGGGTCATGAACATGGGGATGAGCCAGCTGAGCGCGAACAGGCCCACACCAAGGAATGCGCCATACATCGCGCCGCGGTTGAGGCAACGTGACAGCACAGCACGCACCCGTTCGCGACTCCCCGAACCGAGCCCCTGACCTACGAGGATCTGCGCCGCCGTCGCCAAAGCATCCAGGCCGTACGCCGCAAAATTCCACACGGTCATCGTGATCTGATTCGACGCAAGCGCCTGCGTCCCCAGCCCCGTTGCGGCCGCGATCTGAAGCAGGATGGCGGCGCGCAGCGAGAGCGTGCGGATGATGAGCGGGCCGGCGTCGCGCAGGGAACGCAGCACCCCGGCGCCCGACGGTGTTAGCGCCGCGCCTTCACGACGTGCACTTCGGAGAACTACGGAACCCAGCCAGAGCCCCATGAAGGTCTGCGCGAGCGCGGTTCCGGCGCCCGCCCCGAAAATCCCCAGTCCGGCCGGATAAATGAGCAGGTAGTTCAGGGGGATGTTGAGCAGTGCGCCAGCGGTGGCAGCGTAGAGAGGCGTCCGCGTGTCGCCCATGCCGCGCAGTGCGCCGGTCGCGGCCAGAACCAGCAGCATTCCCGGCAGTCCGAACGACGACGACCGCAGATACAGTACCGACTGCTCCAGTACGTCCGCTTCGGGCCCGAAAAGCCCAAGGAATGGCTGTGCCATGATGATGAGGAGAACGGCGAGAAACGCCCCGAGCCCGAGGGAGAGCCACATGCCGTCGATGCCCTGACGTAGAGCTTCTTTCTTCTTGCCTGCTCCAAAGAGGCGAGCAGTGGCTGCCGTTGTTGCGTAGGCGAGGAAAATGCACAGGCCAACGAGTGTGGTAAGAACCGTGGAGGCAAGGGCGAGGCCCGCGAGCGGGACGGTGCCGAGATGGCCGACCATGGCGGAGTCGACGGCGATAAGTAGCGGCTCTGCGAGGAGGGAACCAAGTGAGGGTAGGGCGAGGCGGCGGATGTCGCGGTCGATGGTGCGCCGGGAGACGATGCTGCCGTGGCCCGTTGAGGGGGTGACGTGCTTGGGCTGGTTGTTCTGGCTCTCGGGGTGGTTGTTCTGGTAGTTGTTGGGGTTCTCGGGGTTCTCGGGGTTCTCGGGGTTCTCGGGGTTCTTGGGGTTCTTGGGGTTCTCGCTCACCTGACAAGCCTAGTTGATCGATCTCGTGACCTTCGAAATGGGGCCCGTGAAAATCTATCTCCGTAATCCCGCTCCCCAGTTGCCGTGCAAGAGATGTCGTTTATTGAGAAAAACGCATGCTGCAATGCAGGCGGATTCAATTAAATTCTGTGGGGTGAGGGGAGTGGGCTTGGGGGCGTGAGGCGGGGTAGTGGCGTGTCTGAGAGGCCATACCTCAAGTTCAACCTGAGGTAAGAGGAAACTAATAGGACCCAATTTATCCACTTCATACACAGGTAAGTTTTCCCCAGTTGGGGATAAGTCTGGGGACGGAATAGCGCCAATATCCCGAGCCTTATCCCCAGATGTGCACAACTTTGTGAGGTTAGGTGGATAAGTGGGGGTGTTTCTCCACAGAATTCACACTTCTTATCCACAGCGTTACCGGCGTGTATGCACAGAATAAATGTTCGGCGGACTTGCAATGCTGCTGACTCTTGGTATCCTGTCCGGGGTTCTGCAGGTTTGGTTGTGAGGGGAGTGGGGCCATGTCCACGGTGAGTGAAGGAGCTCTGGGAGGGTCATCGTTCGAGCGCACCCCGCCGCAGAATATTGACGCCGAAATGTCGGTGCTGGGTGGCATGCTGCTGTCCAAGGATGCGATCGCGGACGTCATCGAAATCCTGCAATCCACGGACTTTTACCGCCCCGCGCATACCACCATTTACAACGTGGTTCTGGAACTCTTCGGTAAGGGTGAGCCGGCGGACGCGGTGACTGTGGGTGCTGAGCTGAAGAAGATTGGCGAGCTTGATCGCATTGGCGGCTTGCCTTATCTACATACGCTTGTTTCCACTGTGCCGACGGCGGCCAATGCCGGCTACTACGCCCACATCGTGCGTGAGCAGTCCCAGCTACGCTCCCTGGTGGAGGTGGGCACCCGCATCGTCCAGCTGGGGTACACCACGGACGGCGCCGACGTCGCCGGACTCATCAACATGGCCCAATCCGAGGTGTATGCGATTACCGAACAGCGTCAGCGCAACGAGTACGCGACGCTGGAAGAGATCGTTCCTGTGCTCTATGACGAGCTGGAGGCCAATGAGAATCGCGACGGCGGCCTGCAGGGAGTCTCTACCGGGTTCACCGAGTTGGACGCGAAGCTTAATGGCTTGCGCCCCGGCCAGATGATCATTGTGGCCGCGCGCCCGGGTGCCGGAAAATCGACGTTGGCGATGGACTTCTGCCGTGCGGCCTCCATTAAGCATCGTCAGCCGTCGGCCTACTTCTCGCTGGAAATGAGCCGGACTGAGCTCTCCATGCGACTGCTTGCCGCCGAATCGCGGGTATTCCTTGATCGTATGATCAAAGGCGAGATGGAGCCGGATGACTGGCAGCGCATCGCCTCCACCCTTGACCGCATTTCTGACGCTCCGTTTATCGTGGATGATTCACCGAATCTCACGTTGAGTGAGATTCGCGCCAAGAGCCGCCGCATGAAGCAGCAGCACGACATCCAGCTCATCGTTATTGATTACCTGCAGCTTCTTACGTCGGGAAGCAAATCGATCGAGTCGCGTCAGCAAGAGGTTTCCGATTTCTCGCGCTCCATCAAACTGTTGGCCAAGGAACTTGAGGTACCGATTATCGCCGTTGCCCAGCTTAACCGAGATCCGGAGAAGCGTAACGACAAGAAGCCCATGGTGTCGGATCTTCGTGAATCGGGCTCGCTGGAGCAGGACGCCGACGTGGTACTTCTTATCCACCGCGACGAAATGTACAACCAGGACTCGGAGAAGGCCGGAATGGCCGAGGTCATTATTGGTAAGCAGCGCTCCGGCCCGACGGGAGTGGTGGAGCTGGCTTTCCAGGGTCACTTCGCGCGTTTTGCGGAGATCGCGCAGTAGAAGGCTGTATCAAAAGTCGGATTCCGTCAGAGAACCGGGTTCTGCCACTGTGTCTGGTGCGACAGTTTCCGGAGCCGCCCCACTCGCTGTGCCGCGTTACCATGCTCTTATTGCGTGGCGGTTCTGCCGCCGCCCCCGCTTTTGGCGGCGCTATAGGGAAATATGGTGTTGGAAATGGGCGCTTGGGTTAAGAGGGTTCCAAACCCAATCTCCCATTCGTAATCCAAAATCTCGCCATAACGGCTGGGATGCAGTTCTGGGTCACTGGGACGAGGTTGCTCTTGGGTTGCTATTGGTCTGGGCGGATGGGGCTGTGTCAAAAGTTGGATTCTGCCAGAGAACCGGGACCTGTCAGATTTCTTGCACAGCATCTACCAGCAGGGATGCAACGTTACGAACGTCCCGAGAGATTAAGAAGGGGGCTGTACCAGAAGGTCTTGTGACCATCGGATACAGCCCCCGTTCCTGCTCTCATCGGAGCAAGTAGGAGTGCAGGCTTGTTCTCGCTCTAGTTGGAGTAGCCGTCGTTGGTTCTAGTTGGAGCAGTCATTTGACGCCGCTTTAGTTGGAGCAACCGCCGTTGCCGCAACCGCAGCCGGACTCGGTGGATACCGCAGCCTTGTCCGCCACTGCGGCAATAGAGGTATCAGCAGTACTGGCAGAAGAATCAACCGGGGCGCTGGCAGCAAGGCTGATGACGGCGCCCCTCTTCTCCGGGGTAGGAAGCGGGGCAACGTAAGCGCCCTGCCATACGGTATCGAACGGGGTATGCCCGGAAACGCGGGCACGGATACCGTCGGTCACTACATCCTTGGCGATGCGGACGGCGTCGTGAATGTCGGTGCCCTTGGCGAGCTCGGCAGTGATGGCGGCGGCCAGGGTGCAGCCGGCGCCCGAGACGCGGTGCTCACCAATCTTTGGGGAGGAGAATGCGGTGGCGTTCTCGCCATCCCACAGCACGTCCACGGCTTCCTCACCTGGGAAATCAATGCCGCCCTTGACCACGACGTAGCGTGGCCCGAGCTTGGAAATACGCTCGGCAGCTTCGGCAAGATCCTGCACGGTCTCCAGCTTGTCCATGCCCGCCAGTGTGCATGCCTCAAAGTAGTTGGGAGTGGCGACGGTGGCTAGCGGCAGGATCTTCTCACGCAGTGCATTGTCCGTGTCGAGCGCGGCGCCGGGCTCCTGGCCCTTGCAGATGAGAACGGGATCAAGCACAACATTCTTCCAGCTCTGGCTCTTCAGGCCCTCAGCGACGGCGTCGATCGTGTCCGGATGGCCCAACATGCCGATCTTCACCGTGTCCAGATCCTGCGAACTCATGGCCGCTTCCATCTGGTCACGGATAACCTGCGGATCCACGGGCACGAAGCGGTGACCCCAGTTGTTCTTCGGGTCGAAGGAGACGATGCAGGTCAGAGCACCCATGCCGTACACCCCCAGGTGCTGGAATGTCTTGAGATCCACTTGGAAGCCCGCGCCTCCGGTGGCTTCGGATCCGGCGATGGTATACGCGAAATTGACCATTGTGTCCTCCTGATGTGGCAGCGATACTCGTTGCCGCCTGTATGACGTCTGGGGTTGCCTTCTATGATGCTAGGTCCGGCGGCGGCGCGCTGCCTACCCTGCCCATTATGTCGAGAACCACGGTTTCTGTCAGGTGAGAACCTGGCTGGCGGTGAGAGCGTTCTATCTGGATATATAACCGGATAGAACGCTCTCACCGCCACTGGTGAAATCGCCGTCAGTAGGAGCCCCGGAAGCCACTAGCCAGAGCCCAAGAAAATGGCGTGCTGACGTGGGCGCGCGCCCACGCGCCCACGTCAGCACAAAGCATGGTGTGACCGATCCATCATCCCTGAACAGGGTGGGTGTATTCAGCACGAGTAGCCTTGACCCATGGACACAAAGACGTATCGAATCGACGGACACACCATGCGTGAGCATTGGATTACTGTGCCGTTGGATTACTTCGGTGCGCTGACGCTGCTGGCCCCTGGCGTGGATGCGCGGATGGTACCGAACCGAATTAACATCTTTGCGCGCGAGTACATTCGTGATGGCCAGGAGACCGCGCCGCGTCTTGTGTTTTTCCAGGGAGGGCCGGGTTCGGCGGCTCCGCGTATGGCGCCGATCGGCTCGTGGCTGGATACCGCGCTCGACCATTACCGCGTGGTCCTCATCGACGAGCGCGGCACCGGAAACTCGCATCCGCTGGAGAAGATGGCCGTGACCTGCGTCGGAACCCCTGAGGTGCAGGCCGCTTACCTCGCCTGCTTTCGCCAGGATTCGATTGTCCGCGACGCCGAAATCCTCCGCCAAGAACTCCAAGACGATACCCCATGGGCGGCGCTCGGCCAGAGTTTCGGCGGCTTCACCGTCACCTGCTACCTCTCCCAGAGCCCGGCGGGCCTCTCCGAAGCCTTCATCACCGCCGGGCTGCCGTCGGCCACAAAGCACGCCGACGAGGTCTACCGGCTCACCTACCGTTCCATGATCGCCCGCAATCGCGAATTTTTCACGCGTTATAACGACGACGAAGCGACGGCCTGGTACGTGGCCACTCACCTTGCTGACGTCGAAGAATTCCTGCCCACCGGGGAGCGGCTGACGCCGGCGCGCTTTCGGCAACTGGGCATCATCCTCGGGTATTCGTACGGCCCCGAGCAGCTGCATTTCCTGCTGGAGGACCCGGTGTGGCGCCATGGTGGGCAACGTAAGCTGCGCCCACAGTTCCTCTCGCGAGTGAGCAAGCTGCTCTCCTTTGCTGACAACCCGTTGTACGGGGTGCTGCACGAGTCGATTTACGCACAGTCCACCACCGGGGCGACGGCGTGGAGCGCCCAGCGGGTGCGCAGTGAGTTCCCCGAGTTTGTGCTGCCGGAGACACAGGCAGGAGGTTCGGCGGAAAACGATTTGCGCAAGGAGGGCTTGGGATTCTACTTCACGGGTGAGCATGTCTACCCGTGGCAGATCCAGCAGGATCCGGACCTGGCGCCGATGGCCGAAGCCGCGGAGGCGCTGGCATTCTCCCAGCGTTGGCCCGAGCTGTATTCCTCGCGTGTTCTGGCCGAGAACACGGTTCCGACTGCGGCCTGGATCTATCTCGACGATGTCTTTGTTCCCTACCAGCTCTCCAAGGAAACCGCAGACACGATTCGCGGCCTCAAGCCGCTCATCACCAACGACTACCACCACGATGGCTTACGCACGGGTGGGCCGCAGATGATTGAGCGGCTGATTGCGGCTGTGCGGGGTTGAGTGAGGCTGAACGTTGAGTGGGAGGGGACAAGCGGATCGCTTGTCCCCTCCCACTTAGGTTTGGGTGAATGAATGGGTGGGGATTGGCCTGGTGAATGAATGGGTGGGGATTGGCCTGGTGAATGATCGGGCCTGCTTGGCCTGGGTCGAATAGCCGAGCTTTAGTGAAATAGCCGAGCCTTACCGAAATAGCCGAGGGAAAGTATCTCCGTAAAACCCTCGGTTATTACCGTTTGCCTCGGTTATTTGAATGATTGCCCGGTGGCTATGCGAATGCGTATCTGGTTTGCCTCGGTTATTTGAATGATTGCCCGGTGGCTATGCGAATGACTATTGGCTGATCGATGCTTCGCTACGGTGCTTTGGTGACTGCATGGATCAGACGTGGTGAACTACTGGACGAGCTTCCCGTACTGCTCCTCGAAGCGGGCACGGTGTTCGGCATAGTAGGCGGCGTTCTCGGGAACAGGTTCGAAGCGGCGACCAATTGTGGGATCCGCGCGCTCCACGTCTGGAGCAATGGTGTCCAGTGCTAGTAGTGCCGTACCGTGCAGGGTGGCACGCTTGATGACGACCGGGAGCACCGGGAGCTGTAGGCAGTCGGCGAGCATAGCGAGCCAGCCCGGATGGTCCTGCATAACGCGGCCGGACATCCGGATCTCGCTCGGGGCACCACCCACCGACTTGAGCTGGTCAAATACTCTCGCGTAGGACTGGCTGACACCCTCCATGAGAGAACGGGCTAGGGCATCGCCCTGCGTTGAGAAGGTGACCCCGGTAAACGAGGCTTGAGCGCGGGAAGCCCACCCGGTGGAGCGCTCGCCGGTTAGGTAAGGCAGTGCTACCGGGGTGTGCAGGTTGGGATCGCGGGTGAAGACCTCGTCGAGAGTGTCGCCCTCGGGCAACCGCAACGTCTCCTCAATCCAGGTGATGGCGCGGCCGACGTCGTTCAATGCGCCGCCCAAAATCGCGCGATCCCGGGAAATGCGGTAGGCCCATAGGCCCCCCGGAATCTTCTCCGGAATGCCGTCCACGATCACGCGCATGGCACCGGAGGTGGCGGCGCTCGCGGCCATCGCGCGCGAATCTGGCGCGCCGGAGCCAATGTTGGAGACGAGTCCGTCAGAGATTACCGGAAACCAGGATGCCCCGGCGAGTTCTGGCCAGCGGGCAGTAGCCTTGCCAGAATCATCACTCAACGGCTGATCAGGGTCGCGGATCTCGCCCATCTGCTCCACGCGTACGCCGCAATGATCAAGCAGCTCCCGATCCCACTCGCCGGTGTGGCGATTGAGGAGGCCCGTCCAGGCGGCACCTGCGGTGCCGATGGCCGTATGCCCCAGCATCTTGAGGTAGGCGTATTCGCCGAGCGCCATCCAGCGATCCACTGAACCGAATAGCTCTGGATTGCTCTCGCGCAGCCACAAGAATCGTGGAGCCAGGTAGGAGCTGTGGAAGCGAGTGCCGGTGCGCTGCTGTACCTCGGCCTCATCGAAGGTCTCGCGTAAGGCCTCGACCTGGGCGGCGCAGCGACTGTCCGCATACGTGTAGCACGGGGTGATGGCCTGCCCGTGGGCGTCCACTCCTACAACGTTGGCGGAGAAGGTATCGATGGCCACGCCTGCGATGGCCCGTCCCTGCGCCGCCTTCGTCACGAAGTCGATGATTTGGGCGAGTTCCACGGCGATGGCGTCGGCATCCACTGTCGAGGTGCCGTCGCTCGCGGTGGTGAAGGTATGGGCAAGTCGCAGTTTGGACCCTGCGATGGGTAGCCCGCGGGCGTCGTACAGCGAGCCGCGAGACGCCGTCGACCCGACGTCAAGCGCAAGCACAAAAGGCGGGACAGCTTCGGAAAGGGAAGTTTTGAAAACGTCGGGCATTGTGATTCCTGTTCTGCTGGGTTCAACGTTGAACGCGACAGGGCACGAGCTTCAGTGTGGGCGTGCGGCCCGAGCGTGGCCCAGTAAAACGCGACAGCCCCACTTTATCGAGTTTTCGGGAGAGTTGGCCGGTTATGACTGGTTATGACTGGTTGCCCGGCGCCGGGTGCGAGGCTTTATCGAGATACCGATACGAGGGCCCGGCGAGATACCGATACGAGGGCCCGGCGAGACGCCAAAATGTATCTCCGAAATCCCGCTACCCGTGTGTCATGGGTAGCGGGATTCCGGAGATGGATTTAAGTGGCCAGTCTGGCTGGGACGCTGGTTGCCTGGCCGCCAGCCCTACTTCCGATCCAGCCTTACTTCCGATCCAGCCTTACTTCCGATCCAGCCCTACTTTCGATCCAGCCCTACTTTCGATCCAGCCCTACTTTCGATCCAGGTCAATGCCCTTGAGTAGCCAGTCGCGGGCCTCCATATCATCTTCGGCGCGCAGTCGCGGCACGGACCCCTTCTTGGGGTAGAACCCGGCCTTGCCGTCGTAGAAGGCACGGATCTTATCCATGTCAGCCGCCACGTCACCGGTCAGTGTGATGTTTCCGGCCCAGCCGTACGTCATGTTGTTGCGATCGATGAAGCCGAGCTGCACCGGCAATCCGGTCTCCAGAGCGATCCGATAGAAGCCAGACTTCCAATATTGGCGCGGCGACCGAGTACCCTTGGGGGCGATGACGAGAGTGAAAGTGTCCTGTGTTTGTGCCGCGTGCACAAGCGAGCCGACCATGCCAGTGTTCTCGCGCCGATTGGTGGAAATACCGCCCACCGCGCGCACGATGTGGCCCACCACCGGGACGCGAGTGAGATTGTCCTTCACCAGGAACCTGACGGGCCGCCCCACCTTCCAAAACGCCATGACCATCAGCCAGCCGTCCCAGTTCGAGGTGTGTGGGCCGCCGATGGCCACAACCCTGGGCGGAAGCTCCTCGTGGACGAAGTTCCACTTGGAGAATTTCATGTAGATCGAGGCGATCGCCTGGGTGATTTTCATGGTGGCCTTTCGTGCGGGGTTCGGTTGCGTGAAGAGATTTGACTTGGTATGAGGTGGGAAGAAGGACGACGCCGAAGCGATACTTGCGTGGTTCTGGCCCCAAGTTGACGTGGGACAAGACCTTACCGCAAGGTGGGCTGGTTCCCGCCGCGAGAACGTGTTGCGTCCTATCGTGGCGCCGACATCCCCCGGGACGTCACAGCGGGCCAGACCACCGGGACGTCACAGCAGGAACGAGAATGCTGGGGAATTCGGCTCCAGCTTTTCGATGGCCAAGGGCGAGTTGTCCATGCGTTCTAGGAGCGCCGGGAGATCGCCAGCTTCGTGGATTTCGAGTCCCACCAGGGCTGGCCCTGTCTCACGGTTGTTCTTCTTGGTGTACTCGAAGAGGATGATGTCGTCCTCTTCGCCGAGGACGTCGTCGAGGAAGTGGCGCAGCGCGCCGGGCTCCTGCGGGAAGGTAACGAGGAAATAGTGGCGCAGGCCTTCGTATACCAGCGAGCGTTCGACGACGTCGTCGTAACGTGAGACGTCATTATTACCACCGGAGATGATGCAGGCGATGGGGCCTTCCGGCAGGTCAGGCAGGAAACGCGCCACGGCTGCGCTCGCGAGCGCGCCGGACGGTTCGGCGATGATGCCTTCGACCTGATAGAGGTCGAGCATTTCGGTGCAGATGGCACCCTCGGGGACGATAACGATCTCGTCCACCAGGTCGCGTGCGATCTCGTAGGTGATGTTGCCGACCCGCGCCACCGCGGTGCCGTCCGCAAACCCATCGATCGAGGGAAGGGTGACGGGTTCTCCGGCATCCAGCGCGGCTTTCATTGATGGGGCGCCCTCCGGCTCCACGCCGATGATGCGCACCTCGGGGTGGAATTCGCGCAGCCAGATCGCCGTACCGGCTAGCAGCCCGCCGCCGCCCACGGGAACCACGACGGTTTGTGGCTTCTCGCTCGCCTGGTCAAAGATCTCCTTGACCACGGTGCCCTGCCCCGCGATCGTGCGTGGGTCGTCGAAGGGATGCACGTAGGTTGCGCCGGACTCGGCGGCAAACTTCTGGGCGGCTACCGAGGCTTCGTCAAAGGTTGCCCCACCAATGATCTGCTCGATCCAGGGCCCGCCGATGTCGCGGATGCGGGCGCGCTTCTGGCGCGGCGTCGTCGACGGAAGAAAAACCTTGCCGTGAATCTTCAGCTGACGGCACGCGAACGCAACTCCCTGCGCGTGATTCCCCGCGGAAGCGCACACCACGCCGGCCTCACGTTCGGCCGGGCTGAGGCTGGAAATCATGTTGTATGCCCCGCGCACCTTGTACGAGCGGCCCACTTGCACGTCCTCGCGCTTGAGGAGCACGGGCTGGTGCCGTTTGCCCGAGAGCCGTAACGACAGGTCGAGCGGGGTGTGACGTACCGTGGTTCCGAGGGTCTGAGCAGCGACGACGACGTCGACGCCGGTGGGAGATGCGCTTGTCATGCCCTAAGTGTGCAGCGCCGGGCGGCCCGGTCTCTACATTTGTCCGCCAAATGCGACGCGTCTGCCACTCGGGCGCGCGGGAGTGACTGCTACGGATGCTGATCTGGGGTTCTGGCGTGCCGTCGGGGTGATCATGGGGGGGTTTCGTATTCTTGGTGTATGGGTGAGCACGTCGATGCGGAAGCTCTGGACTTCGAGTTCGA
>RRZT011375190.1_pt1 | contig 16822 bp, 13 predicted proteins | sample 2165551 | NCBI WGS metagenome assembly RRZT01 (sample SAMN10456910, study PRJNA506462) | wastewater metagenome | biome: wastewater; feature: sludge; material: wastewater sludge; isolation source: wastewater sludge with Escherichia coli K12::gfp cells carrying plasmid... | place: USA: Moscow, Idaho...
CTTGGCCGCCAGCGCCGCCCATGCAGACGCACTGCAAACCCTCAACACCTACCTGCAAACCACCAAAACAGGCGCAGCCAGCTTCACCCAAACCGTTGCCAACACCACCAAAGCAGGCGCAGCAGGCAAGCAAAGCAGCGGCCAGTTTGCCTTCAAGCGCCCCAAACAATTCCGCTTCGACTACCAAAAACCCTTTGTGCAAACCATCGTGGCCGACGGCAAAACGCTCTGGATGTACGATGCCGACCTCAACCAAGTCACCCAAAGCAAACAAAGCCAAATGCTCGATGCCACCCCAGCCGCACTGGTTGCATCAGCCAACAACATCGCCGCCCTGCAAGCGCACTTCAAACTCGAAAACGCCCCCGCCAAAGACAAACTCGAATGGGTCAAAGCCACCCCGCGCAGTGCCGACGCACAACTGCAAAGCGTACACATCGGCTTTGAAGGCAAGCAACTGCGCCGCCTGGATATTTTGGACAGCTTCGGCCAACGCTCACTCATAGAATTTGGCAACTTCACCCCCCTGCCCGCCAAAACCAGCTTCCAATACAAGCCGCCAGCAGGGGCAGACATCATCAAACAATAAACAAGGCTTTGCTGCGGGTGCGGATACGGGTACGGGTGCGGGAGCCGAACGCAAAAGGAGCAAAAACTACGCAGAAGTCGCAAAAAATACCAGAAATGGGTTTTGCTTGGCTGGAATGCGGGAGCAGAACGCAGAGAACGTAGAGATTGCGCAGAGGGCGCAGAAAAATACCAAAAATGGTTTTGGCTTGGCTTGGCTTGCTATGGGATTTTTACCGCTACGCCTCACAGCCCCACTCCGTCATTCCCGCGCAGACGGGAATCCATGTCTTGGTTTAAAAGCCGCTCTGGATTCCCGTATGCGCGGGAATGACGGGCAATGGCGTTTTCATGCGAAGCTGGAATAAATCAACGCTTCCTATTCTGATAACTTAAGAAACACCATGAGCAACCAAACCGAACCATCAGCATCACCCCACAAAAGCTTCAAACGCAAATTCGGTTTGGGTGACCTGTACCGTGCTTTTGTTTTTATTCCTGCTGCTGCAGCAAAGTTAATTGATAACAACAAAAGCCAATTGCTCAGCAGCCAGTTTATAAAGCGCTTGCAACTGGCTGTTACCGAAGTAAATGGTTGCGCGATTTGCTCGTACCAGCACACAAAAATGGCATTGAAACAGGGTATGAGCAATGAAGAAATAAGCAGCTTTCTTAACGGAGACAATACTTTCATCAAGCCTGAAGAGGCAAAAGCCATCATCTTTGCACAGCACTTCGCCGACGCAACAGGCACACCCAAACAATATGCCTATGATGCCATCGTCAAAGAATATGGCGAAAAAAGTGCTGACATCATTATTTCTGCCACACAGCTAATCCTTGCCAGAAATATGTATGGCATACCATACAGCGCATTTTTATCAAGAATGCATGGCAAGCCCTATAAAAACAGTACCTTGTTTTACGAACTCTCCATGCTGCTCTCTGGCTTGTTGTTCTTACCCATTGCCAGCATTCATGGGGCAATGCGGGTTTTAATGGGCTTGCCCAACAAAAAATTCGATAACAGCGCGGCAGTTGAATAATGCTACTGCTTAAATAAATCACTGCTGCAAGCAAAACAGTTTAGTAGGGTGGGTTAGGCTGCCAAGCCGTAATCCACGCGGGGCAAAACATACGTTACCTCAGCGCGTGGGCGAACAAGTCACCCGCCCTACTTGGCTGCAAGCAAAGGCAGTGCAAACTCAGCACAAACCACCATAAATAACCCAAAATCAACCAAAACCCAGCAACCAGCCCCCATGCGGGTTACAGAGCATAAATACCCTGCAGGGCGCATAAACACTGGTTGCCGTGTTTTTATGCTTTTTGCTGCTTTTCGGGCATTTTTCCCACTGCGCTAATGCATTCTTTGCACCCTTGCCGCGTGGGTGAACAAGTCACCCACCCTACTTGGCTGTGGATTCCCGCCTACGCGGGAATGACGATAACAGGCGGCAGGCTCGGTGCGTGGGTGACGGCAACTTGCGGCAGGTTCGGTGCGGGGATGACGGTGACAAGATGCAGGCTCGGCGCGTGGATGGCTGGAGTAAGCGGCAGGCTTTGCGCGTAGATGACAAAGTGAGAGAGTGAAGGCGCTTCCGCCAACGCAACGGTAATCACCGTCTTGGCAGCAACAATCAAACCCATTTTTTTGTATTTTTCTGCGCCCTCTGCGTTCAGCCCCCGTATTGCAGCGCGTTCTGCGGGGGGGGTTGTTTACCGTTTGGGCATAAAAAAAGCCGTTGGCTAAGCAACGGCTTTTTTCTTGTTTGGCGCGGCTGGCAGGATTTGAACCCACGACCCCCTGGTTCGTAGCCAGGTACTCTAATCCAACTGAGCTACAGCCGCTGAAGGACGAGATTGTAGCAGAGTTTTTTTCTACTTTAAAAGTTTTTTTGCTTTTTCTGCATTTTTCTTGGCTGCCCGTATTTTCATCTCTACGGCAAGCCTATGGCTGGCTTGTTTATACAAGGCTAGCGCAGGCGTGCCAAGCGGTCTTTGGCGGCTAAGGCGGCTTCGGAGCGGGGGTATTTGGTGATGATTTGCTCTAGTGCGCTGCGGGCGGCGGCTGTGTCGTTGAGTTCGCTGTGGCAGGATGCGAGTGATAGCAGGGCTTCGGGGGCGCGTTCGTGCTCGGGGGCTTGGCTTACTACGGCACGAAAGTTGCTGATGGCAGAGCGGTAGTTGCGCAAGGCGTAGTCGGAGTTGCCTAGCCAGTATTGTGCCGAGGCGCGGCGGCTGCCTTGTGGGTATTGTTGCAAGTAGGCGCGTAGGGCGGTTTGGGCGGCGGTGTAGTTTCCGCTGCGAAAGTGCTGGAGTGCCGCGTCGAAGGCAGCTTTTTCCTGGGCGCTGTCTTCGTGTTTGTTGGGCGATGCGCTGCCAGAGTTGGCCTCGCTTGCGGGGGCTGTGCGTTCTTCGGGCAGGGGTTTGTCTTGTTCTTTTTGGCGGCGTGGCAGCTCGGCTATGTCGCGTGCGAGTTGTTCTTCGCGGGTGCGGGTGCGGGAGAGTTCGCCGCGCAGGGTGTCGATTTCTTTTTGCATTTTTTGCTGGTTGGCGAGTATTTCGGCGTTTTCTTCGTCAATCATTTGGTAGCGCTGGCGCAGGTCGAGTATGGCGCGGCGTGCTTCGTTGTCGGCAAACAAGTCGGCATGGGCGGGGTGCGCAAGTAGCATGGCTGCGGCTGCCAGTAGCATGTGGAGCAGCGGGCGCTTCAAAGTAGCGGTGGTGGAGGGTTTGCTTGACAAGATGTGCATGGTGCGCTTTCTGTGTGGCTGGTTTGGCTAGTTTGGCTGATTGTAGGCATGCTGGCGTTTTCGTTGCTCTTTTGATGTGCTTTTACGCTGCTTTTGGGGGTGTTTGGGCATTATTGCTGGCGCTGGTGTGCGCTTGTGCCTGCTGCGCCTCTCTACAATGCCATACTGTACGGCTTGCTTGTACTGTTTGTACTGTTTGAATGAAACGCTGTTTAACCATTGTTTGATATTGGCTGCCCATGTCTGATTTGCCTGATTCGCCATCAACGCCCGCTGCGCGCCCTGATGCTCCTCCAGACAGCCTGATGGCGCGTTTGCGCCGCGTGGCTGCTTATTTTGGTACTGCACCGCGCCTTTGGGCGTATGCGGTGCTGGCTACGCTGGTGGGGGCGCTTACCGAAGCCGCCATTCCCGCTTTGCTCAAGCCTTTGCTCGACCGTGGTTTTACCGAGGGTACGTTGCCGCTGTGGACTGTGCCTGTTGGGGTGCTGGTGATGTTTTTTCTGCGCGGTGGGGCGCAGTTTGCGGCGCAATACATGCTCTCGGTCATTACCAACGATGGCATGCTCAAGCTGCGCAACGATATGTTTACGCGCTTGCTCAATGCCGAGTTGGGCCTGTTTGCGCGGCAGTCTGCCAGCAGCTTATCAAACACGGTGGTGTTTGAGGTGCAAACGGGCGCAAGTATGCTGGTGCAGGCGCTGATGAGCATGTCGCGCGACGGCTTTACGCTGATTGCGCTGGTGTGCTACCTGCTGTATTTGAACTGGCAGCTCACGATGGTGGTGGTGGTGCTCGCGCCCGGCATGTCGTGGGTGATGCGCAAGCTCTCCAAGCGCCTGTATGGCTTGACTAAAGAAGCCCAAAAATCTACCGACGATTTGGCCTATGTGGTGGAAGAAAACGTGCTGGCACACCGCATGGTGCGGCTGCACGGCGCTCAAGAGCAGCAGCAGCAACGCTTTGCCGCACTGAGCAAGCGCCTGCGCTCGCTGCTGCTCAAATCCACGGTGGCACATTCGGCCATGACGCCGCTTACCCAGTCGGTAGCAGCCGTAGCGCTTTCAGCCGTGCTGTCAATTGCCTTGTGGCAGGCGCAAGCCGTGCAAGGCGCAGAACGTGCCGTTACCGTGGGTGCGTTTGCCTCGTTTGTTACGGCTATGCTGATGCTGGTTGCGCCCATACGCCGCCTGGCCGATATTGCCAGCCCCATTACGCGTGGCGTGGCAGCACTGGAGCGCGGCTTGCAAATGCTCGAAAACGTGCCGACCGAAACCGATACCAGCACCAGCTCCAGCACCGCGCAAACCCTGCCCACTCGTGCGCGTGGTGAAATTGAACTGCGCGATGTGCTGGTGCGCTACCAGCCCCACGGCAACACGGGCCACAGCAATGGAAGTAGCAGCGGCAACAGCATAGACAGCAACGCTGCACCGCAAGCGGCAGACGCGCACGCCGCAAGCGATGACGAGCAAGCGCACACCCCGCCTGCCCTGCAGCACATCAACCTGCATATTGCACCAGGCGAAGTGGTGGCTTTTGTGGGGCAATCGGGCGCGGGCAAAACCACGCTGGTTAATCTGCTGCCACGCTTTGTTTTACCCACAAGCGGGCAGATATTGCTTGATGGCACCTCTATTAGCGACTGGCCACTGGCGCAACTACGTGCACAAATTGCCATGGTTAGCCAAGACGTGGTTATGCTCAACCAGAGCATTGCTGCCAACGTGGCGCTGGGGCGCGATATAGACCGCGCACAAGTGCAAGCCGCGCTTGAGGCTGCCAACCTTGCCGGCCACATCGCCAAGCTGCCGCAAGGCATAGATACGGTAGTGGGCCACAACGCCACGCAGCTCTCGGGCGGGCAGCGCCAGCGGCTGGCCATAGCCCGCGCCATTTACAAAGACGCGCCCATCTTGCTGCTTGACGAAGCCACATCAGCGCTTGACAACGAATCTGAACGCCTGGTGCAAGAAGCCCTGCAACGCCTGATGCAAGGCCGCACCACGCTGATTGTGGCGCACCGCTTGAGCACCATTGAGCATGCCGACCGCGTTGTCGTGATGGAGGGCGGGCGCATTGTCGAGCAAGGCAGCCATGCCGAGTTGCTGCAACGCGGTGGCGTGTATGCGCGGCTGCACCAGCGCTAAATCAGCGACTCGTACTCCACCCAATCTTTTGACCCAAAGCCAGACCATGACACACACACCGCCACACACACATCTGCGCGCACGGCTGCTTGCCGCCAGCTTGCTGGCTTGTGCAACGCTCGCCACCCTGCTGCCCGCACACACTGCGCAGGCGCAATACAGCCCCGCGCCCGCTGTAAGCCAGCCCCAAACCACCCTGCCGCGCACGCGCCTGCAACTGGGGCGCAAGACCATTTCGGTGCAGGTTGCTAGCACACCCGAGCAACGCCAGATTGGGCTTATGCACCGCAAAACCATGCCCGCCAACGATGGCATGCTTTTTGTATTCGAGCGCGAAGGCATGCAGTGCTTCTGGATGAAAAACACCCTGCTGCCCTTGACTGCCGCCTTCATCGCCAGCGACGGCACCATCATCAACCTTGCCGATATGCAGCCACACAGCGAAGCCAGCCACTGCTCGGAGCGCCCCGCCCGCTATGTGCTGGAAATGCACCAAGGCTGGTTTGCCCGCCAGCGCATTGCGCCTGGCATGAAGCTGCGTGATGTGGGTGGGCAACTGTTTCGCTGATACGAGGGCGGGAACGGGCACGGGAGCCGAACGTAGAGGGCGCAGAGAAAACGCAGAGGACGCAGAAAAATTCACTACATTCTTCACACGCAAACGGCTATGACGGAAATTGAGGTGCAGTTGGGGCAAGTGCAAACTCAGAAAGCCGTCATTCCCGCGCAGGTGGGAATCCTTTGCGGCAAGAAGCGCAGCCGTGGATTCGTGCCCGCGCGGGAATGACTAGCCATTTTGCTTGTGCATTGCGCTTGTTATACGAGGCTGGAATAAACCAGCCTGTTGCTAAGTCTTAGTCAAAATTTTGCGCGGCAAAATCCCAGTTCACCAGCTTGTCGAGATAGGTTTCAACAAACTTCTGGCGTGCATTGCGGTAGTCGATGTAGTAGGCGTGCTCCCACACGTCTACCGTCAGCAGGGCTTTATCGGCTGAAGTCAGCGGCGTGCCAGCCGCGCCTGTATTAACAATATCCAGGCTGCCATCGGGCTTTTTCACCAGCCACGTCCAGCCCGAGCCAAAGTTGCCCACGGCTGATTTGACGTAAGCCTCGCGAAACGCGGCATAGCTACCCCACTTTTGCTCAATGGCCGCTGCCAGCGCACCTGTAGGCTCGCCGCCACCAGCAACTTTCATGCAGTTCCAGAAAAAACTGTGGTTCCAGATTTGTGCCGCGTTGTTGTAGATGCCGCCGCTGGATTTTTTAATAATATCTTCCAGTGTCATCTGCTCAAACTCGGTGCCTTTTTGCAGATTGTTGAGGTTATCTACATAGGCTTTATGGTGTTTGCCATAGTGGTATTCAAACGCTTCTGCGCTGTAGTAGGGTGCGAGCGCGTCAACGGGATAGGGCAATGCGGGTAATTTGTGTTCCATGAGCAACTCCTTGGCAGATAATTTATAAAAAGCCTAAGTATTTTGACACAATCCCCTTGCTTTTGCAAGGGTACGAAGCTGCAACCTTGCTTTACAGCAATTTATGGGTAAGCTGCAATACATAAAAACCCGTAACATTCAACACTTTATAATCGCCCACTTGTCAGGAGAGTGTTTTGCCCTGTGCGCTTGCTCGCATGCGACAAAACCGCCGAAGGCGCGTGGCTCATGCCACTTTTAACGCTCAGGCACCAGAGACTGACTCCATTGCACCCGCCTGGCTAGCCATGCGCTGGCCAAGTTGTGCAATGTTCTACGCTGGAGAGTGCTGCCAAGCCATGTTGTGGCAAGGCAGCCACCGAAGGAGCAAACCGTTTATCGCAACGGTGAATCTCTCAGGTAAAGAGGACAGCGCAGGCCACAAGGCAACCTTGGTTGCCTGCCACCCAATCTACTGCGCTGGCAAAGCGCATTTGATGAAAGTACCACCTTATGTCAGCCTCTAGTACCGAACTGCTCACAACCCCCCTGAACGCCCTGCACATTGAGCTGGGCGCACGCATGGTTCCTTTTGCGGGCTACTCCATGCCCGTGCAATACCCCGAAGGCCTCATGGCCGAGCACAAGCAAACCCGCGAATCTGCTGGTTTGTTTGATGTATCGCACATGGGCCAAGTCAAACTCATCGGCGCAGACGCTGCTGCCGCGCTTGAGTCCATCATGCCTGTTGATGTGCTTAGCCTTGAAGTAGACAAACAACGCTACGGCCTGTTTTTGAGCGACGAAGGCACAGTTTTGGATGACCTGATGTTCGTCAATCGTGGCGACCACCTGTTTCTCATCGTCAATGGCGCATGCAAAACCAACGACTTGGCCTACATGCAAGAGCGCATTGGCAACCGCTGCGAAATCGTCCACATGACCGACCGCGGCTTGCTCGCGCTGCAAGGCCCTAAAGCCGTTGATGCACTGCAACGTATGGTGCCAGGCGTAGAAAAGCTGGTATTCATGACTGGCGGCGCTTTCACCTGGCAAGGTGCCGACCTCTACATCACCCGCAGTGGCTACACAGGCGAAGACGGCTTTGAAATCTCTGTGCCTGCCGCACAAACCGAAGCACTCGCACGCGCCTTGCTGCAGCAGCCTGAAGTCAAGCCCATTGGCTTGGGCGCACGCAACTCTTTGCGTCTTGAAGCAGGTCTGTGCCTGTACGGTAACGACATCGACACCACCACCACGCCCGTTGAAGCCTGCCTGAACTGGGCCATACAAAAAGTGCGCCGCACTGGTGGCGAACGCGCTGGCGGCTTTGCTGGTGCCGATGTGGTGCTCGCACAGCTCGATGGCACTAACCCCGTTACCCGCAAGCGCGTAGCACTGGTAGCCAAAGAGCGCGTGCCCGTGCGCGAGCACATTGAGCTGCAAAACGCACAAGGCGAAAAAATTGGCGAAACCACCAGCGGCTTGCTCGCCCCCACCTTCAACCAGCCTATTGCCATGGGCTATGTGCAACCCCAATATGCTGCCAAAGACACCGAAGTGTTTGCCATCGTACGCGGCAAGCAAGTGCCAATGACCGTATGCGCTACGCCCTTTGTGCCAACGCGCTATTATCGCGGCTGAATTTTTTCCACCCCTTAACCCTTTTATTTTTAAACTTAATCAGGAGAACTGAACATGAGCACAATCAAGTACACCGAAGACCACGAATGGCTGGCCATTGAGGGCGACGTAGCCACCGTAGGCATTACCGAGCACGCACAAGACGCACTGGGCGACGTGGTGTTTGTTGATTTGCCCGAAGTAGGCGCAACTTTTGCACCCAAAGACTCTGCTGGCGTTATCGAATCTGTTAAAGCCGCTGCCGATGTTTACATGCCCGTAACTGGCGAAATCATCGAAGTCAATGAAGCACTGCGCGACGAGCCCACACTGGTTAACTCCGACCCGCTCAAAGCAGGCTGGCTCTTCAAAGTCAAACTCGCCAACGTGTCTGAACTTGACGCTCTGCTCAACGAACCTGCCGCCTAAGCGCCAGCCTTGAGCAGCTAATTTATTTTTCAAGCCCCTCGCCCTGTCAGCTTTTATTTGGCAGGGCGAAATTCATGGAGCCTGTCATCATGTCTAACACTTGCCTTACTTCGCTTGAAAACCAAAGCGAATTTGTTGCCCGCCACATTGGTCTGTCCGAAAAGGACGAAGCGCACATGCTCTCGGTCATTGGTGCTGCATCACGCTCTGCGCTGATGGATTCCATCGTACCCAAATCCATCGCCCGCACCAAAGCCATGGAAACACCCGCTGCCACTACCGAAGCAGCCGCCTTGGCCGAGCTCAAAGCCGTTGCCAAGAAAAACAAACTATTTAAAAGCTACATCGGGCAAGGCTTTTACGGCACCCACCTGCCCAGCGTGATTTTGCGCAATCTGCTTGAAAACCCCGCTTGGTATACCTCCTACACGCCCTATCAGGCTGAAATCAGCCAAGGCCGTCTGGAAGCTCTGCTTAACTTCCAAACTCTGGTTTCCGACCTGACAGGCATGGCAATTGCCAACGCTTCCATGCTGTGTGAAGCCACTGCCGCCTCCGAAGCCATGACGCTGGCCAAGCGCAGCGTTAAAGCTAAAGGCAATGTATTTATCGTGCATGCCGACTGCCACCCGCAAACCATTGAAGTCATCCAAACCCGCGCACAGCCGCTGGGCATTGAAGTGCGCTTGGTCAAGTCCCAAGCCGAATGGGATGCCGCCGTTGCAGGCGATGATTACTTTGCCGCCATCGGCCAATACCCCGCCACCAACGGCTGGCTGGCCGACTGGAGCGCCACTGCTGAAGTTATCCACAGCAAAGGCGCAGCCCTGATTTTGGCTGCCGACCTGCTCTCGCTGGCACTGCTCAAAGCGCCTGGCGAAATGGGTGCAGACATTGCCGTAGGCACAACCCAACGCTTTGGTATGCCCATGGGCGCTGGTGGCCCGCACGCCGCTTATCTGGCTTGCATTGACGAGTTCAAACGTTCCATGCCAGGCCGCTTGGTAGGCGTAAGCGTTGATTCCCACGGCAACCCCGCTTACCGTTTGGCACTGCAAACCCGCGAGCAACACATTCGCCGCGAAAAAGCCACCTCCAACATCTGCACCGCGCAAGCTCTGCCCGCCATCATTGCCAGCATGTACGCCGTTTACCACGGCCCGCAAGGCATCAAGCGCATTGCACAGCGCATTGCCCGCCTGACATCTGTTTTGGCAGCAGGCTTGCAGCAACTCGGCTTTGCCGCGCTCAATGCCCATAGCGCATTTGACACCATCAGCATCACCACAGGCGATAAAACCGCCCGCATTGATGCCGACGCGCTCGCCAGCGAAATCAACCTGCGCCAGGTTTGCCCGCAAACACGCGGCATCTCGCTTGATGAAACCACCACCCGCGCCGACGTAGAGCAGCTCTGGCGCATCTTCGCTGGCGCAGGCGTTGCCCTGCCCGACTTTGACGCGCTGGCCGCACAAGCCCCCGCACTGGTTCCAGCCGCACTGCTGCGCACCAGCGCCTATCTCACGCACCCCGTCTTTAACAGCCACCATAGCGAAACCAGCATGATGCGCTACCTGCGCGCCTTGAGCGACAAGGACCTGGCGCTTGACCGCTGCATGATTCCACTGGGTAGCTGCACCATGAAACTCAACGCCGCCAGCGAGATGATTCCCATCACCTGGCCCGAGTTTGCCCAGCCCCACCCATTTGCCCCTGCCGATCAGCTCGAAGGCTTCCGCCTGCTCAACGAGCAACTCACTGGCTGGCTGGCGCAAATCACTGGCTACGCTGCTGTAAGCATACAGCCCAACTCGGGCGCATCGGGCGAATACGCTGGCTTGCTGGCCATTAGCGCCTGGCACAAAGCAAAAGGCCAAGGCCACCGCAACATCTGCCTGATTCCATCCAGCGCCCACGGCACCAACCCCGCCAGCGCACAAATGGCTGGCATGACTGTAGTCGTTACCAAGTGCGACGAGCAAGGCAACGTAGACATGGCAGACCTGCAAGCCAAGTGCGAACAGCACTCGGCCAACCTGTCTTGCGTGATGATTACCTACCCCAGCACCCACGGCGTGTTTGAAACCACCGTTACCGAGCTGTGCCAACTGGTACACAAGCACGGTGGCCGCGTCTACGTAGACGGTGCCAACATGAACGCACTCGTAGGCATTGCCGCACCGGGCCAGTTTGGCGGCGACGTAAGCCACCTGAACCTGCACAAAACCTTCGCCATGCCTCACGGCGGCGGCGGCCCAGGCGTGGGTCCAGTGTGCGTAGTTGAAGACCTCGCTCCCTACCTGCCAGGCCACAAGGCTGGTGGCATCTCCAGCGGCGTAGGCGCAGTTTCTGCAGGCCAATACGGCAACGCCCTCGTGCTGCCCATCACATGGATGTATATCCGCATGATGGGCGCTGATGGCCTGAAACACGCCACCGAAACCGCCATTTTGAGCGCCAACTACATCAGCACACGCTTGAAAGACCACTACCCCACCCTGTACGCCAGCGCCAACGGCCGCGTAGCGCACGAGTGCATTTTGGACTTGCGTCATCTGAAAGAAACCAGCGGTGTAATGGCCGAAGACGTAGCCAAACGCCTGATGGACTACGGCTTCCACGCCCCCACACTGTCTTTCCCCGTGCCCAACACACTCATGGTTGAGCCCACCGAAAGCGAATCGCTCGACGAAGTAGACCGCTTCATTGATGCCATGATTGCCATCCGTGAAGAAATCCGCTGCATCGAGCGCGGCGAATGGCCACAAGACGCCAACCCGCTGAAAAACGCGCCGCACACTGCTGCCAGCGTCATGGTGCAAGACTGGCCTCACGCCTACAGCCGCGACACCGCTGCTGCTCTGGTACGCCGCGAGGCAGGTAAAGAAGCCGCAGGCGGCACGCTCAAATACTGGACCCCAGTAGGCCGCGTGGATAACGTCTACGGCGACCGCAACCTGTTTTGCTCATGCGTACCACTGCAAGAGTGGGAAGAGTAAGCTAGTCTGCTAGCAAAACAGGCACGCCACACAAGCCGCCAGCCCCATCCGCTACGGCTTGTGTAGCCCCCGCCTTTAAAAACGGCAGTAGGCCCAGCGCCCGCTGCCGTTTTTTTATGCCCGCCTACGCACGCCTAAGCATGTCTACTCACACCAATCAAGCCCACCAAGTCCAAAACACCCACAACCAGCCCCCATGCGCCTTGCAAGCCATTAATGCCCCGCAACCCACATAAACACTGCTTCAAGGCATTTTCAAACAATTTTGGTATTCCCTTTTGCGCCTTCTGCGTAACTTTTGCGACTTTTGCGTTCGCCCCCGTATTCCCGCCTTCGCCCCGTATTTCCACATTCGCCCCGCATTCATCTCCCCCCGCAAGCCAGTCAAAGCAAATCCGCCCGCTATTTGCGGCAAAATGCGCCTTTGGTGCTGCGCCGCGCACCATGCCACTTACTTACTTTGCCACTATGCCGCTCCCCTCTCACGCGCAACCCGTTATCAGCCACCGTTTAGCCGTTGTTGGCATGGTCGTACTCAATGCCTTGTGGGCTACTGCTGGCGTGCTTGCGCGGCAAATCGAGTTTGCAAAAGGCGTTGAAGTCACGTTTTGGCGTAGTGTTTTTACTGCCATTGCCATGACTGTGATGCTGCACTTTTGGCGCGGCGCAGATTTTTGGCGCAGCATTCACTGGCGCGACCGCGCTTTGTGGTTTTCTGCCGTGTGCTGGTCCATCATGTTTACTGCTTTCATGATGGCTATGAGCTTTACCACCGTTGCCAACGTGCTCATCATGGTGGCGCTCGGGCCCGTATTTACCGCGCTTAGCAGCCGCATCTTTCTCAAACACCGCCTGCCCGTGCGCACCTGGATGGCTATTGTGCTGGCCGTTGCGGGCGTTATTTATATGTATGCGGCCGAGTTCAAGGTCGCCCATCCACGCGAGCTACTCGGGCTGGGCACTGCGCTGCTCGTGCCCTTTGCTGCCTCTTTCCAGTGGGTGCTTATGCACCGCGAAAAGCAACGCGCCCAAGCCGCGCGCGCGCACGCCGTTGCATCTGCCCATGCCGCCCCTCCCGCTGCCACTGCTAACGCACCCGCAGCCACCGCACCTGCCCCAGCACCCGAAAAGCGCGACATGCTGCCCGCCATCATCATCGGCGCCATCTTGTCTGCCCTGTATTGCCTGCCCTTTGTCTTGCCCCCGCAAGCATCAGCCGCAGACATGGGCTGGCTTGCCGTACTGGGCACATTCCAGCTTGCCTTGCCCTGCGCCTTAATCGTCATCGTCTCACGCGCACTCCCCGCGCCAGAGCTTGCCTTGCTCGGGCTTTTGGAAACCATTTTCGGCATCCTTTTCACATGGTGGGGCGCAGGCGAAGTGCCCAGCAGCAGCGTCATCATCGGCGGCAGCATCGTCATAGGCGCACTCGCCCTCAACGAACTACTGGGCGCACGCCAGCGCAACGTAAGCACAACGTAAGCACAACGTAAGCACAACATGAGCGACCCAGCCACCCAGCCATAAACACCCATGCAAACAGCGCACAGCACCCCCCACAACGCCACACACAGCAACGCCGACCCACACGAAATAGCCCGCTTTGCCCAACTCGCCAACCAATGGTGGAACCCCCAAGGCGCTCTGCACGCCCTGCACGCCATCAACCCCCTGCGCCTGCAATGGATTGCATCGCACACCCCGCTGGCTGGCAGCCAAGTGCTAGACATCGGCTGCGGCGGCGGCATCCTCTCGCAAGCCATGGCACAAGCCCAAGCCCACGTCACAGGCATCGATTTGGCGCAAGAATCCATCCTGGTTGCGCAGCAACACGCACAAAAGCAGCACCAGCAACACGGCACCACCCCGCCGCAATACCTCTGCACCAGCGCCGAAACACTCGCCAGCACACACGCCGCCAGCTTCGACACCATCACCTGCATGGAGCTGCTCGAGCACGTCCCCGACCCCGCCAGCATCGTGCAAGCCTGCGCCCAACTACTCAAACCAGGCGGCACCGTCTTCTTTGCCACCATCGCCCAAAACGCCAAAGCCTTCATCCACGCCATCATCGCCGCCGAATACCTGCTCAACCTCGTACCACGCGGCACCCACAGCTACAGCCAATTCATCCAGCCCAGCACCCTCATGCGCCACTGCCGCCAAGCAAGCCTGCAACCCTTTGCCAGCCAAGGGCTACACTACAACCCACTCACACAGCGCTACCGCCTGGGCAGCGACACCAGCGTCAATTACATGCTAGCCTGCCGCAAACCCCTGTAAAAACCACAGCAACCTGCAGCCCTTGCCCCAACCATCACCCCCCAACCAAACATGAGCAACATCCAAGCAGTTTTATTTGACCTCGACGGCACCCTCATCGACAGCGCCATCGGCCTGGGCGCCGCCGCCGACCGCATGCGCACCCAACGCGGCCTACCCAGCCTGCCCCACAGCGCCTACCGCACCGTAGCCAGCTCAGGCGCACGCGGCCTACTCAAAGTCGCCTTCGGCATCACCCCAGAGCACCCCGACTACGCCGCCCACTGCCAAGAATTCCTAAGCAACTACGAAAACCACCTGTTTGACTGCATCCCGCTATTTGACGGCATCGCAGCCATGCTGCACCAACTCGCACAACACAATCTACCCTGGGGCATCGTCACCAACAAAGCCGCCCGCTTCACCGACCCCATCGCCCGCATCCTGCCCGAGCTACGCAGCGCCGCCGCCGTCATCAGCGGCGACACCACCGCCCACACCAAACCCCACCCCGCCCCCCTGCTAGAAGCCGCCCGCCGCATGGGCATAGCCGCAAACCGCTGCCTATACGTAGGCGACGACAAACGCGACATGGACGCCGCTAAAGCCGCAGGCATGCCCTGCATAGCCGCCCTATGGGGCTACCTGGGCGAACACGCCGTAGCAAGCTGGGGCGCAGACGCACAAGCACAGCATCCAAGCGAAATACTCCATTTGCTTGCCACACAACAAGCCAACACCTAAAAACTGACGTTTACACGGCAGCTTTGCAAACTGCCTGCACACGCTTACGCCTGCCCATAAAAAAACGGACTTTCCATACAGAAAGTCCGTTTTAAATAACTACAGTCCAGAATTAATTTGTGCGACGAACTGGTTTTGGTGCTTTTTTCTTGGGTGTTTTTGCATTTTCATTTACTACGTAGCCAGCACCAGCGCCAACAGCAGCGCCCAAAGCAGCGCCCGTTGCGGTAGAAGCCGCATCGCCACCGATAGCCTGTCCGAGAACAGCACCACCAAGCGCGCCAGCCGCTGCGCCAATACCCATGTTCTCACCCCGAGTGTTTTTCCTGGCGCTATTGGTAGCACAGCCACCCAGCATGCCTAAAGACAGAACAACAGCGGTCAAAGTAGACATTGTTTTTTTCATTACAGGCTCCTTATAAAACAAAAGAAACGCTACATAAAGCAGCAGCGCAGTATTCATTGTAGGCTTTTCATACAGCTAATCAACATCTAATTTACGCATCTGTCAACAATAAGATACATCATTCGCGCTGCGAAGGTGAAAGGCATTTTCACACAGACAGACCTGCGCATCGCCACAATGCGCAACTCGCGACAATCGACCTAGTCACTCCCATTCAGAGTCCAATATCCCTATAGCCACTTGAAAACATTTGCGTATTATCTTATCAATACAAGTATTCAAACTCCTAAAAACAGCATCAGTTTGCATCCATGTAATGCATTTATATTAATAATTATTGATTTTGTTATAATATATAAGCATATTTCTGTAACCATGGAAAGGAGCTCTCTATGAAACACGACAACACGAAAATGCCCGCCAAGCTATGCCTTTCAGCCTTAAGTCTGGCCTTGCTTTCTGCGCTAGGTAGCGCAGCATCCGCAGGCGAAACAATTGTGTGGAATAGCACCTCGCCTGCTTCGATGTTAAAAACAATCAATTTTGTTGATAATTCGCTCGGCCCCAACGATTTGATAAACAGCGTATCAGGCAACAGCATCACGGTGGATGACACAAGTGGTAGCAAGACGATCAAAGCGAACGTTTATGGTGCCTATAGTTATGGTAAAGGCACTAGCACTCCACCTGAAAATGTCACAAACAATACCGTCACCATCCAAAGTGGAAAAATTATCAGAGGTACGGTTACTGTTGCAGGTGTCGTATACCCAGATAAGGGCGGCTATGTCTATGGTGGCTATGCTCGTGATGGTGCAGCCCTCAAAAACCACACCATTATCAATGGTGGCGAGATTGAAGTTGGCGCTTATGGTGGTCGGTCTCATGACTTTGACGCATCAGAAAACACCTTAAAAATGACGGGTGGAGCCATTAATACTTTCGATGCAATTGGCGGGTCGAGTGAAAAAGGCCATACCGATAAAAATATCGTCACCATCGATGATGGCAGGATCGAACGTGCTGTCAGAGGTGGTTATACCGTTGGTGGCAACGCTAAAGAAAACATTGTTACGATCACTGGCGGAAGGATAAAAGAAAATATTACAGGCGGCGAAACAGCTAGACAGCTTATTTTCACGAAGCTCTCTACTGAAAATTATGACGCATACGCGACAAAAAACACGATAGACATCAGCGGTGGCACCATTGGTGGTAATGTTTATGCTGGATTTAACAGCGCCAATAATCCATCTGCTATAGACGAAAACAATCAACCTGCAAAATGGCATGCTGCGTACTCTAACGAAAACAAGGTCACTATTAGAAAAGGAAATATAGCTGGTGTCGTCGTTGGCGGATATGCGGATGATTCGTTTGTAACGCAAACCAACAACAATGAAGTAGCTATTATCGACGGCATAATAGGAGCAAATGTATATGGGGGGTTTGATTACTCTGGATATAACAC
>RRZT010487418.1_pt1 | contig 16819 bp, 18 predicted proteins | sample 2165551 | NCBI WGS metagenome assembly RRZT01 (sample SAMN10456910, study PRJNA506462) | wastewater metagenome | biome: wastewater; feature: sludge; material: wastewater sludge; isolation source: wastewater sludge with Escherichia coli K12::gfp cells carrying plasmid... | place: USA: Moscow, Idaho...
GTTCGGTTATAAACCGGCGCAAAACAGAAAAATTGATGTTATAATAATTCATTCAGTTTTCAATAACTCCGGCGGCGAGAAATATGATAAAGAGCTAATTATAAAGCAATTTGCTCATTATGGTGTAAGTGCCCATTATCTGATAGGCAGACAAGGAGATATTTATTGTTTGGTGGACGAAAAAAACGTGGCCTATCATGCAGGTAAAAGTCTGTTGCCTGACGGGCGAACAGGCACAAATTCCTGCTCTATTGGTATAGAACTTATGTGTACATTCACCGAACCAGTTACAGAAGCTCAAATGCAATCAGTGGTTTGGCTTACAAAAGATATCAGGAGCAGACATAAAATTAAATATGTTTTGCGCCATTCCGACATTGCCCCCGGGCGTAAAACAGACCCCTGGAATTTTGATTGGGAACTATACAACAAACTTATTGCAGACACTAATTAATCGATTTCAAGACTTAATAATTTACGGAATTGCTCTAACTGTGGATTCTTTGCCACCATATCGGCATACACCTGCTCAGGAGATTTACTCCGTTGCACCTCAGTTTCTTCTGATATACGCGTTTTAATCTGAATCATTGAGTTCGATAAACGAATACGTATGTATTGGAGTGCATTTGTAAGAAACCGTTTAGCCTCATTTTCCTGCATTGGATTATTCACTAACAATTCATATTCAACACCCGTTTTACGTTCAGGAACACTAAGGTTCAAAAATCCAACTTTATCTTCATCAGTCAGAGTGTTTTGAAACGACGACCACGCCACTTGAAATTCTTCGTCGGAAAAAACTTTTATCTGTGGTTCAGGTTCACTCACAATTTTCACAACACCATTTTCGTCCGGTGCATTTTCGTAGGCAGGAACTTTATTTTTTGAAATGGAGATGGACTGCGGTCTGAATCCGGAAATTGTGGCCGACTTTGGATTTGTTGTGGGTGTTACATTATTAACAACCGGTGCTTGTTGTAGCTTAACATTGGATTCAACTGATACTTCCGCCAGCTTAGCTGTTTCTTCGCGGCTATCTGTAGACTGATTTAAATCTGTGGATAGTATAATCTTATTTATTGGAATTGGGAAGTCATCAATTAAGAGACTTTTTTTTTTTCATCATTCAGTTGACACAACCGAATAAGGGCAAGTTCTACAAGCAGACGCTTATTTTTACTGATTCTGTAATCCAAATCACAATCGTTGGTTATTTTCAGCGCCATAAACAATAGTTCATTGCTGCATACCTGCGCTTGCTCCATGTAACGTTTGCGGATATCATCGCCCACTTCGAGCAGTTGCAAAGTGCTGGCATCTTTACTTACAAGTAAATCGCGCAAATGTGCAGCCAGACCCGTAATAAAATGGTGTGCATCGAATCCCTTTTTAAGGACATCGTTGAAAATCAGTAACGATTCAGGTACATTTCCATCAAGAAAGGTATTTACAATACGGAAATAATATTCATAATCAAGCACATTTAAATTATCAATTACACCCTGATAAGTAATATTGTTTCCACAAAAACTTACTAACTGATCAAATATTGACAAAGCATCACGCATTCCACCATCGCTTTTTTGAGCAATGACGTTTAAACCATTCAGATCAACTGTAACACCCTCGCTTTTTGCTACATATTGAAGGTGTGCAACCGTATCAGCTGCCGTTATACGATTAAAATCATATATCTGGCAACGTGATAATATAGTAGGTATTATTTTGTGCTTCTCGGTAGTTGCTAAAATAAACATAGCATGAGCCGGAGGCTCTTCAAGCGTTTTCAGAAAAGCATTGAATGCTGCATTCGACAACATATGAACCTCATCCACGATATACACACTGTATTTACCAATTTGCGGTGGAATACGAACCTGGTCAATAAGCTGTTTAATATCATCGGTACCATTATTGGATGCAGCATCCAGTTCGTGAATATTAAAAGAACGTTGCTCATTAAACGCTACACATGACTCACATTCATTACACGCTTCATGATCGGATGTTGGTTGCAAACAATTAATAGTTTTAGCAAAAATACGGGCACAAGTAGTTTTTCCCACTCCCCGTGGGCCACAAAATAAATAAGCATGAGCCAGATGCCCGCCACTTATTGCATTTTTCAGGGTAGTTGTAAGTGCTTGTTGCCCAACAACTGACTTAAATGTTTGAGGTCTGTATTTACGTGCCGATACTATAAAATTGTCCATTATTCTCTTTTTGTTTATTACAAAGCACTGCAAATATACTTAAAAGTTCAGGAAGTTAAATCACATTTAATCTGGCAAAAACAAAAACTATTCATTTTTTTCGTACATTTGCTTTGTGTAAATGCAGGTACAAATAAACTTATTACACCTGCATAAAGTCATAATCAACTATCTATATATCAACCAAATATGTCATTCACTACTTTTTTCAAAAGACTATTTGCCAGTGTCAAAGCGATAATATTGAACAAATATTTAATTGTACTGGTTACGTTTGGTATATACATCACATTTTTCGACCAGCACAGTTTAATATCGCGTTATCAATCGCAGCAAAAAATTAAAGAGCTGGAAATAGAATATCAGTATTATCAATCCGAAATCAGCAAAAACAAACAATTGCTACATAAATTAAAAACCGACAATCAGTTTTTAGAGCAATTTGCACGCGAGAATTACCTGATGCGAAATAAAGGTGAGGAAATCTTTATTATTAAGGACTAGATATCGACTTTTCAATTTGTATACAATATTATATAGTATACTTACTTCAAAAAAAAACACATGAACAAACAAATACTTCGCAGTCTTTTTCCCACAGGAGCTTTTATTATTACAATTGCCTCTCTGCTACAGATTTTTACAGAATTAGGCTTTATAGCATATTTATATAGTATTGGAGCGATAGTCTTAATCCTTTATCACGCTTTTATGGCTTTTGACAATGTAAATGTTTCGGCATTGACCACCCGTCAATATCGCATTGGATTTTTCGCCTCATTATTTTTAGGACTCGCCAGCTATTTTCTTTTTGTGGAATCAAATAGCTGGGGAGTTATGACACTAATTTATGCGGTTATTACCTTTTATTTGAGTTTCAGAATAAAAGAATAATTGCTTGCGCTCCGAATATTTTATTCTACCAGGCCGTAAATTGGTAAACATTTCTCTTTTAACCAGATCTGTTCTTCAATTGACAACAGTGGTGCTAAGGATTCGAAGACCTTCCGGTGGTAATCGTCAATCCACTCACTTTCCTCATCATTCAGCAACATAATTTCGATGAGTTTTTTATCTATCGGAAACAAGGTAAGTGTTTCAAATTCAAAAAACTCGCCAAACTCTGTTTTAACAGCACGCACTACATGAACTAAGTTTTCTGTACGTATACCATATTCACCCGTCCGATACATCCCCGGTTCGTTTGACAATATCATTCCTGGCTGTAAAACTGCAGGATTTTCGTCCATACGTATACTTTGCGGCCCTTCGTGAACATTCAAAAAATGACCCACACCGTGCCCTGTGCCATGTCCGTAATTTAAACCCATATCCCACAATGCTTTACGCGCCAGAACATCCAGTTGTGATCCGCGTGTACCTTTAGGGAAGATTGCTTTCGAAAGTGCAATATGACCCTTTAACACCAATGTAAAATCACTTTTCTGCTCTTTAGTGGGTTCGCCAAGTGCTGTAGTACGAGTAATATCTGTTGTCCCGTCAAAATATTGTCCACCCGAATCAAGTAACAGAATTCCTTCAGGGCGAAGTTTTGCATCCGATTCTGCATTCGCTTTGTAATGAACAATAGCACCGTGTGCTTTATAACCGGCTATCGTTCCAAAACTCTCCCCTACAAAACCCTCCTGCCCTGCTCTGAACTGATATAATTTTTCAGAAATTGAAAGTTCGGTTAACTCACCTGATGTTACATTTTTTTCGAGCCACATAAAAAAGCGGGTTAATGCCACACCATCTTTCAACATAGCCCGACGAATACCCTCTACTTCAATATTGTTCTTAATGCTTTTCATTTTAAACACCAGCGACATCGTATTGATGCGACGAATATCAGCAGGAATAGCCTGGTTCAGTGATTGATTCAGTTTGGCTCCGTCAATTAAAATGGAACTATTGGGTTGCAATTTATTCAAATAACCATATATAGCATCGTATGGTAACACCTGAACACCCTGATCAGCCAAATAATAACTATTCTCAGGAGTTAATTTTTCATTATCAATAAACAATACTGCCTCTGACTTACTTACAACTGAATAGGCTATGACCACAGGATTGTAGTCAACATCCTTACCTCGAATATTATAAAGCCATGCAATATCATCAAGAGCAGAAAGCACCATAAAATCGGCATGTAAACGATTTAACTCTTCCCGCAATTCTGAGAGTTTTTCTTTCGCCTGGCGTCCGGCATGAGTAGCATCGAACACATAGAACGGAATTTTAGGTAACGCGGGACGTTCTGCCCAAACCTCAGCCATTAAATCAACCGACACCAACTGTATACCATTTACCAGAAAATCATTTTTCATTGCAGCATAAGCATTTACCGAAAACATTTGAGGGTTCACTCCCACTTTTTCGCCTGGTTTCAGTTCTGCGCAAATCCAACTTAACATATCCGGAGTAGATGGGTCTCCCATTTTCATTAATTCAATTCCTGTTCCGTTCAATTGCTCTGCAGCTTGTAAAAAATAGCGTGAATCTGTCCATAAACCAGCATTGTTCATAGCTATAACTACCGTACCAGCCGAACCATCAAAACCACTTATCCACTCACGTTCTTTCCAAAAGTCGGCTATATATTCACTTGCATGCGGGTCGGTACCCGGAACGATACAAGCTGCCACACCCGATTGTTGCATGGCATTTCGTAATTGCTTAATGCGTTCTGTTATTTTTGACATAATGATTTGTATTTATATTCACAAAGATATTCATTTCACAAAATAATACGATATTCAATTTCGTATTTTGACAAATATTGTCCAATTTTTAAAATACAATAATTAAATCGGGCCAATTAACACTTTATGGCATAATGATTGATGCTATCATTTGTTCAGTTCCGGATTATATGATGCTAAAAAAACAACATATTTACATATTCTTACTCTTCATTTCCATACTCTCGGTCAGGGCGCAGGAATTCAATGCCACAACTGAACGTACACCAGAAATGGAAGCCGCCATTCAAACGGAAAAATTAAGAAATGAATTGAGTCTAAGCAAGGAACAAACAGTTCGTGTACACGAGATTATGCTTAAATATGCACGTGCCCGCCAGGTATCGAATAGCCGTGCCGAAGCCTTACAAAGGATGAAGGACAAAGAAGCCGAGCTGATAAAAATCCTTAACAAAGAACAACGAACTAAACTGCAAAACAAACGCTACGAGCGCTCCTCCTTCAGACAAAATAACACATACAACAAAGTCCCTGAGAACGATTTGAGAAAAAACAACACTCAAAATCCGCCTTCATCTGAAAAAAAATAAACAAATGGGGGCATCATTTTTTAGTTTTAAACAGTTTACAGTCAGTCATGAGCACTGTGCTATGAAAGTAGGCACTGATGGGGTTCTGCTTGGGGCCTGGGCATCTGCCGACTCTCCCGAACACATTCTGGATATTGGCACAGGTTCCGGATTAATTGCCTTAATGCTTGCGCAACGCTTTAATGCTCATATAACGGGAATTGATATTGACTCAAATGCATGCTATCAGGCACAGTTGAATTTTATAAATTCGCCCTGGCAGAACCGATTACAGGCCATCGAATTCAGTCTTTCCAAATTCTCGAAACACAATACCACTAAATTCGATTTAATTGTCTCCAATCCGCCTTTTTTTGTTAACTCACTTAAGAATCCGAACCAGCAACGTACGCTTGCAAGGCATGCATTTGAAAGTTTTCATCAGGAAATTGTCAGCTTTGCTTTACAAACACTATCCAAGGATGGAAAGCTTTGTTTGATACTACCCATCCCCGAAGGCGAAGAATTAATCAGGTATGCTCTTTCGGTACAATTGTACTGCACCCGAAAAACATATGTACTACCAAAACCGGGTGCGAATGCTAAAAGATTATTGATTGAGCTTTCGCCCGTAAACAACGCTTGCTTAACTAACAACCTACTAATTGAAACTGACACAAGACATGTATATAGTGATGATTTTGCGAAACTTCTTAAAGACTTTTATTTAAAGCTTTAAAGTTGTATTTTTGCATTACACAATAATCAACTACAGTCATGCAAAAGATTAAAACTATCATATTTCTACTTATTATTTCTCAAATCAGCTTTTCACAAAAGGCAACAGAGCGGTTCAAAAACAATGAGTTACTTAAAAATGCCAATATTAGTCTGATGATAAAAAACCTGAGCAATGGTAAAGTATTGGCAGAACTCAACAGCCACAATTCTCTGATTTGTGCATCAACTCTGAAGACAATTACTACTGCAAGTGCTCTGGAGCTCTTAGGCGAGGATTACACCATAAAAACCACACTGGAAATCGACGGCAATATTTCATCAAAAGGTATTTTAAATGGAGATTTAATAGTAAAAGCGGCCGGAGACCCTACTCTAGGTTCTGAAAAATCGGGTGATAAAGATTTTTTCGCAAAGTGGATAAATGCTATAAAGCAAGCAGGAATTCAGGAAATTAATGGGAATATTGCTGTTTGTGAAAGTTGTTTTGAAAAACAGCTTGTCAATCCGGGCTGGACATGGGAAGACATGGGGAATTATTATGCACCTGCAATACATGCATTGTCGTATTCTGACAACACCTGCAAAGTAGTATTCCAATCGGGCAACATAAATACAACACCTCAAATTTTAAGAACAGAACCTGCTATACAAGGCCTGAAATTCAGAAATTATGTAAAAAGCACTGCAACAAAATCAGATAACGCTTATTTTTACGGCATACCTTATATAAATGAGCGTAGTATTTTTGGCGAAATACCTGCAAACAGAAACGAATTTATTTCCAAAACAGACATACCACATCCGGCTGAGGTTTTCTTAAAAGACTTCAAGGCTGCACTTGAAAAAAACAACATCCGTTTTAAAGGAGATTTATTGGTAAATGATGACAATTGTCGAAAATTTATAATTTACACTCACAATTCGCCAAAACTTAGTGAAATATGTACCGAAATCAACCATCAAAGCAACAATCATTATGCTGAATACATATTTAAACAATTAAGTATCGGCACAAACTCACCAGGCAACAACCAGGATTCGAAAAGCAAAATAAACAATTACTGGAAATCAAAAGGTCTGTCAACAAATGAGTTATTTCAATACGATGGCTCGGGGTTATCGCCTACAAACGCAGTATCAGCCAATTTTTATGTAGAGCTACTAAGTTACATGTATAGCAAAAGCAAAAGTTTTAATGCTTTTTACAACACACTGCCTGTTTCAGGCGAAAGTGGAACATTAAAAAATTTCTTATCGTCAACCACTTTAAAAGGAAAGGTACATGCAAAAAGTGGTACTATTTCGAGAGTAAAAAGTTACGTAGGATACATAAAAATCAACGATCAAACATTGGCCTTTGCTGTATTAGTTAATAATGCCAACGGATCTTCAAAAGAAGTTACATCAAAAATTGAAAATTTACTGGTTGAAGTAAGCAGTTCATTTAATTAATAACCCGCAATTAACAAACCAATGTCGCTCGAAGGCATATCGTAATAATCACCAATTAATCTGTTAACGAGTACTCCGCCAAACACATACGCCCCATTTCGGAAACCTGCGCTCTCTTTAACAGCCTGCTCCACACTGCCAGAACGGGCAATTTTAAGCATCATCGGTGCAAAAATATTGCTCAGTGCCATTGAGGCAGTACGTGCCACTCGCGCCGAAATATTAGGTAAACAATAGTGAATAACTCCGTGCTTCTCGAACATCGGATTTTTCAGGGTTCGACATTTCGATGTTTCAAAACAACCACCCTGATCCACACTTAAATCGACAATCACGGCCCCGGTTTTCATGGTTTTAACCAAGTCTTCAGAAACCATAAAACGCTCAGAACCATAAATGTACCGTAAATTTCCAATTACAGCATCGGCCGAAGCCAAAGCCCTGAAAAGCACAGCCGGGTGAATAACCGAAGTAAACACTTGCTGTCCGAGATAATGCTGAATTTTACGAAGTTTACTTATATCGTGATCGAAAATTTTTACCTGAGCCCCCAGTGCCAAAGCTGTACGCGCTGCAACCATTCCGGCAATACCTGCACCTAATATCACAACCTCTGTAGGTGATATACCAGCTACGCCACCTAACAAAAGACCCTTACCTCCCCTTTCATTACTCATCAATTCAGCAGCCACCGCTATAGCCGTACTACCCTCAACTTCCGAAATAGTACTAACCACCGGAAATGTTTTTTGCTCATCGCGAATTAATTCATACGCAATAGCATTCATTTTCTTTTTCAGCATTAACGCAATGGTTTCTTTACTCAAATGATTCAACTGAAGCATAGAAAAAACTGTAGCACGTTTGTTCATTAATTCAATTTCGTCCAAAGTGGGAGGCGTAATTTTCAAAATAATATCAGCCGAGAAAACATCGGCCGGCGAATCAACCAGGAAAGCACCAGCTTCGCTGTATTGCAAATCGGAATACGACATTGGATTGCCAGCACCCCGCTGAATGTACACACTATGCCCTTCCTCTGTTAATATAGCAACACCTTCGGGAGTTAATGATAATCGAGTTTCAATTTTCTCATCTTCGCAGGGTATACCGATTGATAAACGGGGTTGTTTGGCAATTTCGCGCAAAAGGCATTCTTCCGGAAACAGTGTGCGCTGGGATTTGGGATCAGTTTTCATGTTCAAAAATATGTAATAGAAAGTCGTTGTTTTTGAAGTAACAACAGTAAAACACAAAGCTATAGACAATAATTGAAAGAAACAAACTTTCAGGCCAAATCATTCCGGATTTTAGTCTCTATTTATCTGGTTGAAAAAAAAGAGAACTAAAAAAATACCTATCTTTGCAGTAAATATGGATAAAAAACTATTAAATGCCCATTTGGCAATTTTCATCGCCAATGTGTTTTTCGGATTAAACAACCCCATTTCGCGTTCATTAATGCCCGAAATAATCGATCCGATTACTTTGACATATTTCAGAATGATTGGCGGAACAGTTTTATTCTGGCTTTCACAGCTCTTTATTAAACGCGAAAAAGTACCTGCAAAAGATTTACTATTGCTTTTTTGCGCTGCATTTTTCTCATTATCCGTAAATCAGATCACTTTTTATCTGGGGTTATCAAAAACTTCACCCATCGATGCCTCCATAGTTGTATCCACTTTACCAATAATGAGTATGATTTTCGCAGCCATTATAATTAAGGAGCCTATCACATTAAAAAAGGCATTCGGCGTTTTACTGGGTGCTTCAGGAGCATTTTACTTAATATACAATTCAGCAGGAGGCAATATTGGAACTGGTAATTTTTCGGGCAATATTATAGTCTTTGGAGCTGTTATATCCTTTTCGCTATATCTTACACTTTTTAAAAAGCTTATTCCTAAATATTCTCCGTTTACTATTATGAAATGGATGTTTCTGTTTGCTTCCATCCAAAGCTATCCGTTTTGTCACAACGCTGTAAGTAGTTTCGAATTTCAAAGTATCGACTTATCCATCGGCTTAAGAATTGCCTATATTCTGATCTTTGCTACCTTTGCAGGATATGTTCTGGTTGCAGCAGCCCAAAAAGTGCTATTACCAACCACTCTGAGCATGTACAATTACACACAACCAATTATAGCCTCCTTAGCCACACTGGCTATGGGCATGGGTACCTTCGGGATCGACCACTTAATTTCGGTTGCGCTGGTTTTTACAGGAGTATATATTGTAACACAAAGCAAGACCAGAGCTCAGATTGAAGCATCAAAAGCTAACAATTCAGTCAAATAAGGCTTGTAAAACCTGAAGCGAATTCAGTCCGTGAAAACCCGGCACATGAAGGCGGTAATACTCTACAAACATTTTTAGCATATCCATCCGCTGATTACGGCTTAAAAACATTTTATTCATACTAAAATAGTCGACAGCGGATAATTCTGTGAGTTTGTTGGCCAATTCGGCGCCTGTGTAATGCATATGCAATGGTGGATTCAAACAAAAAACACCATTCTGCAAATCGAAATACCGGGAATTTACACCATCAATTTCAGGCTCAAAGCCCAAATATCGGGTTAAACGTAACAAAAAAACCAGATGAAAATTTGCCGAAACGCCCTCGGTATATTCCAACACCTCCATTGACTGAGTAATAAATAGAAACAATCGCTCATCAGGAGTGCTTAATTTGATACAACGATACAGAAGTTCGGATAAAAACAAGGCTATCGCATTTTTCACTGGATTAGCGGCTATGTCATTATAAGGTATAGCGACACTCAATTCTTTTATTGTATGCATTTCTTTACCCGGAGTATGTACCATATCAATATCCAAAATTGACATCGGCATAAAGAATGCTGCTCGCAACAAAGAGCGTTTTGAATTTACCCCTCTGACAAGAAATGTCGTTCGACCAAAATGTTCAGTATATATAGTAACAACCGACGAATTATCGGAAAATTTAGTTTTATGTAATACTACCCCACGTGTTTTTATTTGCATAAGTCATCATTAATACCGTTACAAAGTTAGTTTTATTCTGAATTTCGTGCCTAATATTATCATAGAATATGATGCAATTTCTACGATTTGTTTGGTTTTTTCAAAAAAGCATCAAAAAAAAAGGCTAATTCAACAAAGTTTTGACCACAAAAAACATGAGTTATTGTTCACAAAGCACACAAAGGCTATTTTCTCAAAAAAAATTACAACAAATTCAATTCTGACAATCAGGAAATTAGAAATTATTTGAAAATATTTAGCAGAAATGCTTTGTCAATTCAAAAAAGTGCCGTATATTTGCACCCGCAATTGAGAACAACACCACAGCTCTAAAAGCAACGGTAAAAGTTACTTCAAGGCCCATTCGTCTATCGGTTAGGACGCCAGATTTTCATTCTGGAAAGAGGGGTTCGACTCCCCTATGGGCTACTTAACAAAGATATTTAAAAAGCATATTTGAGATGGCAAATCACAAATCTTCAGAAAAAAGAATTCGTCAAACAGAGAAACGCAAATTGCACAACCGTTATTACGCTAAAACAGCTCGTAACGCTGTACGCAAGTTGCGCTCAACAACAGACAAAACTGTGGCTACAGAAATGTTACCAAAAATCAGCGCTATGCTTGATAAATTGGCTAAACGTAACATCATCCACAAAAACAAAGCAAGCAATTTAAAATCGAAACTTACAATTTTCGTTAATAAATTAGCTTAAGAAGCTTCTATAGAATATACAGAAGCCCGTTTCCGAAAGGAAATGGGCTTTTTTTTCATGATAAATTCCAGATATTATCCAAACAGTTTGTGCCAAGCATCAAAACGGCTCACATGCTCAGCACCGTGCTTCATTAAACCACTTCGCACCTTGTCCAACGGCAATTCCTTTTCAGGGTGCGATTTTGAATAAAACTTATCGGCATAACAAATTATCTGCTCTTCGAGCGATACCGGCATCAAATCCCTGTGTGGCAAAGGCAAATCGTTTTCAATTATCACAGATAAGGATAAACCGGTACCTGTATGTCTTTCGCAAACAAGCGCATGCAAAGGAAAACCATTGGTACGCAATAAATCAGCACCTAAATAACCATGCTCAATATATTTGTGAGTTCCAAAACAGTGAATCCCGGGCGCATTGCAAAGATAAATCCCAATATCATGCAACATCGCTGCTTCAAAAACAAATTGCCTATCAACCTCTAATTCAGGGTGGTTTTGTAGAACTGAAAGTGCTTTCTGAGCAACTTGCTCGCTATGAGTTTTCAAAATACGATAAATTGCACTATCTTTAACGTAATATTTTTCAATAATTTCGTACGGATTCATAAACAATTATAGGAATGTAACATTATACTGAGAATAAATAATCAGTACAAAAATACGAAATAACCCAGTATATCCACTCGTTTCAAATGAAGACCAACATGCCGGTAGCAATATTTAAGTCACTTAATCTGGAAGATTTTCAGCAAATATGCATAAAAAAAGGTGTTTCATTTGCCAGTTATCGTCTACCTAACACTTCTGACATTTACACAATTGTCCAGACCAAAGATAACTCCGAACCTGCCATCACAATAGACAATCACTCAAAAGGGTTTGTATTCGCTCCTTTCAACGATTCAAAGAAACATAAAACCATAATAATCAAGACAGACCATTGCTTCGTAAACAGTGAAATCCCTGATGAATTACACAACTGGATCGAAAATATGACTGAAAGTACAGTTCAAAAACAAGAAAGGAATGTATCAACCAGCAAGGAAGCTTACGAAAAAAATGTAGAAAATGCAGTCAGCGCTATAAAACGCAAAGAATTCGAGAAAGTAGTTATCTCAAAAATACATTGTATGGATATCCCCGATGGATTTTCACCAACTATGTTATTCGGGAAACTAACGGCCAAATACTCACACGCTTTTGTCTACATTCTGCACACTCCGGCTACAGGGCTTTGGATGGGAGCTAGTCCGGAGCCCCTACTGGAAATGGACAGCATCAATTACAAGACTATTTCGCTTGCAGGAACACAACTGGCATTATCAGTTGATATTGATTCGTACAACTGGTCGGAGAAAGAGATTGACGAACAAAAAATTGTCACCAACTTTATTGAAAACACTTTACTGAAAGCCGGCATCACTGATTTGATAAAAAGCCCAACAGCTAATTATCGTGCAGCCAATCTTATTCACTTGAAAACCGAATTCACATTTCCTGTTTCTCAACAAAAAACGCTAACCGAACTGATAGATGTGCTACATCCTACACCATCAGTAGGCGGATTACCCAAAAAATTGGCCTGTTCATTCATATTAAATACTGAATTGCACGACAGAGAATACTATACGGGCTATTTAGGAGTAATGAATTGCAACACACAAACGCATCTGTATGTTAATCTGAGATGCATGAAAGTTACTTCAGAACAGATAATACTTTTCAGTGGAGCGGGAATCACAGCCGGTTCAGACCCCTTAAAAGAATGGTTTGAAACAGAAAATAAACTAATGACACTGAAACAGGTCATTTTTGACGAAAACATTTAGCATAATTTTGTAACTTTGAACCCCGAAAAAACTCTACTAATCTTCGCAAAATAAAAACATGATAGCAAAGAAAAATATCGCCATTGTAGCCGGAGGAAACTCTTCCGAAGTTGTAGTTTCGCTGAAAAGTGCTGCAGGTTTATATTCATTTATGGATAAAAATAAATATTCCATATATATTGTAACAATTGTAGGCAACACCTGGCAGGTTGAAATTTCCGAAACCGAGAAAATAGCTGTTGATAAAAATGATTTCAGCTTTTCTCAGAATGGTAGTAAAATCAAATTTGACTTTGCATACATTACAATTCACGGCACACCCGGCGAAAACGGTATTTTACAGGGTTATTTTGAACTATTAAGCATCCCCTACTCCAGCTGTGGTGTATTAGCATCCGCAATTACGTTTAATAAATTTACCTGCAATCAGTACCTGAAAGGCTTTGGCGTTAAAGTCTCCGAATCGTTGGTATTGCGTAAAGGTCAAACTATTACGGCCGACGAAGTAACCAATAAAATTGGTTACCCTTGTTTTATCAAACCCAATGTGGGAGGCAGTAGTTTTGGTGTTACAAAGGTAAAATCAGCATCCGAAGTACAACCTGCTATCGAAAAAGCATTTGCAGAAGGCGAAGAAGTGATGATAGAAGCATTTTTATCGGGAACCGAAATTACATGTGGTATATACAAAACGAAATCAAAATCGCAAGTACTACCTATTACCGAAGTAGTGAGCGAGAACGAATTTTTCGATTATGACGCTAAATACAACGGTCAGGTTAAGGAAATAACACCTGCGCGTATTAGCCCAGAGCTTACCAACAGAGTTCAGCAATTAACATCGGCCATATACGATATTTTAGGTTGTAAGGGTATTGTACGCATCGATTACATTATCTCCGACAATGGTACTATTAACCTGCTAGAAGTAAATACAACACCTGGCATGACTGCAACGAGTTTCATTCCACAACAAATAGCTGCAGCAAATATTAATATCACAGATGTAATGACTGAAATAATTGAAAATGAAATCGTTTAACGAATTATTAGCAAGCATTGGCAATGCAGTAAATGCCCTAAACTGGGAGAGAAAACCAAAAAGTTTGTACGAACCCATACAATACGTACTATCGTTGGGGGGAAAACGAATTCGCCCTGCATTAACTTTAATGGCAGCAAACCTGTACACCGACGAACCAGAAATTGCCATGCAACCGGCTTTAGGAATTGAAGTTTTTCACAACTTTACTCTTCTGCACGACGATATTATGGATAGAGCCGAAATACGGCGCGGTCAGCCAACCGTTCATAAAAAATGGAATGATAATGCTGCTATACTCTCGGGCGATGCCATGCAAATTGAAGCATACAAGCTAATTGCCTGTACTCCAGCTGAGCACCTAAAAGAGGTGATCGATTTATTCTCAAAGACAGCGCAGGAAATTTGTGATGGTCAACAACTTGACATGGAGTTTGAAAATCGTGTAAATGTAACTGCTGAAGAGTATCTTGAAATGATACGACTAAAAACGGCTGTTTTACTGGGTTGCTCATTGAAAACAGGAGCAATTATAGGCAATGCACCGACAAACGACAAGGAAGAACTCTACAATTTTGGCATCCACATTGGTTTGGCATTTCAGCTGAAGGACGACTTATTGGATGTGTATGGAAACGAAGCGACATTTGGTAAGAAAATTGGAGGAGATATACTTTGTAATAAGAAAACTTTCCTGTTAATTCAGGCATTAAAACTGGCAAAAGATGACGTTAAAGAAGAATTAACACACTGTTTGTCAACAAATTTTAAAAATCCACAGGAAAAAATCGAACGGGTTACAAAAGTTTATAATCAACTGAATGTTAAAACGATATGCGAAGAGAAGATGAATTCTTATTTCGAAACAGCCATCGCAAACCTCGACAAAGTAACTGTTTCACCCTCTAAAAAGCAAGAATTGAGAAATTTAGCTTATAATTTATTATCGAGAAACGATTAATTTTTTTATCTTTGTAGGCAAGACATTCAAATACAAGAATTCTATGCCCTATCGCCGACTACCGAATACCGATCAAGCCCGTTTACGCGCACTGCGCACGGCAGTAGCAAACGCTGATAAACAATCGTATAATACGCAGGTTGTGAATTATAAAACCTTATTGGAGGCGCGCAACTTCCTGAATGTTTTTGAAAAGCAACTTTCACAGTATCAACACGCATTGGACAATCAGGTTTCTGCCAATAAGCGATATCAACAAATTGTACACAACGCACGTATATACATTTCACATTTTATTCAGGTACTTAATCTTGCCGTAATTCGCGGCGATATCAAAAAAGACCACAAATTATTCTACCAACTTGAACCAGGCAACCATACAGTTCCAGACCTTACTACGGAAGCTGCATTGTTAAATTGGGGTAAATGTATAATAGATGGTGAAAACGAAAGAGTAAGAAATGGCGGCTTACCTATTTACAATCCGGCCATAGCCAAAGTACAGGTTCATTTTGAGGTATTTAAAGAATATAAGAGTACTCAAAAACTACATCAGCAATCTACCAACAGAAACTGGGAAGAATTGGTTAAACTACGCGAAAAAGGCGATGCTATTATTCTCGACATCTGGAACCAGGTAGAAAGTAAATTTAAAAGCGAACCGCCTTATACAAGATTGTGTAAATGTAAAGAATTGGGATTAATATTTTACTATCGAAAAGGCGAAAGTGAACTCACTCCCGCCGACGATATACTTGTAAGCTCACAGGAAGCTATTTAAGCTTATAATTTCGTATCTCCATCGGTTTACCACCTTCGGCCTGAAATCCGATATATCCTTTGTTTACACTTAGTCCGGATATTGAGTTTTGCAGAACTCCATTCAGATATACTGTAATATTATCTTTCTTCACCTGAATCATCAGTTTGTTCCATTCTCCAGCAGGCATTTCACTCGATGGCATTTTCTTCGGAACAGTAAACTTTACTGCGTCCACACATTGAGTTGCTTTCAATCCATTCATACATATTAAATCACCTACAGCATTTACTTTTTGTTGTACCTGATAACAAACAGGCCACACACTATCGGGCGATTGGATGTGTAATAACACGCCACCATTACCGGGCTGATTTACCCATCTCCACTCCAGTTGCAAGGTATATGAGCTATACTGTTTTTTTGTGCGTATATAGCCATTTGAAGCTGTACCAATGGTTAACACATTTCCCGAAAACTTAAACACTTCATCTGGTTTAGTATTTTTATCTTTAAGCACTACATTCCATTTTTGAAAATCGTTGAAGTTGAGCGATAATTTACGCTGTCCGTATACAGCAAACGATGTTAAAACGGAGAGTAGAATAATAAACTGTTTCATATGTATTTAAAATGAGTAAAACAAAACAACCTGAAAGCAACTCAAAGAGTTACTTTCAGGCTGAATATCAATGTGTAATATTTATTTAGCAACCACGAATAGCTTCAATTCCAGGAAGCACTTTTCCTTCCATGTATTCAAGCATAGCGCCACCACCTGTCGAAACATAACTAACCTTATCAGCCA
>RRZT012443336.1_pt1 | contig 16815 bp, 15 predicted proteins | sample 2165551 | NCBI WGS metagenome assembly RRZT01 (sample SAMN10456910, study PRJNA506462) | wastewater metagenome | biome: wastewater; feature: sludge; material: wastewater sludge; isolation source: wastewater sludge with Escherichia coli K12::gfp cells carrying plasmid... | place: USA: Moscow, Idaho...
CCAACGATATATTGTTGATTTACTGACACCATGATATTCTGCTATTTTACCTATACTTAATATTCTCATTTTAATATCCTATTTTCAATAGGATATTAAATCAATGAATAGATTTAAATAGATTTTCTGTTAACTATTTTCAACCCTTTGCTGAAGAACCAATAGAAGTTATTTCAACAATAAAATTAACAAGAGCTTGATTTAAATCCTCTACTTTTAATATTTTTTTAACTGCCATATCATAAGCCTTAATTATTATAAACAACTGTAATTATACATTAATATTTAAAATAAATGTAAAATATTTTTTACAAACCATAAATTGAAATAAATTCTTGTACAACATCAGCTTTTCCAAAGCCAGGAATTCCTATATTTTTCTTAGATAATTTTTCAAAATCAATTGATTTTAGTTTTTCTAATGTTTCCTTATCTTTTGCCTTAAAAAAAATCCATTGTTTTTTCATATCACAATCTTCTTTTGAATATGATTTAAATTTATAATCCAAATATCCTTGTCTTGGTACAGCAAAATCCCAATCATAATCAAAAAATTTTTTAGCTTGCTCAGTTCTATTATATTGATACATCTCAAAATCTGGATGATTAACACTTGGCTTTAATTGTAATCTTAAATCCTCAAACTTATTTGAAAAACTTTCTAAAGCCCAAACTTGAAAACAGCATCTAACTTTATAATCTTTACCCAAAAATTCAAAAGCATTTTCTTGTAAATCAACATCTAAAATTAATTTTGCATTTTTATTTATTTTGGACTGAACAGACCATTTTCTGAATTGAATTGGAACTATAAAACCAACAATATTAGAATATTCAAATGTTTTATTAACAAAATCAATAGCTAATTTCGCTTTTGTTCCAAAAGGAGGGTTTCCAATAAAAACAATTTTCTTCTTTTTTTGCTCTTCATTTAAAAAAACTGTTATATCACTATTAAGGAAATCATTTTTGATAATATTATGTTCATTTTCTTGTGTTGGAGCTATATCAAAACCAACTTTATTTTCTTTAATAGAATTTAAAAAAACCCCTGAACCAGCACTAGGTTCAATAAATAATAAATTGTCTTTATTATTGTTATTAAAATTCAATAACTCAATCATTTTTGAATAACAAAAATCCGCTACACTTTGTTTAGTGTAGTATTTATCTAATTTTTCATTAGCATCAGAAAAAGTATTTCTAATATCTTTTGAAATTTCATTGTTATCAAATGAATTATTATGTTTAACAAATCTATTTATATATTCATATTGTTCTTCTGGTTTTAATGAATTTATATCAATATTATTATTTGAATTTTTTAAATCTGGCATTTTTTTATTATCAAAATTATTTATAAGTATATCATACTATATTCATTTTTTAAAATACATAAATAATATAATAATCAATAAAATACAAATGATAATCATTATTAATTGAATTTAAAATAATAATAAAAAAAATCAATTAAATTTAATTTATTAATTGTTGAAATTTATTGTTATATAATTTAATATATTCAAATTAATAATGAAAATAATAGGATATTAATATGATTAAAACAATAACTTTTGCTATATTACATTTTTCAGTGGCATTTTCAGTAGCATATTTATTAACTGGTAGTTTTGCCATTGCTGGTGGTTTGGCATTAATTGAGCCAACAATAAATACAGTGGCTTTCTTTTTTCATGAAAAGTTTTGGAATGGATTTGAAAGAAGAAAACATAATAAATATTACTATCAATAAATAATTAAATTTAGATTACATTTTTTTACAATAAAAGTATGGAATAACAATTTACATTTTATTTTTGTTTTGATATGATTGTTTCAAGTGTTAAGCATTATAACATTTAAAAAGATACTAACAATTTGTTTTACATATGAAATATTAATATATAGCAATTAATTTTAGATTGTATGCTTCTATTTTGATGATGAAACACTTAGTTTTTACATTTAAAAATATTAAAAATGTATATCAAACAAATAAACACATTTTATTAGATGTATTGTTTTAATTACTAACTATATAAATGTGTTTTTAATAAATATAATTTAATGCAAATAGATTGTTGTGATAGAATAATTAAAAGTTAAAATCTATTTGGAGAAAAAAATGGAAAATATATTTAAATTAATCAACAAAGATGAATTTTTGTCATTAATAAATGATGAAAATTTATTCCAAGATGTTTTATTCAACTCAAACAAAGAAAATCAATTAACAAAATTATTAAATCAAGTCTTTAAAAACAAATTTCAAATAAATTTGAATAATCATGATGGTTTTGTAAATAATTTAAATTTTATTAATGATAATTTAAATGAATATGAGATTATGTTTATTAATTCTATTTGTTTAAACATTATCAGAAAAATTAACAAAGAAAAATATTCAAGTGAAGAAGTGGTTAAATACATTGAAAATGGTAATTTTATTTTTAAAAATGAAATTTTTGTTTGTAACAAATGTAAAAAACAAATTTCATTTGAAGTGAGAAATTGGAATAATGTTAATTTAATCGAAGAATTTCAATCAGAAAATAAAAGTAATACAGAAAATTTAGTAAAAGAAACAGAATTAAATTATGGTTTTGTAAAAACACCATATTATTTTTCTTTTAAATACATTGGGTTATGTGAATAAAAAACAGATTAACATATCTTTACACAAATTATTTAAAAAAAATATTGTTTTTTAATAAAAGTGTGTTATTATATGTTTAATTAAATATTAAACAGAAAAAAGGACAAAAAAATGAAAACCAATCAACAAACTACTACTTTTGATGCAGTGTGGTTTGATGCCTTTAATTTAGGTAGGGTTTTCTGTGTCTCTTAATAATAGATATTAAAAGAATAAAAGAAAAACCCTACTTAAATTAAAGTAGGGTTTTTTAATTTGTATTAAAGAAAAATTTAATGGCTTATTAACATAGTGGTTAATGTAGTGGACTGTCTATCCACCAAGAGGAGTTCGATTCTCCTATAAGTCGCCAGTTTATAGTTTGGGGTGTTAGTTTAAATGGTAAAACTCTTGTCTTGCACACAAGGAAAATGAGTTCAATTCTCATATGCTCCACCAAAAGATTTACAAGTCTATAGTGTAATTGGTAACATGATAGTCTCCAAAACTGTTGTTGTAGGTTCGAGTCCTACTAGGCTTGCCAGTTTAAGTATGGCACAATAGCTCAGTTGGTAGAGCAGCAGATTGAAAATCTGTGTGTCACTGGTTCAATTCCAGTTTGTGCCACCAAATTTAATGGCTTATTAACATAGTGGTTAATGTAGTGAACTGTCTATCCACCTAGAGGAGTTCGATTCTCCTATAAGTCGCCAGTTTATAGTTTGGGGTATTAGTTTAAATGGTAAAACTCTTGTCTTGCACACAAGGAAAATGAGTTCAATTCTCATATGCTCCACCAAAAGATTTATAAGTCTATAGTGTAATGGTAACACAGCAGTCTCCAAAACTGTTATTGTAGGTTCGAGTCCTACTGGGCTTGCCAGATATGGTTAATTGATAAAGTAGTAATTTAAAAATATATGTTGTTGGTTAAATATTCCAACTTTAAAAAAGTTTTATGTATTCTTAACTCAGTTGGTAGAGTATCTGTCTTACAAGCAGAATGTCATTGGTTCGATTCCAATAGAATACACCAAGTTTTAATGGCTTATTAACATAGTGGTTAATGTAGTGGACTGTCTATCCACCAAGAGGAGTTCGATTCTCCTATAAGCCGCCAATTTAAATATGGCGTAATAGCTCAGTTGGTAGAGCAACGGACTGAAAATCCGTGTGTCACTGGTTCAATTCCAGTTTACGCCACCAAATTTTAGGTCTATTAGCATAATGGTAAATGTGGATGGTAGTTCACCATCAGATATTGGTTCGATTCCAATATGAACCGCCAAATTTTATGTATCTTTAACTCAGTTTGGTAGAGTAGCTGTTTTACAAGCAGAATGTCATTGGTTCGATTCCAATAAGATACACCAAATTTAATGCTTTACTAACATAATGATAAATGTTGGTTTCCAATTTTTATAAACTAATAAAATTTATATTATTTAAATATTAAATAATATGTTTATAATTATCCAAAACAAAAATATTATTTTCCAATACAAGAATAAATAATTTCAATGTTTTTGTTTAAATTAGTAGTGTTATGTTTTAATCCACTACTAATAAGTAAACAATATCTAAATTTTCCATTTAATTGAAAGAAATCTTTTGTGTTTTTAATATTATTTAAATTACTTTTATTACAAGACAATTCTTGAGAATAAATATTATTATTAAAATATTTATATTTTTTCCTAATAGATTCACCATTTACAATACAATTATTGTTTTGTAAATAATTATCTAATATTTTTTCTTCGCTTTCTCTTTCATTAGAAAAGCTTAATTGATTAAATCCAATCAATAATAAAGTTAATAATGTAAATTTTAATGTCTTATTTTTCATATAATTATATTTTTATTTAAGATTGATATAATAACATCATATTTATTTAAAATAAATAATTATATTTTAATTTTTTTATTATTTGTTGTTTTACTTTCAAAAACATCATTATTTAAAACACAAGTAATATCATTCCAAGTTTTTTCTTCTATTTTATTTTTGTTTAAAATATGTTCATTCAAATTATCAATGCAAAATTTTCTAAAATGATTAAAATCTATCTCTAATTTTTGTATGTTAAAAACCAAAACATTTTTAAAAACAAAGTCATCATTAAAATTTTCTTTATTTAAAATTAAATTAGATAAAAAAGTATATTTTAATTCTAAAACACTAACAACTGGTGTTAATTTCATATTTATTTTTTTTAAAAAATCATCCATTTCTTTTGAATTTAAATCAAGTTTATTTAATTTTTCTCTTAAATCATTTTTATTTTCAAACTCTATATTTTGATTATAAATTAAATGATTTATAATATTTCTCTTATTAAGTTTATATATTTCAAAATAATTTTCATAAATATTTGTATAAATTTTAAAAATTCTCTTCATAAGAAAATTAGCTTTTGTTTCTTTATCTTTATATTCAATAGGTTCATCTAAATTTAAAACATTGAAATTTATTAAATTATTGTTTTTTAAAGAATCTAATCCATAATTAAGCATTAATTGAAATCTTATTTCATCATATACTTTTATATTATTTTTTTGTGTAAATAAATTGAAATCAACGATGTTATTTAAATTTCTATTAAAACTTTCTAAATCTTTGTAAATTATATCATTTTGATATTCTTTATAACAATTGTTATAAAGAATATCTAACATACTGTGAAATGAATCAATGCCTATATTTTTTTCAATAATAAGAAAATGAGTAAATAAAAAATTCTCAAATAATTGATAATTAAAATTTTCTTTCTTAATTATAAGAGAAGTATTGTCATCTGTATATTCATTATTTGTAAAGTTATTATGAATAAATTTAAAGAATGTCTCAAAAAATATTTTTTCTTTTTTTTCTAGAAAATAATCTATAAAAACAGAAATAGACTCATTCAAGTAAAATCCATTTGATTCAGATTTATTAATACCAAGAAAAAATAAATTTTCATTTTCATTAAAAGAAAATGAAAAAAGATTATTTAGAAATAATGTATCAAAATCATCTCCAAAATTTTTTAAATTTTCTTGTAATGAGAAATAATTTTTTATATCAAATGATTTTTCATCAGTCTTTATCTCTTTTCTTAATATGTTACTAAAAAATGATTTGGAGTAATCATCACCAATAATTATTTTACTATTTTTATTACTAACATAAATTTTTGTAAACTCTTTGTTTAATAGTAATTTATTTAATGTGTTTTGATTAAATAAATATTTATTAGATAAAAATGCTGAATAATAATCAATTAAAATGTCTGGTTTATTATTTAAATATACATCAATGTCTCTTTGTTCATTAAAAAAGAAAGATTGATATTTACCAACATTAGTTGTTGTATAAGTTTGACTACTTTTAATGTTATGTAGTAAAAAATCATAAAAATAATTATAAAAATCATCATTATTAAATGATTTTGAAATTTGTTTTAATTCATGATAAAAAATAATACAATCATCCATATTATGTATAGAATTGCATATTAATCCATCATCATTAATTTTTTCAAAATGTGGTATTGTGACTGTTCTTAAATTATTAGATGTAGATAAACCAGTATTTAAATCTTCAGTTTTAAAAAAGGTTTTAAAAAATAAGTTATTATATGAATTTACACTTAAAGAAAAAAAATCTTTTTGTTTTTGATTTGATAAATTAGTATTATTAATATAATTTTTAATTAAAACTAAATAATTATCCATCATTTTTTGTGTAGTATTACAGTTAATTGTTGAAGACAAAAGTATGTTTAATGGTAATAAAATATCACTTATATCATTTAATTTTATTTTTTTTGGAATTTTTGGTATAAAAAAATCATTAATAAAATAAAATAACTCATCATAAATATCATCTACATTATAAAGTATATTTAATTTTGAAAGATTTACTTTATGGTTTTCATTATAAACTGAATCATCAAGGTCTCTTCTTTTAAAAATAAAATTATAAACATTTATATCTAATTTTGCCTTAATATTTCTACTTGGAACAAGAGAATTATCATCAATTTTTTCAAAAATAATTTTAAAAATACTTAAACACTCCTCAAATGAAGCATCACTAATTTTTAAAGCATGTAATAGCTTAACAAAATTAACATCCATAATTGCTTCAATTTTTTTTATAGAATATGGATTAAACATATCATTTTTATTTTCAAGTATTTTAGATAACTCAATAAATTCATCAAAAACAAACTCTTTATTGTTTAAAATAACATCATCTAAATAATTTGAAACCATTAAAAAATGTTCTTTATCTATTATGTCATTATGAACTTTTTTATAACCATTAAAAAAATCTGTATTCATATTTTAATTTTTTTCTTTTTTTTATTAACTAAAGTTGAATTAAAAATAAAATTATCTATAATTTTTATTAAATCATCAACAATATAATTATCATTGTATATATTATACAAACTATTTGAATTATTAAGAATTAAATCATTATAAACACTTTTTAAGTAATCATAATAATCATCAAAATTTATGTTGTAATTAATTAAAAAATCTTTAATAACTAATTTAAATACCTCATCATTAATCATATTATTTTTATTTAATATAAAATTTGAAAAAGCCGTGTACTTAAATTCTTTAATAGTTACAAAATCACTATTAATATTTTCTTCTAAATAATTTATTGTTTTATATTTTATATTCTTATGAATTTGTAAATCAACATTAGATATAATAATACTTTTATAATTATCTGTATTAATTATTTCATTGATATATTCAGTTATTTTTTTTGAATACATGACATTTGTATTTAAATCATTTTCTTTGTTAATATTTAATAAAATTTTATTAAAATCAAAGCTAAAAAACTGATTAATTCTTAATAAATCAAAACCAGATTCAGCAATTAAATTTATAAACAAATTTTCTTCATTTGATGATGCATTATTTCGTGGTGAAATATCACCTAACTTTAAATCTATTTCAATGCCAAGTGAATTATCAATTTTTATTGGTAAATGCTCTACTAATTTTCCAATATTATTATGTTTTAAAAAATAATTTTGATTATTTGGATAATTATTTTTTTTAAAATATAATAATTGATTTATGTAATTTAAACTTTTTTTATTGAGATATAGATTATTATTGGCTAGATAATCTATTAATTCAATTGTATTAATTTCATTAAAATTGTTTTTAATATATTCAATATTATATATAATGAAATTGAAAAATTTCTTTTTAATTTTAGATAACTCAAAACTTGTTAAATTATTATTTTTATTAGAATAACAAATATTTAACACGCACTCTAAAAATAAATGTAAATTTTCATCATTTGTAAGATGTTTAAAAATTTCATTTTTTATATTAATAGAATTTTCTTGATGTTCTTTTAAACTCTCTTTAACTAAAAAATAATTTATAAATTTTTTATTAAATTCTATTTCGTTAAATTTATTATTAAATTTATTTTTTTCAAAATACAACTTTTTAATCAAATCGTATTGAAATTTTTTATATAAATCAAATTTTAAATTAGTTAATGTATTATTACTAGATTTTAAAGCAATAAATTTTTTAAAACTATAGCTATTAAATTCTAATAAATCTGTTGATGTTATAAGTAAATTAAAAATAAATTCATCATCAGTTAAAAATTTAATATTAATTAAATTTTGCAATAAATCTTCTTTTAAATATTTAAATTTATTATTGTTTTTTGAAAAATCAATTAAAAATGGTGTTTTATTTATAAGATATTTTTTTAAATTATCTAATGAATTATTATTAATTGTATTATTATTAAGATGAAGATTATCATTTGTATTTATGTCTTTTATAAAAGTAAGAAATTCATTACAAAAATAAAAATAAAAGTTAGACAACCTGTTATAAGCTATCTTTTTATCTTTACTTTTAATATTTTTTAAAGATATTTCTTCTGATTTGTTTAAAAAATTTATTAAATTAGAGGAGTTAACAAAACTTTCATTTAAGAAACATTCAACATTGTTTTGTGAAATATAAGAATAATTATTAAAGAAATACTTATCATTAAATATATAATTATTGCTTTTAAATAAGTTATGTAATGAAAAAAAACTTGAGAAAGTAATGTGATTTAATTCATTTATTTGACTAATAATTTCGTCATTTTCTTTTCTAGATATAAATATACAATTATCTGTAAAAAGATTGATTGTTTCAAAATAATCTTCAACAATTTTTTCATTTCCATAAACACCTATAATTGATGACACTAATAGTTTAATTGGATTTAAAAAAATATGATTAGCATTACTTTTAGATATTAAATTAATATAATAATTATCTATAAAATCTTTTAAAGCATAAAAGATAGTTTCACCAAAATAATCATTGTTTATTTCTAAACACATATTATTTGTTTTAAAATTTCTATTTCTATAAAATAAACTTTTTAATCGAATGTTAAAGGTATCTTTGCCAAAGTTATCTTTATTTTTAATTTCTTGAAAAAATTGAGTGAAATAACTAAAAAAAGAATTTGTATCATTAAGATTTAAATTGTGTTTCTTAATAGATTCAAGAAGTTTAAAAAAATTCCCATCTCTAATAATGTCAAATTTATATTTTGTACCATTATTAATATTATCTTCATTAACAATTGAGAAATACTTTTTAACTGTTAATTTTTCATCACCAGATAATGTGGAATCAAGATAATCTGATAATTTTTGATATGTTATTTTATCCATAACATCATCAAGCATTTGAAATTTATTATTCATATTAAATGTGTCTTTAAATTTATTAATCAATAGATATATTTTTTATTTGTTTTATTGATAAAGTATAATAAAAATTATCTTTACCACTCCAAATTTTACCACATTTTTTAGCATATTCTAAGAAATTTTTGCTTTTTATATAATTACAAGCAAGTTCATTTTTTTCATTATATGGAATAATATAACCAGATACAAAAACAAAAGTTTTTTTATCTTTTAAAAATAAATCAGTGTTAATTAAAATTGGTTGACAATTATTGCCAAGCATTATTGGAATAGACATTATTTTTTTAGATTCAATATTATGTAAACCTTGTTTTCTTCCATAAGCAAACCAACTCTCATATTTATCAACCTTTCCTTTATCTCTATTTAATAAAATACTTTTTGAGTTAATTAAATGTTTATAAGCCATAGGGTAATTTTTTTCAATAAAAACTTCATCTAATATTTTTTTATTTTCATCATATGGATAAATAATATAATCAATAAAGTTTAAATCATTTTCACATTTTATTTTTGTTAATTTTAATAATGGAACAACAATTCCACTTTCAATTTCAATTAAGTCACCATTTTTTGTTTTTTTAACATAATATTTGTTATTAACCTTTTTAACTATAAATACATTATCAGATAATGTGGCAATACCTGAGTAAATATCATGAATTAAATTTCCAGTTTTTATAGAGTTATCAAAAAACTCTTGTTTATTTATTAAAGAAAGAGAATTAAAATCGTCTCCATAAAAAAAGCTTTCATTTTTGTTTGGAGTAGTTTCCAATATACAAGTAAAAACACTGGCATCTTTAAATACTTTTTTCTCTTTATAGTTAATTAATGAAACAACTTTATCTTTTAATGATTCTTTTAAAGTTTCACCAGATTTGTTGGTTAAAAATGAATTTGGTACAATAAAAACTAATTTTTCACAAGAATTAGAATACTTTTCTATAAAAGCATAATAAATATCTATTGTTCCATCTTTACATGTAAAAAAATCAGATTTTAACATATTTAAATAATCTGCTTTTAAATTTTTTGCTCTAATATATGGTGGATTTCCAATACATAAGTTATATTTTATGTTATCTTTATATTTTAAGCCATCAAAACATTTAATATTATTAAAAAAATCTTGGTTTATTTTTATATTGAATTTTTTTAAAAAGAAAAATGTTAATATTTGTTTTAAATCAATTATTGTTATTTCTGAAATATCAACTCCAGTTACCTTTTCTTTAAACCAATTTAATAACTCTAATCCATTTAAATTATGTTTTTGTTGAATGAAATTAATTAATGAAATAATAAATATACCATGACCACATGACGGTTCTATAATAAAGTCATCTTTATTTGGATTTGCCATTTCAATCATTTGTTTTGCTATATTCATTGGAGTATATATGACACCATCAGATTTAACATCTTTTGTTTGATAATCACCTATATACCTTATTAAATCTTCTTCATTTATTTCATTATTTAAATATCTATCATATATACTTGTTAACATATTAAGTCAAAATTACAATATTGTTTATAATATAATCAAAATAAATTAAATATTAACTTATTTTAGCTTTTTTTTAACAAAAATTAAATTTAATTGTTATATAATCATAATATTAAAAAATAGATTTAAATTAAGGGATAATCATGCGTAAACTTGTTTCAATTCAAAAAATTTCAAATGTTACACCAATTTTCAATGCTGATTTAATTGAGGTTATTACAATTAATGGTTGGAAAATTGTTGTTAAAAAAGATGATAATTTTAAAATTGGTGACAATGTTGTTTATTTTGAAATTGATTCTGCCTTACCTTTAATGGATGAAAGATTTTCATTTTTAAAACAAGAAACCAAAAAAATTGATGGAATTGATTATCATGTTTTAAGAACAAAGAAAATGCGTGGTCAAGTGTCACAAGGACTTGTTTTGCCATTGAATAAGTTCCCTGAATTTAATGATTATAAAAATATTAAAATTGATGAAAATTCAGAAGTTGGTTTAGGTGAATTAATTGGTGTTATTAAATATGAAGAAGAAACTCCAGAAAATTTAAAAGAAATTGCTGTTGGAATGTTTCCATCACATACCAAAAGCACATCAATTGAACGAGTTCAAAATATTTCATTTTATGATTTTAAAAAAATGATTTTGAATTTCAATGATAATAACCCAAAATTCACAGCCACTTTGAAATTAAATGGCTATTCATCAACGTATTTTTTTAAAAATGGTGAATGGGGTGGTTGTTCTAGAAATATTCAATTTGATTTAACAAAGGTTGATAAAAAGAACATTTATATTGATACATTTAAAAAAATCATTGAACCAAAATTTCAAAACAAAGAGTTACCTAATTTTAACTTTGCTATTCAAGGCGAAATCATTGGTGAAAAAGTAATGAAAAACTTTGAAAAAATTATTGGTAATGATTTGTATGTTTTTAAAATTTTTAATATTGATAAATATGAAATTTTATCAAGAAAAGAAACAAAAGAATTTTGTGAAAAATACAATTTAAACTATATCAATGAAATTGAATTAGAAAAAGATAATTTCAAAGATATTGTTGGCACATCTGATTATGATGAGGTTTTAAAAATTGTTTTATCGAATTCTGAGATGAATTTTGTTGAAGAACAAAAAGTAAACTTAGCAATTAATAAAATTCAAGAGTATTTTCTTGAAAATGCAAATGGTAACTCTATGAATCATCAAAAAAGAGAGGGTATTGTGATTTATTTTGAAAATGGTGATGTTTATAAAGCTATTTCAAATAAACATTTATTAAAAAACTAAATCTAATGTAAATATGGTTGTTTAACTAAATGAATTGGTTTAATATGTTTATTTATTAAACCAATTCATTCTTATTGAAAGATACATTAAATGAAATTTTCAAACCATTATAATTTTATTGAACATTACAGTAAACAGTTTTCAGAAAAATTAAATTTACCATTTGAAGTTGAAGAATTATCTGTTAGTGATGGTGATAAAGTGTATGGTTATGCTCAATTATTTCAAAAAAACAATATATCATTTAACAAAGGTTCAATGATTTATTTGTTAAGCAAAATTCCACCATATTCTAGTGAAGTAAGAGATACTGTTAATGGTTGGGTCTCAGTGGAAGATTGGTTTGTTAAAATGATTAATAAACCTGAAATTATTGAAGCTTTAAATGAGCTTGAAGAAGATTTAGATTAAAAAATGAAAAAGATGAATAATAGTTTTAAAATTATTGTTCATCTTCATAATTATCATGCATTAACTCTAAAAATTCAGTTAATTTCATTGCGCCAGTCGGACTTGGATAACTCAAAATTTCTTTCAATAATTCATCTGGTGGTGTATTATTAATTTTTTCTAATATTTTTTCTAAATTTAATGACATAACTTATAACCAGTTTTTAAAATAAAAAAATATTATAATTGATAAAAATAAAAATAACAATTGTTATTTTTATAATGATAAAAAAATGAAATTATGTTATTATAAATAATGTACTTAATAGACTGTAAAGTGATAAAAAAAATGAATGAAATCAAAAAAGTATTGAGAAACACACAAAAACATGTTATTAAAAATTTGATGGATTATTTATCTGACTATAATGAAAATGATTTAATTTCATTTGATTATGATGATAATAAAAATGTTAAAATACCAAAATCAAAGTTGATTGAATTGATTAATGAAAGAAATGACAATGAAGCTAAGTTTTATAAAGGTGATATGTTAAAACTTTTTATTGATGATGAACGTGGTCCAGTAACAAGGGATTGGTTGGTAGCTAAATCTTCTGATGAAGCTATAAAATTAGTAAAAAAATATGGAATTCCAATTGTTCTTCAATTTGACCATGATTTAGGTGGTGATGATACATCTATGGTCTTTATTAATTGGTTAATTGATTATATGTTGGATAATGATTTAACATTCCATAAAAACTTTAGATTTGATATTCATAGCCAAAATCCAGTGGGTGTTTTAAATATTAAATCTAAAATGGACTCGTTTATAAAAGCAACTTCATAAATGATGAAATAATTTATGAAATAAAAAAGACTGATTTTATTCAGTCTTTTTTTTATTAAATATTAATTTTTTTACTTATTTTTTTATTTGATTGTTTAATATTAAAAACAACATCCAATTTTGAATTAATTTTGTTATAATTATCCATAAAATTTAATTTATTAAAAATAGTTGGATAGTTAAGTTGAAATAAATCTACATAAAAATTTAAATATTCTTTTAAGTCTGCATATTGATAATTATTTCCTTTAATAAAATGAACCAAATTATCTTTATTTCTTGTATTTAATTCGTGTGTTTTTAAATAATTAAAAAAGCTAATAAATTGATTTTTATTAATATATTTTTTTATAAAATTAAACATAAATAAACTCAATTAAAAATAGTCATTTATTATAACATATCTATTAAAATTATAATTTTAAATTTTTATTTTTTCTATTTTTTTTGTTTTATTTTTTTTAAAAAAAACATCATTATAATTTGATATGATATTATCAAGATATTCAATATCATCTAATTTATTCATTAATATTTTATGATTTAAAATTTCTTTCATTTGTTTTAAAAGAAATTCACCATCAAAATCCATACTAAAATTTTTATTATTATATATCCCTGATTTATAATAATCTTGATAATTTTTAATTAGTTTAATACACTCTAATGTGTTTTTATCATTTTTTTCATTAAGAAAGGATACAATATTTGAAAAAATAAATTCTTGGTATAAACAATAATCAATTAAGTAATTTGTGTTTAACGAAAACATTTCAATATAGTCAGTTAAAAATTTATATTCTTTTTCAAACTTAAATAATGAATTAGCTTCTATATCATAATGATTTTTAAATCCACCAATTTTTTGCGAATCATTATCTGTTAATGAATTTTTTAATATTGAAGAAAAATTAACCCTTGTTAAATAAAACAAATCATTTTTTTCTTCTGATAAATCATAATAAAATTTATTTTTAAAAACAGCATCTAAACCAAATTCAAAAAAAACATTAGCTACAAATTTATTGTTATTTTTAACATCAAATTTAAATGTATCATATTTATTACTTAAAAAATTTAATACATCTTGATTACTTTCATTTTTCCTATTAATAACCTTTAAATTATCAGAGTTGTATAAAAATAAAACTAAATTTGTATAATCAAAATTATGTTTATCTAATACATCAACATTTTTAATAATCAGTTCAGGTAAAAATGACTCTTTTAATCCATAATTATGTATTATTGTGTTAATATTATTAACAATTGGATTAATATATTCATTTAATGCCTTAATAAACTCAGGGGTGTTATTTTTTATAATTATATCAAGTAATGGTTTAAATTTTTCAAAAGAACTATAATTTTCAATCACATCTTTTATCAAAAATTTAACAAATTTTTTAATAAAAACATCTTTATCTTTTACTTTTTCACAAATATTATTATAAATGTCTAATGTTAAATTATGGTTTACATAAGCAAATTGTGATTTATCATATATGAAAAGGCTTGTTGTGTTGTAAAGCCCCATATAATTTAATTTTTCATTATATGGAGTTATATCACTAACAGAATAGTGGTTAAAACGTGAATCAAGCCCTAAAACAATATTTTTTTTAAAATCATTGTTTTCTGTATCACTATCTAATGAAAAAATATTTTGCGTGGGTTGTTTTTTTAAAAGAAAGGTTTCATTACCAAAAATAACACTGTCAAATTCATTAAATAAAAGCTTAATTAAAAAACTATTATCACCATTATTAATTGATTTATGCTTTTCATTTATTGAATAAACTAATGTAAATAAAGCAGAAAAAGATTTTTGATTAATAAAAACATCAAAATCATTGATAAATTTTTGGATTAAATTATAACCCTTAGTAATATCAAGTGAATTAAAACTGTTATTATTTTCCAATATATGATTTGCTTCTGAATTAATAGATAGAGCATCATTTATTAAAAGATGGATATTTAAAGTATTGTCAAATTTTTTCATATTTACATTTTTTATATATTATAACATTTTTTTTAAATTTTTATTTTTTTTAATTTTTGTGAGCCAAAAATATTATTACAAAAATCAATAATTTTTAAAAAATTAATACTGAATTCATCATTATTTAATATTTTATTATTATTTATTGAAATTATAAATTCTTTAAAATTTAAAACATCTATTTTTTGTTCTTTAACAAAATTTAAAATAATATCATTAAATGATTTGTTTGAAATTTTATCTTTGTTTAAAATTAAAATAGATAAAATTGTATATATACACTCTTTTGTTGTTACAATGTCATTGTAAATATATTTCTCATGAACTTTTTTAACGAAATCAACATTATTAGAATCAATGTCTATATTTTTAGATGTAAATTTATCTCTATAAAATGTATGATTATTTATAAGATATTCATTGAAAAATTTATCCATATAATTTTTATTAATAATATAAGCATATTTTTTCAAAAAAAACTCTTTAAAATCATTGTTTTTATCATTAAAATCACTGCAGTCTAAATCAAGTTGTATATTTTCATAAAGTGTTTTTAAACCATATTTTATTGCTATATTTAAAATAACTTCACTATAATAGTCTTCATTTTTAATATTTGTTAAAAACGAATTATTTTTTATTAAATTAAAGTTATTATTATTAATTTCTGTATCATTAATTAATTCATTTCCATAAATATAACCAAGTGCTAAATCACAATCTTTAATATTAAAAATATCTTTATTTTTAATATACTCTGATATTAGAAATGAATTTTTTGAAGAAAAAGCACCATCTTTTAACAAACTTATAAAGATTTTTTGATAATCTTTATTGAGTAAAAATTGTCTAATTGTTTCACTAATATAAGGAATTTTTGGTAATTTATTGTGAAATTTTTTAATTATAATACTTTTTAAATAACTATTAAAAAAAACATCTTTTATTAATAATTTGTTTTCAACATTACTTTCAGTTTTATTATAAAATTCACTTTTTATATAAGAAAAAAAATTGGCATTATTAATATAATTGTTTATGTTATCAATATTTGACGCTGTTAAAAATGGCGAAATGCTTATTATTATATTGTGTCTATCTAAAATATTTTTTGTTTTATGTAAATTTATTTCTTCACCATAAATTGAAATTGAATCATTTAAATTATAATGTTTAGTTGAATTTCCGTTACTAAAATGATTTAGAAATTGTGTTCAAATCTATTCATTTTTCAAAACACATAATTGATTATAACAAATCAATCAGTAAAAACATGTGTTTCATTTATTTTTGCTGTAAGCAAAAATTCACCATGTAACTAATGGTATATATTAAACAGAATTATAATGCAGTA
>RRZT012555555.1_pt1 | contig 16815 bp, 14 predicted proteins | sample 2165551 | NCBI WGS metagenome assembly RRZT01 (sample SAMN10456910, study PRJNA506462) | wastewater metagenome | biome: wastewater; feature: sludge; material: wastewater sludge; isolation source: wastewater sludge with Escherichia coli K12::gfp cells carrying plasmid... | place: USA: Moscow, Idaho...
ATATTGAAAGTTTTATTTCAAATATACTTTTAAAAATTGAATTGGTTTAAATTTAAAAGTTTTATTACTTATGTACTTATTTATATTGAATTTACTATTTTATTAAAATATCGATTAAATAAAGTGTTTTAAAACTCTTAACTGTTATCTGTAAACTGTTAACTGGTTTTTTAACTGTCAACTGTACACTTTCAACTCTCAACTATTTTTATATCTTGATGCGATATTATTTGACTTTATATTATAAAATACTATAAAATGGAAGTATAGATAAATAGAATTTTATAATATAAGGAGGCTTTAATATGAGTTTAAAAGGAACAAAAACAGCAAAAAATTTGATGATTTCTTTTGCAGGAGAATCACAAGCTAGAACTAGATATACATATTATGCTTCTGAAGCAAAAAAAGAAGGATATGTGCAAATATCAAATATATTTATGGAAACTGCAGAAAATGAAAAAGAACATGCTAAGAGATTTATGAAATTCTTAAGAGAAGATCTAGAAGGAGAAGCTATTGAGATTGAGTGGAACTATCCAGTAGCATTATCAGATACTAAAGCAAATCTACTTTCAGCTGCAAATGGAGAACAAGAAGAATGGGAAGATATGTATCCAGAATTTGCAAAAATAGCTGAAGAAGAAGGATTTAAGGAAATTGCTTATGTTTGGAGAGAAATAGCAGAAGTAGAAGAAAGACATGAAACTAGATTTAGAAAATTATTAGCTAATATAGAGAATGACAGAGTATTTAAAAGAGATGAAATTGTAGAGTGGAAATGTAATAACTGCGGATATATTCATAAAGGAACATCAGCACCAGAATTATGTCCAGCATGTGCACATCCACAAGCACATTTTGAATTATTTGTTGAAACATATTAATAAATATAGGGTTGTTACTTTATAGTAACAGCTCTTTTTTATTTATAAACTATAATATATAATCAATATAATGAGGTGATAGGATGAAAGTAAATATTGAAGATTTTGGAATGAAAATTGGAAAATTTAAAAAGGGTAAAAATAATAGTATTACCGATATAGATGGAGTTAAAGTTGGTCATATTACATATGATGATGGAGAGAGAAAAACTGGTATTACGGCAATTCTGCCTCATGATGGAAATATATTTAAAGAAAAATTAATAGGGGCAACTCATATTATAAATGGATTTGGAAAGACTATAGGTACCGTTCAAATAGAAGAATTGGGGACAATAGAAACGCCTATACTTTTAACAAATACATTATCAGTTGGAAAGGTATCTGATGGACTTATAAAATACATGTTAAAAGATAATAGTGATATTGGAGTCGATACAGGAACGATAAATCCTGTAATAGGCGAATGTAATGATGGATATTTAAATAAAATACAAGATATATTCTTAACTGAAGAAGATGTTTTAGAAGCAATAGAAAATGCAGATGATGTATTTAAAGAGGGATCAGTTGGTGCAGGAACTGGCATGGTATGTTATGGCTTAAAGGGAGGTATAGGAAGCTCCTCTAGAATTATTGAAATAGCTGGTAGAGAATATACTGTTGGTATTTTAGTATTGACCAATTTTGGCAGATTAGATGATTTATTATTTGCAGGTAAGAATATTGGAAAAGACATTAAATCTGAAATAGATAATTACAAAGAAAAAGAGGATAAAGGTTCAATAATAATTATACTAGGTACAGATATACCATTATCCTATAGACAATTGCAAAGAGTTATAAAGAGAGTTTATCCTGGTATATCAAGAACGGGAAGTTATACAAGCAATGGAAGTGGCGAGATTGCAATAGGATTTTCAACAGCAAATAGGATACAACATTATGAAGATAATAGTATAATAGATTTAAAAGTGATACATGAAAATAAAATTAATGATATATTTATGGCAACGGTAGAGGCAACAGAAGAAGCAATATTATCTTCACTTATAAATGCTGAAACTAAAATAGGAAGAAATAATCATAAAATATATTCAATAAGAGAATTTGATAATATATTGAAAAATAAATAGACAAGGAGCAAAGATGAATATAAATATAATATCTGTAGGAAGAATTAAAGAAAAATTTATGGAACAAGGTATAGATGAATACAAGAAAAGATTGAGTAGATATTGTGATCTAAGGATAATAGAAGTTGCAGATGAAAAGGCTCCAGAGAATTTATCGGATAAAGAAATGGAAATAGTAAAGGATAAAGAAGGAGAGAGAATATTATCTAAGATAGGAAATAATTCCTATGTTATAGCTCTTGAGATAAAGGGAAAAGATTTAAGTTCAGAAAAATTAGCGGAAAAGATAAATGAATTAATGATAGATGGACATTCTGATATATCTTTTGTAATTGGCGGTTCACTAGGATTATCTAGTAATGTGCTTGCTAGGGTTAATTATAAATTATCCTTCTCAAAAATGACCTTCCCTCATCAATTAATGAGGCTAATTCTTTTAGAGCAGGTCTATAGAAGTTTTAGAATAATGAACAATGAACCCTACCATAAATAAGGGATAAAAAGTAATAGTTAATGAGATATATTGAAATAGATGTTATAATTTTTAATATAGAATGAAAATATAAGATTGCAAAAAAATAGAGAGGTGAAAAGTTTGAAGGATAAAGAAATCTTATTGGTTTCAGATTTTGTAGGGGTAGGTAAAGTAGCTCTATCATCAATGATACCAATACTATCAACAATGGAAGCAAAATTAAATTATTTACCAACAGCAGTTATATCCAATAATTTTGGTTATGGAGAAGCTGTAATTCATGATCTTACATCATTTATGGAAGATAGCAAAGAAATGTGGAGAAAGCATAAATTTGAATTTGATATTATAACAACAGGGATACTTATGAATGTTGAACAGGTGAAAATTGTAAAAGAAATAATAGAATGGCATGATAGAAAACCATTGGTAATAGTTGACCCTATTATGGGTGATGGTGGAGCAGTATATCCAGGTTTATCATCAGATTTAGTAGATGCATCTAGAGAAGCAGTCTTATTGGCAGATATTATAATACCAAATTTAACAGAATTATCTTTGATTTTAGGGGAAGAATATCCCGAGAAAATGGATGATGAAACTATGGTTAAATGGTTAAATAAACTAATGGAATTAGGAGTTAAATCTGCAATTATAACAAGTGTAAATATTGAAGACAGACATTTCATATATGGATATTCTAGTGAAGATAAAAGAATATTTAAAGTGGAATATGAATATGTACCTTTAAATATAGGTGGAAGTGGAGATGTATTTACTTCATTATTAATAGGAAAGCTGAAAAAAGATACAGATTTAGAAGAATCTATAAGATATGCTGCAAGAATTCTAACGGATTTAATTCAGAAAGAATATGATAGAGGTGTAAGAGAAGCAGCAATGGAAATAGATATTCCAAGATATTTAAATTATATATATAAATCACTTTAAAAATAAAGGATATAGCTTAAAGAGGCTATATCTTTTTAGTATTCAAGAAAAGAGGGAAGATATGATAGATTATAATGAATTAAAACTAAGAGCTGTATTGGAAAGGGATTTAAAAGAAATTTATACTTTAAATGGTGAAGAATATAGAGGAGATTATCAGGAGTTTGAATATGATTCTTTCAAAAATTTAGAATTAGAATATAATAAGAATGGATTTATATCTAAAGAATTTCAAATGTTAGTAGCAGAATACAAGGAAGAAATTATAGGAGTAGTATATATTAATTTTATAAGAGAAGGACTTGTAAGAATAGGAGCAGTACTTGATAAATATCATTTAAATAAAGGATTTGGAACAGTTATCTTAGAAAAACTATCAAATTATTTATTCGCAAATTATCCAATAAATAGGATAGAAGCAGATACTGATATAAATAATATAAAAGCACAGAAAGTATTAGAAAAAATTGGTTTTGTAAAAGAAGGATTATTGAGAGGATATAGATTTCATCATGAAAAATATAATGACAGTTATATCTATAGTTTAATAAGAGAAGATTATAATATTTTATAATAACCACTTAGCCTATTATACTTACCACTTACTCTAAAAGCCTTTTATAAAGTAATTTAATATTATATACTTTGTACAAGAAAGGAGGAGTTTATGAAGATAAGAATTGAAGTAGATAAAAATATAGAAGAAGATGAAATAGTTATAAAATGTAAAGAATTAAATTCTAAAGTATTGGATATTCAGAAACTCCTTTCTGATAATTTGAATAAAAGAACACAGTTATTGTTTTATAAAGAGAGTACGGAGTATTATATAGAATTAGACAGGATACTATTTTTTGAGACATTTGATAATACTATTAATGCCCATACATTAGATGATTTATATGAAGTTAAATACAAATTATATGAACTTGAAGAAATTCTTCCTAGATATTTTATTAGAGTTTCAAAATCAACAATATTAAATATAATGAGTATTAGTTCTATAACAAGAAATATAACATCATCCAGTATAGTAGAATTTCAAAATACTTATAAAACAACTTATGTATCAAGACATTATTATAATGATTTAAAGACAAGATTAGAGGAAGTGAGGAGATAATATGAGAAAGAAAAATATATTTATAGGATTGTTATTTATATTTGCAGGTATAGGATTATTATTAAATAAGCTTGGTTATTTTCGTGAAATAAGATTATTAAGTGTATTATTAAGTGTAATACTTTTAATAAATGCAATAAAGAATCTTAGTAGAAGAAATTTTGGCGGAGTACTATTTCCATTGGCTTTTATAGGGATATTATTTTCAAAAGAATTAGGTATAGAAGCTATAACACCTTGGACAATACTAGGAGTTGCAGCACTTGGAAGTATTGGATTATCTATAATATTTAAGCCAAAGTATTGTAATATAAGTAGATATAGCTTCTCTGATGAAAATATGAGTAAAATGAAAATAAATGATGATGGTTCAGCATATATAAGTTCAGTTTTTTCATCTGGAATAAAATATTTAAAACAAGATAATTTTAAAAATGCTATTGTTACAAGTAAATTTGGTGATTTAAAAGTATATTTTGATGGTTCAAAAATTAAAGACAAAGCAGTATTAAATATAGATGTAAAATTTGGCAGCCTAAGTTTATTTATACCAAAAGAATGGAAGGTAGTAAATAATGTAAATATATTATTTGCAGATATTAGAACATCAGGAGAAAACTTGGGGACAAGTGATGAATTATTAATATTATCTGGAGATGTAAAGTTTGGAGATATAAGAATAATATATGTTTAAAAGCGAGATGTATTCTCGCTTTTTTACTATAAAGGCGTTGATATATTGAAAGGATTAATTAGAATAATTGAAAATAGCTACTCAATTGGAGAAATCGTGGATTATCATAAAATAAAAGAAGACAGTAGTACTTTTACCTATATATTAAACACTGGATATAGAAAATATATACTAAGAAAGCTAAGGAATAGAGAACAAGGAGATAGTGAATATAATATAACAAATTATCTAAAGAATAGCATAGATAATATATCAAGTATATTAAAAACAGTGTATAATACTGGGTATATTATTTATAAAAATAATTATTATAATATGCAAGAATATATAGAGGGAAGTAAGATAGGGAAAATAGATAATAATATTTTAAATGAGATTATTAAATCAATAAATACTTTTCATAATACTTTATCTAAGACGGATATAAGGATAAATTCAATAGATAGATTTGATTTAATAAATTTATGGGAAGAATCAAAGTATAGATTGATTAGAGATTATGAATATTTTTTAAAAAATAATTTTAATGAGGAATATATAAAAAATCTATATTCTAAAACTGACTATAATAAGGATATAATTCATGGAGATTTAGGAATACAGAATTTAATTTGGACAGGGAAAAAAGTTATTATAATAGACTTTGGAGAGTCAAGATTGGGAAGTTTTTATTTTGATATTGCAAGTATTATTTGCTCTATAGTTGGATTTAATAAAAATGAAGAATATATTAAAGACATTTTAATTAAATTTTATGAGAACTATAAAATAAATGAAAGTAGAATAAAAATAAAAGAGTTATTCTATTATATAGAACTTTGGTATATTAGAGGGGTTCTCACGATTATATTGAATAATCCATTAGATAAGAAGGATAAAGAAAAACTAATAAACAATTCTTTTAGTATGATAGAAAGATTCTATGTAATAATAAATAATAAATTTTAAGGTGATTAGAAACTTAATTGTTTTTTAATCACCTTTTTTATTTTTATAAGATCATAAATATTAGAAAACATTGAATTATACGATTATTAGCTGAGTATATATTAATAAAAAAACTATTAGAATTTCAAATAATATATTGTAAAAATGTGATTTATACTTATAATTTACATGGTAATAAAATTATAAAATTTGAGGAGTGAAAAAATGAAAAATAAATTATCAGCATTATTTCCATTTATTGTTTTTATAGGAGGTTTTTTAGGAACGGGTTTAGTGCTTAGTTTTATTCCAGGAATAGAAAATCCCTTTGGAGTTATAAATCCAATAATAATAACAATATTAGCCATTATTATATCAATTGGATATATAGCATTGAGATATAAAATGCCTTATTCTCAACAGGTAAATACATATCTAGAAGGAATGGGAAGAAAAAATATATTAGTAATGTGTATTATGTTTATTTTAGCAGGAGCATTTAATGAAGTATGTAAATCAATTGGGGCAATAGATTCTATGGTTAACTTAGGTATGTCAATAATACCAGTTAAATTTTTAATTGTGGGATGTTTTGCAGTGGCAAGTTTTATGTCCTTATCCATAGGTACTTCAATGGGAACGATTATTTCGGTAGCGCCTATAGCATCGGGGTTAGCTGTAGCATCAGGTATTAGTGAATCACTTGTAGTTGCTGCAGTCATAGGTGGAGCAATGTTAGGAGATAATCTTTCTGTAATATCAGGAACTAATATAGCAGCGGCAGAATCTGTCGGAGCAACAGCAAAAGATAAATTTAAAGTAAACTCTCGTTTTAGTATCGTAGCTTTTATAGTTACAACAATAGTTTATATAATCATAAGTTCATTAATGCAAACATCAAATACAACAGGAATAGCATCAAATGCATATAATATAATTCATATAATTCCATATTTAGTTGTTATTGTAGGTTCAAGTATAGGTTTAGATGTATTTATAGTATTGTTAATAGGAATAACAAGTGGTGCAGCAATAGGACTTGCACAAGGAAGTTTAACATTAATGACTTTGACAGAAACAATATATAATGGATTTACAGGAATGACAGAAGTATTTTTACTTACAATGTTTATGGGTGGTATTGCATTCTTTGTAGAAAAAAATGGTGGTATTGATTTTATACTATCTAAGATAAGCAGATTTACAAAAAATACGAAAAGTACATTATTTGGATTATTTGGACTAGGATTAACAATAGATGCTTCAACAGCAAATAATACAGTTTCTGTAATAGCAATAAGCAGTATAGGAAGAACATTGGGAGAAAAATACAATATAGATAAAGCTTTAATAGCTACAATACTAAGTATTTCAACTTGTATAATGCAAGGAATAATTCCTTATGGAGCACAGATATTATTGGCAAAATCATTAACACAAAATAATGTATCTACAATAAGTCTTGCATTAAATAATTATTATTGTTGGGTGTTATTAGTAGTAACAGTTTGCTATATTGGATTTCAAAAAACAAGAGAATCCAAAAAGATGAGAGAAGCAATTGCTTAGATAGTTGAACTCTTGATGGAGGATTAAATTGAAAAATATTAGAGATTATAAATGTACTATTTCAGATTCTATAGAAATAGATGAAGATACAATAGAAAAATTAAATATAGTATTTCCAGAAGTCCATACTAGTTGGGAAGCTATGTCAAAAGTATCTAAAAAAATTAAAGAGTTAGAAGGAGTTCAATATTGTAGATTACCTTTTTGTCATACAGTAGAAGCAGAAGCATTAGGTGGAGATATAAATTTAGGGAATGAAAAATATGGACCAAGAGCAAGTGAATATATATATAATTCTATTGATGAATTATTAAAAATGAAAGATATAGATTTTACTAAAGGCAGGATAAATGAAGTATTGTTAGCATGTAAGAAATTAAAAGATGATGGAGAATTTGTTATCTTAGAGATATCAGGACCAATAACAATATTAAGCACTTTAATTGATATAAAATATATTTTTAAGGGAATAAGAAAAGAACCTGAATTAATGGTAGAAATATTTAATAAATTATCTAATGAAATTCTTTCCTATGCAAGTAAAGCGATAGATATTGGTGTGGATATACTAAGCTATGCAGATTCAACTGGTGGAGTAAATATATTAGGGCCTAAGATGGCAGAGTATATGGTAGATAATTTTAGTTATAGTTTTTTACATGAACTAGAAGGGCTTTTAAATAATAATACTATGGTATATCTATGTCCAAAGACAACATATTCTATGATAGACACAGAAAAGGCAGTTTTTAAAGAGATTGAACTAGGTGAAAAATTAATTTATATAGATGGATTAAAAAAAATAATTGATAAAACTAATTTTGTTGGAGAAACATGCATTAAAAATATTAATAAACTTAAGAAAGATAGAGTTAGAGCAATTATTTTAAAAGAATTGGAGGTTAAATATGAATAATAAAGAAAATTTGATTAAAGAATTAAAAGAATCTGTAGTAGAGATGGAAGATGAAGAAATTATAGAGATTGCAGAAGAATATATTAAAGAAGGCCATTCTGCCTATGATGGAATAATGGACGGATTAGTAGATGGAATGAACGAAGTAAGCGAGTTATATAATGATGAAGAGTATTTTATAACAGATGTATTATTAGCATCAGATGCAATGTATGCTGGTTTGGATATTCTAAGACCACATTTAGAAGAAGGAAGTGTGGAGAAGAAAGTAAAAGCTGTTATAGGTGTTGTTGAGGGGGATACCCACGACATAGGAAAAAACTTAGTTAAGATAATGATGGAAACTGCAGGATTTGAGATGATAGATTTGGGAAGAGATGTGCCATTAAATAATTTTATAGAAGTTGCAGAAAAAGAAGAAGCAGAGCTTATTTGTATGTCAACTTTAATGACAACAACAATGGAAGGCATGAAAGAAGTAGTAAATAAATTAAAAGAATCTAAAATCGTAAATAAAGCTAAGATAATGATAGGTGGGGGACCAATTTCACAAAAATTTGCTGAAGAAATCGGTGCGGATGGATATTCTTCTAATGCAGTTGAAGCAGTAAGATTAGCTAAAAAGTTAGTAAGTATAGAATAGGTGAAATCATGATATCAGAAAAAGAAAGATTATTAGAAACACTAAATGGCAATACTGTAGATAGACCACCAGTAATATGTCCTGGTGGTATGATGAATATGATAACGGAAGAGCTAATGGAAAATATAAATGTTTATATGCCAAAAGCACATTTTGATTCAAGATTGATGGCAGATTTAGCTAAAGCAGTATATAGTGAAGGTTGTTTTGAAAATTTTGGAGTGCCATTTTGTATGACAGTAGAGGCAGAAAATATGGGGGCAGAAGTTGATATGGGATCAACAATTTTTGAGCCCCATGTAATAGATTATTTAATTTATACTGTATTGGATTGGAGAAAACTACCACAATTTGACTTAAATAAAGGCAGAATGAAAGTTGTATTGGATGCTATAAAACTAATAAAAGAAGAGACAGAAAACATTCCAATAGTAGGAAATTTAACTGGACCTATAAGTACGGCAAGTTCTATAATGGAACCACTAAATTTTTATAAAGAACTTAGAAAGAAAAATAGTGAAGCCCATGAATATATGAATTTTATAACAAGAGAACTTATAAAATTTGCAAAAGCACAGATAGAAGCAGGAGCAGATCTTATAACAATTTCAGATCCAAGTGGAACAGGAGAAATTTTAGGACCAAAACTATTTGAAGAATTTGTAGTTAAATATATAAATGATTTAGTTTTAGAGATAAGTTCATTAAATGTACCAGTTATAGTTCATATTTGTGGTCAGATGGATAAAGTTTATAACGAAGTAAATAAAATAAAAGCAAATGCTCTTAGTTTTGATTCAATAGTATCTGTAAAAGGAAGTAGAAAACATTTAGAAGATAGGATTATCATGGGAAATATAAGTACCTATACTTTAGAATATGGTGACCCAGAAAAAATAAAAAATAATACTAAATACTGCCGTGAGCATGGTATGAATATTATTTCTCCCGCTTGTGGTCTTGGGATGAGATCACCACTAAAGAATATAAAATCAATACTTAAAACTATAAAAGAGGAAGAATAGATGGTTTTTGTTAAAATAAAAAATTTAAATAAAACTATAGAATGTGAAAAAAATACTTCTTTGGCAAGGGCATTATTAGATAATGAAATATTTGTTGATAATGCATGTAATGGAAATGGTACTTGTGGTAAATGTAAAGTAAAGATTCTTTCAGATATAGACGAATTGATGACTGAGACAGAAAGAAAATTATTAACTGATATTGAGATAAAAGATGGTGTTAGATTATCATGTCTGATAGATGCAAAGGAAGATATGATTATAGAGACAATACAAAAAGAAAAAAATCATAGTGTATTGACAGAGGGTTATCTTCCAGAATTTGAAAGAGATGTATTTGAAACTGGTTACGGACTAATAATTGATATTGGAACGACAACTTTAGCATCAGGTCTTATTGATTTAAAAACAGGAGAAGAAATAGCATCTTCATCTATGATAAATAGTCAAAAACAATTTGGCTTAGATGTACTAACAAGGATTAGCTATGAATACGAATTTGGAGAAGAAGGAATTAAAAAGTTACAAGAGACCATAGTAGGTTCTATTAACTATATGATTGCAGATATAGAAAAAAAATCAAATATAGATATAAATGAAATACTAGAAATAACAGTTGCTGCAAACTGTATCATGACTCATATGCTCTTAGGGATAGATGCAAGAGGATTGGGAAGATTTCCTTATGAGCCAGTATTTAAAAGTTCAAAGAGATTGTTAGCAAGTGAAATAGGGATAGAAGCGGGAGAAAGTACTATTTTGTATTGTTTACCACAAGTTTCAGCTTTTATAGGTTCAGATGTCGTAGCAGGAGTATATGTAAGTGAATTGGAAAAAGAAAATAAAAATGTATTATTTATAGATATAGGTACAAATGGTGAGATAGTTCTTTCAAAAAGTGGAAGACTTATATCTTGTTCTTGTGCAGCTGGTCCAGCACTTGAAGGAATGAATATAACAGCTGGGATGAGAGCAGAAGAAGGTGCTATAGAAGATATAGAAATAAAAAGAGAAGGCATAGCATTAAAGACAATAGGAGATAAAGATCCAGTTGGTATTTGTGGAAGTGGTATATTAGCAGCGATAAAAGAGCTTTTAAGAACGGGGATTATAAAAGATAAGGGAGTTTTTATAAAAAAAGATTCTTTAAATATTGAAGATTATCGTTATAAATATATAAGATTAAATGAAAAGAAAAGAGAATTTATATTAAATGAAAATCCTGAATTAATAATAACTCAAAAGGATATCAGGCAAGTTCAGTTGGCAAAGGGAGCTATACTTTCAGGATTTATAGCATTATTAAATACTGTTGAAATATCCATGGGCGATTTAGATAAGGTATTGGTTGCTGGGCAATTTGGTGCACATTTATCACCAGAATTTCTTGTGGGAACAGGAATATTACCTATGGAAGTAAAAAATAAAATAGAGTATATTGGAAATTCTTCAAAATCTGGTGCATATATGGCATTGATGTCAACTAAGGCAAAGGAAGAAATAGAAGAGATTGCAAAAGATATGGAATATGTAGAATTAGCTGTATTAGAAGATTATGAAAAAATATTTAGGGATAGTATGGTATTTCCTTCATATGATAAAGATGGAAAAAATTTATAAAGGGATGATAATATGGATTATATTGAATTAAAAAAATTAATGGAAGAGCAAGAAGTATATATGACACCATCAGAGCGATCATCGGCATATAATAGAGGAGAAAAAGTTGACCATATACCTTATTCAATGAACTTTGCAGATTTTCCAGTTGCAGAAGCATATGGTTATAAGACTTCAGAATTTAGATTAAATTATGATATAAAAAAGGAAGTTATTGAATTAAGAAGTGATGAATTTTTTTATGGGAATAGTTATAATATGGAATTAGGTTTAAAGACTATTGGTGCAGCATTGGGATCAAAACTTATAATACCAGAACATGGAACAGATTATATAGATGACCATATATTAAAAGATTATAGTGATTTTTCAAAATTAGAAATACCAGATTTTTATAATGATAAATACTTAACACCAATGATAGATATGATGAAAAGACTTAGAGAAGAAATTCCAGATATTATATTAACAACAAGTGCAGCAGGACCTATAACAACTGCCATAGCAATAAGACCTATAGAGATGATTTTAAGAGATACAAGAAAAAATCCAGAAATGTTACATAAATTATTGGATTTTTGTGCAGATTGTAGTTTAAAATGGTATGAAGTTCTAAAAAAAGAAGTGGGAATTGTAGGTGTAAGTTTTAATGATCCAGTTAGTTGTATGGATATATTAAGCTATAAACAATTTAAAGAATTCTCACTACCACATATGAAAAAATTAATCGATGGCTCGAGAGATATAATGGATGGAGATGCTCCAAGCACACATATATGCGGTAGAACTTCAGCAATATGGGAAGACCTTGCAGATGCAGGAATTGCTTATTTTAGTGTTGATAATATTGAAGACTTAGAAAATATAAAAAATGTTGTTGGAAATAAAATTGGTATAATGGGAAATATAGAACCAGTAAATATAATGAAGAATGGCAGCATTGATGATGTAATAGAAGCTTGTAAAAAAGCTATTATAAAAGCAGGGGATTCACCAAATGGATTTGTATTATCACCTGGTTGTGATATACCTTTAGGTACTCCGAGAGAAAATATAGAAGCATATGTATATGCAACAAGAGAATTTGGAAAGGGAGCCCAAAAAGGAAAGATGCCAGATGGCATTTTGAAATATTTGTAAAATTATCTAAAACTAAAAGTTAATAATAATTTTTATAAAAAACTAATTAAAAAAGATAAACATTATGTTTGTCTTTTTTTTGTGGAAAAAATAAATAATTTTTAAATTTATTAGAAAAATAAATAATGAAATAATATTCAAAATACCAATAATAATATTCTAATTACTAATTAGAATATTATCTAATAACAACTTAGAAAACAATTAAAATAGAGCTTTGTTGTGGAAAATGCAGAAGAAACAATAATGCATATTATAATAAAAATAACATAAAAATGCATTGAAATAAAGATGTGAAAAATTTTGACAAATAAAAAATAAAGTGATCAAAACAAGCAAAATCAGTATAATTGGCTTCAAGTCAATGATATAAATATAAAAAAGAAATAGTAAAATAATTATTGCCAATAATCAGAAAACATGCTATAGTATAAATATTCAAATTTACGTAAAGAATATGGTTGTTTTAAAACTAGTTTTATTGGGTTGTTTTTTAAAGAAATATATTTAAATATCTTAAGGAGGAATAAAATTGAAAAGTTTTAGAAAAATATTAGCAATATTATTATTGCTAGTATTAATAATACCAAATTTTGTAATAGCGGATAATTATATATCTGGTAATGATCTTGATGTAAAGATAATAAAAACAGAAGATATATTAAACAATAATATAGTTAAAAATGATTTATTTAATATTGAAAAAATTAAGGATGACATAGAAGAATTAGATGAAGAAGTAATTGTAATAGTGGAATTAAAAGAAAAATCAGTTTTAGAGAAAATAAATTCGGAAGGAAAAAGATTAGATAGTGTTTCACAAAGAAATTTAGTAAATGAAGAAACAAAATTATTAAATAATCAAGAAATGATAATTAAAGATTTAGAATTAACAAATGATGTAGAGATTAAAGAAGAACTTGATAACTACACAAATATAATAAATGGTTTTGCCATAAAAGTTAATAAAGATGATATAGAAAAAATTGAACAAAATCCAAATGTAAAAAGAGTTGAGATATCAAATAAATATTTAAGACCTGAAGTAAATATGACAAGCTCAACAGAATTGGTAAATGCTATGACCGCTTGGGATTTAGGTTATGATGGAGAAGGTATGGTTATTGCAGTAATTGATACAGGTGCAGACCACGAGCATAGGGATTTTAAAATATCAGATGATAAAGAGGTTGCTTTAAATAAGACAGAAGTAGATGAAATAATAAAAGATGGAAAACTAGAAGGCAGATATTATAATAAAAAAGTTCCTTATGCATATAACTATGCAGATAAAAGCAATAATGTAAAGGAATTAAAGCCAATAGGAAAACATGGTATGCATGTTGCAGGAACAGTAGTAGCAAATGGAGATGAAAAAGCAGGTGGAATCAAAGGAATTGCACCAGAAGCTCAACTTTTAAATATGAAGGTTTTTTCAAATAATATGAATGATCCATATGTATATTCATATATATATACAAAAGCTATTGATGACTCAATTAAATTAAATGCTGATGTGATTAATTTAAGTTTAGGCTCACCAGCAGGATTTAATTATGAATCTGCAATAGAATATGAGGCAATAGAGAGAGCTGAGGCTGCTGGGATTGTTGTTACGATAGCTTCAGGTAATGAAAGAAATATGGTTTTTAATTCAAAGTATAAAACTTTAATGCATAACCCAGATGTTGGATTAGTAGGATCTCCAGCTACAAGTACTTCATCAATAACCGTGGCTTCTTTTGAAAATAAAAAACTAGTTGGAAGTTATTTTAAGACCATTCCAGAAATAGAAAAAAGAAAGGAATTTCCATATATAGATGGAGCACCAGTTAAATTTTCAAGTTTAAATAGCAATGATGGATATGAATATATTTATATTGGAGTGGGAGATGAAGAAGAGTTTAGAGATAAAGATGTCTCAGGGAAAATAGCATTGGTAAAAAGAGGCAGAGCTTTTTCAGAGACAATAGAGAAGGCACAGAGATATGGAGCAGTAGCTTGTTTAGTTTTTAATCATGAGCAAGGTGGAGATACCTTAATGAATATGTCAGGAGGAGAAAATTCTAAAATTCCTTTAGCTTTTACAGGCAATAGTAGTGGCAATATTCTTCTAGAAAATCCTAATATTAAATTAGTATTTCTAGAGGAAGAAGGTAGCATTGATAATCCTAATGAAGGAAGAGTGTCTGCATCTTCATCATGGGGTTCAACACCAGATTTAAAAATAAAGCCAGAAATAATGGCACCAGGTAACAATATATGGTCAACACAAAATGATGATAAATATATGAGTATGAGTGGGACTTCAATGGCATCACCCCATATAGCTGGAGGAAGTGCAATAGTTAAGGATTATGTACAAAAAAACAAAAATGTTTTTGGAAATATAGAAGGAAAAGAATTAAATAATTTAATTAGAAATATTTTAACGAATACTACTGATATCCAAGTTCAGCCAAGTTCAAATATTCCCTATCCACCAAGAATGCAAGGTGCAGGTTTAATGAATTTATCTAAAGCGACTAGAAATGAAATAATAATAAGGGATAATTCTACTGATACAACAAGCAAAGGTTATACAAAGGTTGAATTAGGAGATAATTTAGATAGAGATGTTAATTTTAATTTGGAAATAGAAAACTATGGAAACAAAGATGTTGAATATGATGTAGAGATAATAACATTAGGAGAAATAATTGAGGAGGGTATTTTAACAGAGGAATTTGAACAGATTGATGCATCTTATAGTGGAGATTTAACATTTATAGTAAAAGGTAATTCTACAGAAAATATCAATTTAAAATTAGATATTTCAAATTCTAATAATGATCAATTTGTTGAAGGATATATTAAATTTATAGCAAAAGATAATAAAGGAGTAGATTTAACAGTTCCGTTTATGGGCTTTAAAGGAAGCTGGAATACTCCAAGAATTATAGATACACTGGATTCAAGTTATTTAACTGAAGGAATAGAAGGGGATTTTGTAGAAAAAAATAAGAAAGAGTCACAGTTTAAATCATCTTATTTTGCATCATTAGGACTTCCACAGAATCCTAATGAATTATATTTAACTGCGGGAAATGGTTATGTTTTGTTTCCAGTGATTTCACAATTAAGAAATGCAAAAAGCATGGAATATATGATTTTAGATAAATATGAAAAAAAGATTATTACAATCGGTAAGGAAGCTTATGTGAAAAAATTAATGAGACTTGGACAGGGAGAGCCTAATAGAGCATTAACAAAGGGTGAATATAATGGAGTTTTAGGAAATGAAAGAATTCCTGATGGAAAATATATTTATAGAATAGAATCAAGACTAGATTATAAAGATTATAAGCAAATAGATGATTATCCATTTAAAGTTGATTCATATGCTCCTATTATAAATTATCCTATAAGTAATTCTGGTAATAAAATTAAATTTTTAATAAATGATTTTATAGGAGAAGATTTAAAAGTAGAAGATGTTTCGGGAGTATTTGGTGTATATGTATCAGAAGAATATAAACTATATACAGAAGCAGATAGTGAATTAGAGTTAAAGGAAATTGATAAGGAAAAAAACCTATATGAACTAAGCTTAGATATTTCAAAGTTTTTAGATAAAGATATAGAAAAGTTAACAATAGTGGCTGTAGATAGAGCGATGAATATGACTGAAGAAGCAATTCAAATAAGCTTAAAGGATTTAAAAGAAAAT
>RRZT010329693.1_pt1 | contig 16809 bp, 15 predicted proteins | sample 2165551 | NCBI WGS metagenome assembly RRZT01 (sample SAMN10456910, study PRJNA506462) | wastewater metagenome | biome: wastewater; feature: sludge; material: wastewater sludge; isolation source: wastewater sludge with Escherichia coli K12::gfp cells carrying plasmid... | place: USA: Moscow, Idaho...
AGCGCCGAATCGCTGTGCCGGATCAGCACGTTGAGCGCCATGTAGTTGATCAGCTGCGGCACGTTGACGTTCGCCGCCAGCCAGGCGCGTTGGGCAGCGGTGGCCGGAGCGTCGACGGCCTGGGTGAGCGCCCAGGCGTCGGTCCAGTCCTCGGTCTCACGGGTCTTCTTGTCCAGCCGCAGGCCGGTCTGCAGGGACTCCCAGGTGCTCGTGGTGGACAGGCCGTTCCCCCGGTCGCCGCCCTTGTAGATCGCCCAGTTCTTCACCTTCTCGGCGTCCCGCCACACGCTGTCCTCGGACATGAGGAAGTCGCAGATGTTGTGGAACTGACCGTTGCGCTGGGTCCGAACCGGGGTGGCGAACACCCCACGGTTTCCAGCCCCTCGGATCGTCTCCCAGGCGATCGCGGCGTTGGGCTCGGACTCCCGGTTGAGATTGAACTCCTTGAGCGGATACGGCATCCCGGGGAAGGTGATGAAGAGCCCGGGCGGCAGCTCGACGTTCCACGAGACGGGGTTCATCCCCCGGGTCGTCTGGCCCTTGATCCGGAAACCGGAGTTGTCGAAGACCTTCCCGTCGTAGGACACCACGCCCGGATTGAAGTAGTCGTCGTAGCGGTGGTTGGCCAGGGCGTCGTTGTAGACCGCGTCGTCCATGAACCACTCGACGATCGGCAGCGCCGAGGTGACCGCGGGATTCTTCACGACGTAGCCCTCGTACTGGTACGCAGCGTCACCGGCGGGCAATGAGAAGGGGACCCCACCGTAGGAGGCGGCGATCTTGTAACGCACGAGCAGGCCCGCGTCCTGGCCGGGGATGGTCGCGGCATACACACCGTCGTCGGCCCCGCCGGGGCTGGCTGCGTCGTCGAGGAACGGCAGCGAGTCCTCCGCGCCGAACATGACCCGGTACAGCAGCGAGGCGCTGGTGCCGACCGGCAGCTTGGCGGTGATCGTCACCGGAGTCGCCGGGTCGGGTTGGGCCGGGGTCACGGTGGGGTCCTTGACCCGGGGCGGGGGGGCGGTGCCGTCGAGGGTGTTCACCGCCTTCGGCGTGCCGAGGGCGACAGTGGAGGCGCCCCAGTTCTCCGGGTCGGTGTTGTCGGACATGAGGCCGCGCAGTTCGAGGCTGGGACCGCCACCGGCGGGAGACCCGGGCCACGGCGCGGCGATGCCGTAGGCCACCTTGTCGATCACCGACCCCGCCGAGTCGAGCAGCGTGAGCGTCTCCCCGTTGTTGGAGAGTTTGCCGGTATAGGTGGCGTCCGGCGGGAAGCCGTAAGTCGTCGTGAACCACGTCGGGCCGGCGGCCGCGCCGACGACGTAGTGCCCACCGGCGGGCACCACGGAGCCCGGGGGCATCGTCACCACGACCGCATCGGTGACCTTCCAGCCGGAGATGTCGATCGGCGCGCCACCGGTGTTGGTCACCTCGAACCATTCGTCGGCGTCGTTGTTCGTCGGGTCCTTGTAGAAGATCTCCGAGATGACGATTCCACCTGGCTCGGCGTGCGCGGCCGGCGCGGCGAGTGCCACGACCCCGGTCGTTGTCACCACTGCTGCGGACAGTGCGGCGAAGGCCCGCCGCACACCGTTCGACATCGCCATAACGACAACCCCATTTCGTCACGGTGCACTGGTCTCCCCCGAGGAGACTTGCCGCAGTATCACGCATGAACTCGAATGGCGTTGCCGAACGCCCAAAATTCACAGCATCCGTTGCCTCACGAAACGCTCACATTTCGTTCACGCACCCAGGAGTCGGAAAGCGACGGCGTGCTCGACGCCCTCGACGGCGGCCAGCTGAGCGCCGCCGGTGAGGATGCTGGTGACCAACTGGGCCGGCTTCGGGAAATCGTCCGGAAGGTGCACGTTGTACTGCTCGTGAGCCTCCAACGAAGCGATGGCCGCGTCGAGGTGCCCGGTCACGTCGACGTAGTGGGTGGGCTCGTTCGCGGCCGCCAGCAGCACGGCTCGCACGCCACCCCACGGCGCCAGGCCCTCCTGTTCGGCGAGCTCGCGGAAGATCCAGCGGTTCGCCGCGTCGCGCACCGCATCGAGGGTGGCCAGGCCGACGGCCCGGTGATCGGCCTGGTTGGTCATCCCACCGGCGAAGAACACCTCGAAACTCATGGTCACGACGAGATCGGGTCGCCGGCGCCGGATCTCGCGCGCAATGGCGCGGCGCAGCGGCATACCGTATTCGACCGTGCCGTCCGGGAAATCGAGGAATTCGACGATCTCGACCCCGACCTTCGCAGCCCCGTCACGTTCCTCCTGGGCGCGCAGCGGGCCAGCCTGCTCAGGGGGTATGCCGTCGATGCCGGCCTCCCCGCGGGTGGCCAGCAGGTAGGTCACCGTCGTGCCGGCCGCGGTCCAGCGGTCGACGGCCGCCGCGGTGCCGTACTCGATGTCGTCGGGGTGCGCGACGACCACGAGCACCCGCTCGACGTCATCCTGCAGCGCGGTGAGCCCAGGCCGCGGCGCGTCGGGGGGCGCCGCCGACCCGGCCCTCGTCGCGGGGGCAGTGGTGTCGGAGGCGGTGGTGTCGGAGGCAGTGGTGTCGGAGGCAGTGGTGTCGGTGGCAGTAGGGTCGTCGGCAGCAGCGGGAGCGGTCATGGGGCGAGCGTAGGGGCAAGCTTCGTCCACAGTTTGTCAACCATTGTGGATAATCTCCGCGGACGGCGGGACGGAGGGCGCATGACGGTGCTGTCGGCCGGGCAGCTGCAGGACTTCCTGGCCCGGGCGTTCCCCGAGGTGCGCCACTACGGTTTCGTCGTCGAGCACGTCGACGAGCGGACCATCACGGTGCGGCTGCCGGCCAACGAGGCGTCGTTGCGGCCGGGCGGCACGATCTCCGGGCCGAGCATGTTCATCCTCGCCGACGTCGCCGTCTACCTGCTCGTGCTCGCCCAGATCGGTGAGGTGGCCCTCGCGGTGACCACGAGCGTCGGGATGAACTTCCTTCGCAAACCCCCGCACGGTGATCTCGTCGCCGAGGGCGAGTTGCTCAAGCTCGGGCGGCGCCTGGCGGTCGGGCCCGTGCGCATCCACGCCGCCGACGGCGGGGCAACCGCCGAGCTCGTCGCCGACGCCTCGCTCACCTACTCGATCCCGCCGCGCGACGACGATCGGCGCTGACCAGCCGCTGACCAGCCGCTGACCGACCCAGTCTGTTCCTGCGGTATCTGTCCCTGCGGTATCGGTCCCTGCGGTATCTGTGCCTGGCGACACTCCTCTTGTCGGGCAGGCCCACCCACCGTCGCTGAGGTGCCGCAACGTGGGAGGGCCCCCTAGCCGAACGTGTGATGCGCCGCCCCTGCGGGCGACCTACCGTCGAACTCGTAACACCCACCACTGTCCCCCAAGGTGGCCTCCTCGATGATCGCTTATTCCGTCTTCACCCTCGGCTTCGGCATGGCCTGCTACGCCCTGCTGGACACCCTGCGCACCCCTGAGAAGCACGTGCGGCTCATGCCCCGCTGGGGCTGGCAGCTGTTCATCCTCAGCCTGCCCTTCGTCGGCGCCATGTCCTGGTTCATCGCCGGCAAGCCCTCGCGTAAGGAACTCGCCCACGCGGTGATGACCGGTCGCCTGGTCACCCAGCCGCTGCGCTACGACTCCAGCCGCTACCTGGCCCCCGACGACGACGACACCTGGCTGCGCACCCTCACCCCCAAGCGCCCGGTGCGCGCCGACGGCGACTCCGAGGCCGCTGCCTGAGCTTCGCGGTCCCCACTGCGCACGAGGGACCCCCACTCGCGACCCGTATGCCGCTCGCGGCATACGGGTCGTCGGCGTCTCAGCCCAGGGCGGCGACCAACGCCGGGAGCGCCTGGGCGGCCGTGGCCCGCCAGGAATGCGTCGCGGCATACGTGAACTCGGTCTCCCGCGGGTCGATCTCGATGACCGGTATGCCGCGGGCGCCGGCCAGGTGCGGCAGGCTCGCGGCCGGCTGCACGACTCCCGAGGTGCCCACGACGAGCACGAGATCGGCGCTCTGACAGGCCTGCGCCGCATCGGTGAACGGCTCCGTCGGGAGCATCTCGTTGAACCACACGACCCCCGGGCGGATGTCGCCCTGCGGGCAGGCTTGGCACTCCTGCGGATCGACCCGGGCCAGCGGCTCGGTCGGCGGTGCCGGGGTCGGCGCCGCCGTGCCGCATCGGTCGCAGCGCCACGCGAAGAGACTGCCGTGCAGATGCGCGAAGACGCTCGAACCGGCCCGTTCGTGCAGGTCGTCGATGTTCTGGGTGACGATCCGCAGGGTCATTCCCGGGCGGGCCGCCCACTGCGCCAACGCCAGATGCCCGGCGTTCGGCTCCGCTTCACGGACCAGGTGGACGCGCCACAGGTACCAGGCGTTGACCGCGGGTTTGTCGCGGTGCCACGCCTCGGGGGTCGCGAAATCGTTGGGGTCGACGTTGGACCACAGCCCGGTCACCGCGTCGCGGAAGGTCGCCACCCCCGACTCCTGCGACATCCCCGCCCCGGTCAGCACGGTGACCCGCCGCGCGGTGCGGGCCAGCTCGAGGATCGCGGGTGGGACGTCGGTGGCGGGGGTGGACCGGGCCGGGTCTGCAGAACTCACGCGCCAATTTTCGTCCGTATGCCGTGCGCCCACCACCCTCCACCCGCCTCGCCCGCTGTGGTCACCGGCGCGCCGGGTTGGGCTGGTCCGCCCTTTGGGGAGCACATTGGTGAGCATGCTGTGGAGAAATCTCCCCAAACCGTCTGGGGCTTCGGTATGCCGCCCACAGAGCTGGGCGCCCAGTCACGAGAGGTGGGCGTGCTGTGGCAGCACGGCCCTGGCAGCCCGTCGCACGCTCGGCGCGCCTGGTCGTCGGGGTCAGCGGTGGGCAAGCATCCGGCGGGCGAAGTAGGTCTCGTCGGCCTCGGCCTGACCGGCGTCGACGAGGTGCTGCCAATGTGGGGGCACGTAGGCGCAATACGGCTCGGCCTCGAAGGGGTCGCCCATCGTCGCGTAGGCCCGCGCCCGGCTGCCGCCGCACGTCGGCCGGAAGTTGCACACCCCGCACTTGCCCTTGAGGTTGCTGCGGTCGCGCAACCGTCGGAACAGTGGCGCCTGCCGATAGGTCTCGACGAGGTCGTCGGTGCGCACGTTGCCGGCCCGGATCGGCAGGAAGCCGCTCGGGAAGATGTCACCGGTGTGGCTGACGAAGAGGAACCCGTCGCCGTCGGTGACATTGCGGGCCCGGCCGATGCCGTCTTTGCGCGAATGATGGGCACCGTTGGTCAACACGTCCGCCTGCCCAGGGTGACCGGGCGACACCCCGGGGGGCGGCGCGGCATACCCCGTGGTGGGCGCGGTGGACACCTCGGCTCGCTTGCGTTGTTGGACGACACGTGAATACTGCGGTGCCGCAGTCGCTTTGATGTCGAAGCTGGCCGTCTTGCTCAGGTCGTAGAGCTGGTGGAAGACCTGCTCGAACCCGTCGGCGGAGGCGACGTCCTGCGGCTTGGCCCGGCCCATGGGCACGAGGAAGAACACCTCCCAGAAGACGATGCCCAGCTCGCCCATGAGCCGGCACATCGCGGCCATATCGTCGAGATTGTGTTTGCGCACAACCGTGTTGACCTGCGTCGTGAGCCCCACCTCGGCGGCCTCGCGCAGGATCCGCAGCCCATGCTCGAAGGACCCGTCGACCCGACGAAAAGTGTCGTGGATCGCCGGGGTCGACCCGTCGAGGCTCACCGCGAGCCGGGCCAGGCCGGCCTCCTTGAGCCGGCGCATCTGCGCGAGGTCGGTCAGCGGGGTGGTCGCGGGGGTGATCGCCATCCGCAGCCCGAGGTGAGCCCCGTGCCCGACGAGCTCGACGATGTCGGGGCGTTTCATGGCGTCGCCGCCGCTGAAGACGACGATGATCGGCCCGAACCGACGGATGTCCTCGAGCAGCCGCTTGGCCTCGGCCGTGGTCAGCTCGTCGGGGTGATGCAACGGCTGCGCGCAGGCCCGGCAGTGCTGGCAGGCCAGGTCGCAGGCCTGCGTCGTTTCCCAGATGACGAGGAAGGGCGCGCGGTCGAAGTCCATCGGCGGCATCCCGCCGGGCCGCCCTGCCCCGTGGCCATGGCGTGGGTGGCCGGAGTGGGTGCCGCCCCCAGTCGCGGCTGGGTGCGCTGGTGCCGGGTCTGAGGTCACCGCGCCAGTCTGCGGGCCCCCAGCTGCCCGAGGCGAATCCGCACGCCGCACTGTGGCGGGTCTCACGACGGTGGCTGATGCAGAAGGTGAGCCTGGGCGCACCTTGTGCATCAGTCAGTGGCCGCGTGGGGGCACCAGCCGTCGCGTCACACCCGCGCGTAGCGCGACCGCGCGAACGAGTAGACCCCGTATGCCGCGAAGCCCACCGCGATGAGGATCATCGGCACGACGCCACCGGGAAGACCCAGCAGGGAACGGAGCGCACCGTCGAGTCCGGTCGCCTCGCTGGGGGTGGCCCGGATCGCGGCGAGCAGGAAGAGCATGGCCACCAGGGCCAGCGCAACGCCCTTCGCGAGGTAGCCCCAGCGCCCGGCCAGGACCGCCCACTGCCCAGGGTGCTCGGCGAGGTCGCGCAGGAAGCGCCGGGTCCAGCCCTTGTAGACGTGGTAGCCCGCCACGACGAGGACCACCACCCCGACCAACCCGACGAGCAGCTGGCCGAGCGGTCGCTGCATGAGCGATTCGGTGAGGTCGACGGTCTGCGCCGAGGAGTCGCTGCCGGAGCCACGCAGGAAGGCGACGGCGCTCCAGGCGATCGCGGCATACCCGATCGCCTTGGCGGCCGACTTGGCGCGCACACTGCTCTTGCGCCGCACGATCGCCTCGGTGAGCTGCCACACGGACAGCAACGCGAGGCTGACCGCGGCAGCCCACAGCGTCACCGTCCCGACGAGGTGACCGGTGAGCGAGGCGAGGGCCCCGGATTGGTCGGCGTGGGCCGAGGAGCCGAGCAGCGCGACCTGCACCGCGAGCCAGGCGATGAGCAGATGGAGCAGGCCGTTCGCGGCATACCCGAGCCGGGCGCCACCCTCGATGACCGAGCTGTCGCCGACCTCGCGCACCGCCCGGGTGATCTCCTCGGTCATCGCCGGGGCTCCCGCCGCAGGAAGTGCCACGCGAGGTAGACACACACGAGCCCGTTGATCAGGCCGACGACGACGTCGGTGACGTGGTGCATGCCTCGGTAGACCCGGGCATACATCACAAGCATCGGGATGGCCGCGCACCCGATCGTGGCCGTCCACCGCAGCGTGGGGTGGGTGATCCGTTGGGCGAGCACGAGCAGGGTGAGGTAGAGCGTCGTGGGGGCTCCCACGTGACCGCTGGGATAGCTGGAGGTCGGCGGCGCCGGGTCATCGAGCCGGGCGACGTCGGGGCGCGGCCGCGCGACGACCGCGTTGGCGATGACCATGAACAGCGCCTGCATGGACAGCGCGAGCGGCGCGATGACGGCCACCCACCACTGCTTCGTGCGCCACCAGACGAGCAAGGCTGCGACGACCGTCGCCGCGATGACGACCTCGGTGTTGCCGATCAACGACACGTAGTGCCAGATGTTGTCCTGGATGGGCGAGCGGCCCTCTTGGACAGCGCGATTGACGGCATCCTCGCCGTCGGCGAAGGACCGCAGCGGGCCCATGAGCAGGAACCCGCCGAGCGTCATCAGCACGAGCCAGGCCAATCCGGGCAACCAGGCCCGCTTGAGCATGTCACCCAGTGCGGCGCGCAGCTGCGGTCGGCGAGGATCGGCCTGATAACGGTCTGTGCGGGAGTGCGTCGACAGCCCGGCGCCCGGCGCCGAGTGCGTGGTGGCGGTCATGTCCGGTCCTTTGGTGGATGAGGTAAGCGAGGCTGAGGGGAGTGAGGCTGAGGGCGCAGAGTTGCGGGAGCATCGGGGGTCGACGAGGCGACCCAGGAGCGGTAGCCGGCATACGAGGCCAGCACGATTGCCGGCCCGATCACGGCCCCGGCGACGGTGTCGGACGGGAAGTGCACCCCGAGCAGGACCCGGTCCAGCGCGGTCGCGAGGGTGAGCACCGCGGCGACGCCGACGGCGCCCGCCACAGCCGCGTGGCCCCGACGCCGCAGCAGCGGCCACAGCAGCAGCACGACGGCCGTGCCGGCCGCCGCCACGTTCGCGACGTGACCGGACGGGAAGCTGAAGCCGGGGGCATGCGACACAGCCGGCTCGACGACCGGGCGGAGCCGCCGCACGACGTACTTGAGGTCCAGATGCAGATTCCAGGCCAGCATCATCGTGAGGAATGCCCACCAGGCCCGGCGCGGCATACCGTGACGCCTGCCGACCCACAGGCACAGGAGGGTGGCCGCGCCGTAGACGTACCGCTCCAGGAACACGTGCTCCCACACGAGCAGGGCGGTGCGCAGCCCCGGATCGGCACGGGTCACCGCGGTCGCCGCGGCGATCACCGTCTCGTCGAAACGCACCAGCGCGTCGAGACGACCCCGCAGCAGGTATGCCGCCGCCGCCGTCCCGGCCGCGACGCCCACGGCCGGCCAGGCGCACCGCCACGCTGCCCGCCACGGCGACAGTGGCGCAGCCGAGGCTCCTGACGTGGCGGTTGTCGTCATGTCAGGCCACCCGAACCGTGAGGGCCTGCTTCTTGATCCGGCACACCATCCGGGTGCGTGGCCCGATGGCGTCGCCGTCCAACTCGGTCTCGGTGGGGGTGAAGGCGAGCACCTCGACGCGCTCGGAGGTGCGGCGCTGGATCTGGCGGTGGCCCTTGCGGCTGCCGCTGACGACATTGGCGGCGATCGCGCCCCACCCGATGAGACCCTTGGGCGACAACACGACGGTGTCGAGCACCCCGTCGTCGACCAACGCGTCGGGCATCAGGTCGACGCCACCGGTGAGGGTGCCACAGTTGCCGACGATGACCGTCCGCGCGTGTTGGCGGATCGGCCGGTCCGACCCGGCGGTGACCCGCACGGTGAAGCCGGCCCGGAAGGCGGCCTTCGCTCCGGAGAGCAGGTAGGCGGGCCAGCCCAGGGCCCCCTTGAGCCGCTCGTTGGCGCCGGCCATGGCGTCGGCGTCCAGCCCCATGCCGCACATCACGAGGAAGACCTGCTCCTCGTCGTCGTCGCAGCGCATCGTGCCGACGTCGATCCGGCGGTCGCGGCCGGACAGCACGAGGTCCAGGGCCACCTCGAGGTCGTCGACGGGCAGCTCGAGGTTGCGCGCCAGGAGGTTGCCGGTGCCGCCGGGCAGCAGGCCCAGGACGGTGTCGGTGTCGACGAGTGCCTGGGCGACCGCGCGCACCGTGCCGTCGCCGCCGAGTGGGCAGACGACCGTCGCGCCATCGGCGATCGCCTGGCGGGCCTGCCCGGTGCCGGGGTCGTCCTCGGTGGTTTCGTACCACCGGGGCTCGGCCCAGCCGTTGCGCTCGCAGCCGGCCAGAACGGCCTCCTTGATCGCGGTGAGGTCGTCGAACTTCGTGGGGTTCACCACCACCGCCAAGGTGCCGACCGGCGCCGGCTCGTGGCTGGTCGTGCCGTCGGCGGCCGCGGTCTGGTCGACGTCAGCGGGCTGGGTGCTCATCTGGCTCTCCTGGCAGTGGGCTGCGTGGGTGGTGCGGGTGTGTGGTTCGTATGCCGCGCGGGCGCCGGCCGGTCAGGACCGCTCGACGTCGAGGTGCTCCACGCGGGTGCCGGTGGTGGCGTCGACCGTGGAGTGCTTCGTCGCGGCATACCCCTTGTCCCGCCGACCGGTCAGCAGGGACATGAGCAGGGCCAGGGCGCCACCGGCCATGCAGATGAGGCCGATGGTGTGCAGGTTGACCCCGTCGAGCCGGTCGGCCACACCCCAGTTGAGGATGGCACCGACGACGAGGAGGAAGATCCCGGTTCCGATGTACATGACTGGCTCCTTAGTGCGGTACGCGTGTGGACCGGTTGTCCGGCTCGTTGTCCGGCTGGTCCGTGTGACGGACCTGGTGTCCGCCGTCATCTCGACGGTAGGCAGCCCGCCAGGGCGCTGTCAGTACTCCGGAGCCGCAATGGGTGCCCACCCGCAGCAGGGATGGGTGTCGACCATCACGGCCCGGGCACCCATGAGTGATTCGGGAGCCGGCTGGGGGTCAGCGGCCGACGAAGGCCACCGCGAGCACCATGAGGACCACAAACAGGCCGACGACCGCGGCCCGGAGTACCGGCGACCCCCACGGCGGGATCGGGTCGAGGGCAGGGCGCACGTTGGCCGGGTGCTGGGTGACTGGGTGCTGGGTGCTCGGGTCGGCAGGTCTCGCCGGACGGCCCGGTCGCGCCGCGGGCTCGGCACCGGCCGTGGGGAGTTCGATCATTGAGGGCGCCGTCGGCAGGTCGGCCGTCTCGGCAGAGAGAGGGGGCGGCGGCGCGGCATACGGCCCGGAAGGCGGCGCGGCATACGGCCCGGCCGGCAGCTCGAGCCGGGCCAGCCGATCGGCCAGCCAGGCCGCCGATTCGGGTCGGTCCGCCGGGTCCTTGGCCAGGCACGCGCGAATGAGTTCGGCGAGCGCGGTCGGCACGTGGTCCGGGAGCGCGGGGATCGGGTCGTTGAGGTGGGCCAATGCGATGACGACCGGCCCGTCTCCGTCGAAAGGCTTTGCGCCGGTAAGCATCTCGTGGCCGATGACCCCAAGCGCGTAGAGATCGCTGCGCTCGGTGGCCGGCTGCCCGGTCATCTGCTCGGGGCTGAGGTATTGGGGGGTGCCCAGGACCTCGCCGACGCGAGTCAGCCCGGTGCCTTCGGCGGCTCGGGCGATGCCGAAGTCGGTGAGTTTCACTCCGCCGTCGGCAGTGAGCAGGACGTTGCCGGGTTTGACGTCCCGGTGCACGATCCCCGCTGCGTGGGCCACGCTCAGGGCGAGCGCCGCCTGGGCGAGGATGAGGCGCACTCGCGGCACCGGCAGGGCACCTTCGTCGCGCACGGCCTGGGCGAGGGTCCGACCCGGGACGTATTCCATGACGAGGTAGGCCAGCCCGTCGTCCTCGCCCGAGTCGTGCACCGTGACGATCGCGGGGTGACTCAACTGGGCCGCCAGCCGAGCTTCCTCCCGAAACCGCTGCACGAAGACCGGGTCCGCCGCGGCCTCGACGTGCATGACCTTGATCGCCACGTCCCGACCCAGCTGCTCGTCGGTGGCGGACCACACCTCGCCCATCCCGCCGACCGCGATGAGGCTGTTCATCCGGTAGCGCCCCGAGAGCCGCTCGCCGATCAACTCCGTTCTCATCGGGGTGCGTCTGTCATCGGGGGTGTTCCGTCGGCGTCGGCCGCGCCGGGCAGCTGCCAGGCGGGCGGCGGGAACAGGGTGGTCGTCGGGAACGGCGCCCGATCGGGCCCGGCGGGCCTCGGGTCGGACACCTGCCGGGGCAGCTCGAGCACGACCCGGGTGCCTCCGCCTGCCGGGCTGGTCCGGGCGAAGCTGCCGCTCACCAGACGCGCTCGCTCCCGCATGCTGTAGGTGCCGGTGCCCTCCGGGCCGTGCACGCCGACGCCGTCGTCGACGATGGTGAGCACGAGGCGGTCGTCGGTGCCGCGCAGCTCGATGTCGATCCGGGTCGCGTTCGCGTGCTTGACGATATTGGTCACCGCTTCCTGAGCGACGCGATAGACGACGAGGTCGCGCTCCTCGTCCCGGCCCAGCCCGCGATCGAGGGTGAGGTGGATCGGCAGCCGGGTGAGCCGCCGGGCGTCCTCGACGAGGGCTTGCAGGGCAGCGCCGATGCCCAGGTCGGACAGCCCCGAGGGCCGCAGCCGCCGGGAGATGGTGCGCAGCTGATCCAAGCCGGCGCGCACCCCCTCGCTGACCGACTCCAGATCCGGTCGGACCGCCGCCGGTGCCTGCTCCGTCGCCATGGACAGCCGCAGCAGCAGGAAGGTCATCGTCTGGCCCAACTCGTCGTGCAGCTCGCGGGCGATCCGGGCGCGTTCCTCCTCCTGCGCCTGGAGCACCCCGCGCACGGACCTCGTGCGTTCGTCCTCCAGCCGATCGAGCATCCTGTTGTATGCCGCGGCGACCCCCGCCACCTCCTCGGGCCCCTGCTCCGGCACCCGGGTGCCCTTCCCCGACCCGTCGACGTCGCGGAGTCCGTCGCGCAGCCGGACCAGCGGGGTGAGGCTGGTGCCCAGGATGGCCGCGTTGACGAGCAGCAGGGCGAGCATGCCCAGGCCGAGGGCGCCCAGCTCGCTCGCCGTGGGTGGGGACGACAAGGTCAGCTCGCTGAACGCGAGCAACCCGACGAGGACCAGGACGGCGAGACCGTTGGCCAGGAAGATGCGCCAGAAGAGAGGCACACGGGGACTCTACGCGGGCCAGGGGCTCGGGCCGCCGAGCGCACAATTCACGTTCGGGACGCCCCGACCGCGTGCAGCGGTATCGTGCAGCAGTGGCCAGACCCTCCACGGACGATCGGCCGCCGGCCCCCCACGTGACCGGGGTGCCGATGCAGACCAAGATTGGCGTCTCCGTCGCCCAACTGGTGTCCGTCTACGGGACCCTCGTGGGCGTCGGGGTGTTCGGCACGCGGGTGCGCGACAGCGGCGTCGGGTCGTTCCGGGAGGACGCGACTCTCATCGCGCCGGCGGTCGGCGCTTTCGCCATCTGGTCGGTCATCTACGTCGGGTTGTTCGTCTTCACCGTGTGGTTGTGGTTGCCCGGCGACCAGGCTGCCGGACGCGTCGGACCGGTGGCCGGTCTCGCCGCGGCATCCATGCTGCTCAATGCGACGTGGATCCTCGTCGCCCAAGCCGGGTGGGTGACCGTCAGCGTCGTCGTCATCGTCGCCTTGCTCGTCGTCCTGACCCGGATCGTGCAGCGCCTCGGCGAGGCACCGCCGCAGACGCTGAGCGAGCGGATCATCGTCGACGCGACGTTCGAGCTCTACCTCGGCTGGGTCATGCTCGCCACCTGCGCCAATGTCGCGACAGCTCTGGTGACCCTCGGCGTTGCGGCCACGGGCACGGCCGCCACGGTTGTCACCGTGGGGGTGCTCGTGGCGATCGCGGCGCTGGCTCGCTGGGTCGCCGGCCGGCTGCCCGGCCGCTGGGGCATCGCCCTCGGCATCGGCTGGGGGCTGACCTGGATCGCCAGGGCACGCAGCGCCGAGACCCCTGAGTCGATGCCGGTGGCGCTCACCGCGGCCGTCGTGGCTGGGCTGGTGGCCGCCTCGTTCGCCTACACGGCCGACCGATCGACCTCCGGCTCCGGCGGCCGCTCCCGTCCCAGGAAGGAACCCTCGTGACCTCTGTCGCCGCGCCTCGCCCGCCGGCCCGGATCCTGCTGGCCGACGACCATGCTCTGGTCCGGCAAGGGCTGCGGCACATCATCGACGCCCAACCCGACCTCAAGGTGGTCGGCGAGGTCGGCGACGGGGCGGCGGCGGTCGATCGGGTGCTCAAGGGCGGGATCGACCTGGTCATCCTCGACGTGTCGATGCCGCGGATGACCGGCCTGCAGGCGGCGCGGGAACTGCAGCGGCGTGGGTCCACGACCGCGGTCCTCATGTTGTCGATGCACGACAACGAGCAGTACTTCTTCGAGGCGCTGAAACTCGGCGCGGTCGGCTACGTGCACAAGTCGGTCGCCGACCGAGACCTCATCACGGCCTGCCGGTCCGCCCTGCGCGGCGAACCCTTCCTCTATCCGGGGGCGGTGGCGACGCTGATCCGCGACTACCTCACCCGCGGCAAGAACCTCGACGGGGACACCACCTTGCTCACGCCGCGCGAGGAGGAGGTCCTCAAGCTCATCGCCGAGGGCAACAGCGGCAAGGAGATCGCCGATCTGCTCGTGCTCAGCCCGAAGACGGTCGAGCGGCATCGCGCGAACCTGCTCGAGAAGCTCGGCATGAAGGATCGCCTGGAGCTGACCCGCTACGCGATCCGAACCGGCCTCATCGAGCCCTGATCATCGAACCGCGAATATCGAACCGCGAATATCGAATCCCGAGAACGGGCCCGGGGCCGCCCGCGGCATACCGGCGCGTGTCGGCGTGTGTCGGTGCGGCGCAGCCGAGTTGGCTCAGTCCGGCTGGTGCGCGGCCCAGAGCATGTGCAACACCTTCATGGCCCGGTCGCGGTCGGCGTCCGGGACGAACAGGTGGGTGTGGAAGCGGCCGGCCGCCGCGACGCTCGGGATCCGAGCCTGGGCCAAGGCGGTGGTCAGCGCGGGGACGTAGCCGAGGGCCCCGATCGCGCGGCGCACCCCGAGGATGATCCACGCCACGGGCCGTTCGTAGGTGAGTCCGAGGGCGTCGGCATCCTCCACCCGCAGCAGCATCGTGAGCCCTTCCGGCTCCATCACGGTGAAGTATGGGCGAACCCCCGGCGGCGGCGACGGCGTGGAGACCAGGGCGTAGGTGCCCTCGTGGATGACCGGGTTGAGGTTGGCCAACAACTCGTCCAGGTCGGTCAGCGGCTTGGGGAAGGCATCCTGGGCGGGCCAGCCCATTGGGATGGTGTTCGGGGTGGCCGGGTCGGTCATCGCCGCCGCCTGGGCCTCCCGCGTCGCCCACGGTCGCGGGGTCGCGCCGACTCCTGATTCGGCGGGGCCCGGCGCGGAGCCCGGGAGGTGGGACGGGTCGCCGGGTGCGTACTCCTGGAACAATGCCGACGCATCGAGCACGAGGGCGCCGGCCACCGCCCGGGCGTTGGCCGGTCGCAGGCCCGGGTCCTTGTGCAGGCAGGCACTGATGACTTCGGCGAGGTCCGGCGGGGTGTCCGGCGGCAGCGGCGGCGGCGGCTCGTTGACGTGCGAGAGCGCCGTCGCCACCGGTGTGCCGCGGTCGAAGGGGCGCTTGCCGCTGAGCAACTCGTGGGCGACGACACCCAGGGCATACAGATCGCTGGCGGCGCTGGCGGCCCGGCCCAGCGCCTGCTCCGGGCTGATGTAGAAGGGAGTTCCGAGCACCTCCCCGGTGCGGGTGTGGCTCGACCCGTCCAAGGCCCGCGCGATGCCGAAGTCGGTGAGCTTCACCGCGCCGTGCGGGGTGATCATCACGTTGGCCGGTTTGATGTCACGATGCACGACCCCGCGCTCGTGGGCCACCATCAGCGCGAGGGCCGCCTGCCGGACGATCGATCGCACCAACTGCGCGGGCAGGGCACCCTCGCGACGGACCCGGTCGGACAACGGCTCTCCGGGCACCAGCTCCATGACGAGGAAGGCCAAGCTCTGGTGCTCGCCGTAGTCGAACACCGTGGCGATGTTGGGGTGGGACAACGAGGCGGCCATCATCGCCTCGGCCCGGAACCGTTTCGCGAAGACCTGCTCGTCGGCCATGCTCGGTCGCATGACCTTGACCGCGACGGAGCGCTGCAGGACGCTGTCGAAGGCATCCCACACCTCGCCCATGCCGCCCACGGCGATGCGTCGGGTCAGTCCGTAGCGCTCCCCCAGGACGTAGCCCTCGCTGAGCCTGTTCACCGTCACCCCGCCGCTAGACCGGCCGGCGTCGCTCGGTGGTCGGATCGCCGGGTACCCCTTTATACCTCCGGGTCGGCCTGTCGATGTCCTCCCGCGGCTAAACGGAATGCATCGGCTTGGCGACCGCGCTCTTGGGGGTACCCGACGGCCCAGGCTCAGGCTCCGGTGAGCGAGTAGACCAGCGCCGTGTACGGGGCGATGGAGACCAGCGCACTGGGCTCGTCATCGCCCTGCGTCTCGGTGTCGGTGGAGTCGAAGTCACCGAAGTCGTCGCTGTAGATCCTCGCGTCGCTGTTGAATTCGAGCTTCCAGTAGCCCGCGGCGGGCATCCCGATCCGGTAGTCCAGCTGCTCGCGTGCGCCCAGGTTGACGACAACCAGGGTACTGTCGCCCGGGCCACCATCGGCCCACCGGTGGAAGGCCAGCACGTTGGCTTCCTCGTCGATGTGGGTGATCTCGACGCCGTGACCGGACAGCCCGCGGGTGCTGTCGCGCCAGTTGCGCCGCAACCGGGCGAGGTCTCGGTAGAGCCGGACGATGCCGTGATAGTCCTCGTTGAGCTCCCAGTCCAGCGGCACGTCGTCGCGGAACCACTCGCCCTGCAGGAACTCCTGCCCCTGGAAGAGCATCGGGATGCCTGGGGCGGTGAGCACGAGTGCGGCACCGACGGTCGAGCGCTTCTGGGCGTGCCAACCGGTCGGGTCGTCTGCGTTGACCTCGGTGACCACCCGGGCCTGCCCGTTGGCCACCTCGTCGTGCGATTCGGTGTAGACGACCCGCTGGAAGGCATCCCCGTTGTACATCGTGGTGATCGCGTCGGCGACCTCGGTCATGGAACGCCAGGAGTCCTCCATCGCGATGACGGCCTCGCGAACCGGGTGCACGAAGGCGCCGTCCCACTGCGCGTGGAAGGCGGCCCCGCCGTCCTCGGTCTGGGAGATCGACGGGTCGCGTTGCATGTCCTCGGCGATGAGGATGCGCCCGGGATACTGCTCGCGCACCGAGGTGTTGATCCACCGCATCAACTCCCACCCTTCGGCCAGGTCCTTGCCGGAGGCGTCGACCGAGCGGATGTACGGGGTCATGTCGTAGCGCAGGCCGTCCACGTGGTAGTCGTACAACCACATCATCGCGTTGTCGTGGATGAAGCGGCGCACCTCCTCGCGGCCGTAGTCGGGCCGGGTGTCACCCCAGGGGGTGTTCGAGCGGTGGTCGTTGTAGAAGTAGATGCCGCCCTTGTCGTTCTCGCTCCAGCCGTCGAACTGCCACAGGTCCAGATCGCTGGGCCCGAAGTGGTTGTAGACGACATCGAGGATCACGGCCAGGCCCTTCTTGTGCGCCTCGCGCACGAAGGTCTTGAACGCGTCCGGGCCGCCGTATG
>RRZT010597853.1_pt1 | contig 16802 bp, 14 predicted proteins | sample 2165551 | NCBI WGS metagenome assembly RRZT01 (sample SAMN10456910, study PRJNA506462) | wastewater metagenome | biome: wastewater; feature: sludge; material: wastewater sludge; isolation source: wastewater sludge with Escherichia coli K12::gfp cells carrying plasmid... | place: USA: Moscow, Idaho...
GCCCGATACAATGCGGTTGTAGTAACCCTTTTCCTGCATATCCTGATAATAGCGGAAAGCACTTTTGTCCACAAGAAAGAGTGCCCGGTTGATATTGCTTTCAATGGCGCTCTTATCAGGGGACAGCGTGAAGAATAGTTCGTGAAACCGCTTGATATGTTCCTTAGCTTCCACAGGACGGTTTTGCGAGAAATCCTGCGAAAGTGCTAACATAAGCGATTTTCCTTCGTCTAATACATAGATTCTCTGCCGTTGCGCTTCCGCAAAGCTGTATGAGTTCCAAAGGGCGTAACCCGTTATCCCGGCACACAGCACGACAAACACAATGGCGATAATCCGTATCTGCTTGAAACTTGTTTCAATGTTTTTTAATGACTTAAATTCCATTATTTTAATAAGTTATTATTTTTTGACTATTTGCCCAACAAGCGACCACCGACATTACCGGCGACAGAACCTGCAACACCTCCTGCAACACCTCCTGCCTTGCTTGCCGTTTTATTGACCGCACTTCCGTATGCACCCGCACCACCTGATTGGATAATCCATCCTGCTACGGTCGGAATAGTGAAGTACCCGATAATTCCGATTATCAGGAACACGATATACACGCCATTGGAACCGTCAGGGATATAAGTGGGATCTTGCAGTAGTACGATATCCTGTTTCAGCATCAACTCCTGTATCTTCGACAATACGGCGGAGAAAATATCGGAAACGGGTAGCCAGAGGTAGATACTGATGTATCGTGTAAGCCATTGGGTCATCGTTGCCTGAAATCCGTCATAGACGGAAAAGGCAAACGCTATGGGACCCAATATGGCCAACACGACAAGAAAGAACGTCCGGAGGGTGTCGATGGTCAAGGCGGCAGCATTGAACAGGAGTTCGAAGAAATCCCTTACTATCTCCCGAAACCAAGCTTTGATATCATACCAAAGTCTTTCCGTCCACATAGATATAATTTCCGGCGCATCCCGTATTCCCAATTCTTCCATTTCCTTATCCCATTCTTCACTATTGACAAGCCACGCTTTTCCCTCACGTAGTCGTGCTGCATATTCCAAATTATCTTTTTCTGCTTGTAATGACTTTACATCGACAATTTGATTTTCCATAATGCTATGCGCCCCTTTGACAACCGGGCTTAACACGGCATTGATAGTCCCCAAAACTATGGTAGGGAAAAACATAATACACAGTCCAATCGCAAAAGGACGGAGCAACGAGAACACGTCGATAGGCTCTGCCCTCGACAAGGCTTGCCACACACGATACGCCACATAGAACAGCGCACCCAGTCCCGCCAACCCCTTTGCAACACCTATCATGTCACCGCAAAGAGGTATCATGTCATTGTACAGATTCGCTAAAATCTGGTGTAGGTTATCAAACATAACTGATTACTTTTTTTGATTACCAATATCTTTCGGACGGAGTTCCATACAAGGACAAAACACGCTCTGTATCGCCCTTTTCTTTGGCGCGGATGTAGGAAACCGATATGCTTTTCTGTGTGAAATACTTCGTGAGATTACGGTATCTCAACATTTTGTTATACACATCGTCTATCACTTCCATACGTTCCTTATCGGACAAAGACAATCCGTTTCCTCCGGTAACTATGTTTTTGAGTTCCGTTACCAATGCACCGCCCTCATCCAGTAGTTTTGCATAGCCGGTCGAGATAGCCGCCAGTTCATTCGGCGTGAAATTCGGATCAGCAAGCATCTTATTGAATCCGTTCACATAAATATCCGTAATTTCACTAACCATTTCAATGGTTTTCTTTACTTTACGAGCGTCTTTTATCAGATTATTCACTGATTTCAGCGCATCGTAAAATTCTTTACCTTGCTTATAAATTTTGACACTCTCTTGTACGTTGCTTATCATATTGGTAGCCGTTGTTGTTCCCTGAACGGCACTAACGATATTTTGTACAAGGTTGGTCGGATCGGTAACGACCCATTGTGCTTTTGCCTGAAAAGAAAAGGCGGACAGAGCCACCGTCAGGCATAGAATTATTCGTCTCATACTCTTTAATATTTAGATGATTATTGTTTTTTTACTTTCGGCAACCTGTTTGATTGCCAATTCGTAATTTCCTCCCAGTTCTTCCGCTTTATGTTGAACTTCCAGTTTCTCGCGTTCTTCAGTTGTAAACGTCAGATATTCTTCCAATGAAACTTCTGTGGCATAAACCGCTGATTGCACTCCACCCAATCCAAACCATACTTCTTTGTATTTTCGACTTGGATTATTCGCCATATTGATAGAGAGGATTTGTCCTTTCTCCTTTTCGGTCAAGCCCAGCAGCGATTGGATTACATCAAATCGGTTCATGAACTTGCGTTGGTCTAAAAGTATCTTGCAATCGGAGTTGTTGATAATCGCTTCTTTCACAATCGGCGAAGAAATAATATCGTCCACTTCTTGGGTTACGACAATCGCCTCCCCGAAATACTTTCTGACGGTTTTATACATATACTGCATATAGGCAGCCATGTTTGCCGAAGAAAGAGCCTTCCATGCTTCTTCCACAATCAGTTGTTTCCTAATGCCCTTTAGCCTTCTTAATTTGTTAATAAAGGCTTCCATGATAATGATTGTGACTACGGGAAAAAGCTCACGGTTATCCTTGATACTGTCAATCTCGAATACGATAAAACTTTTGGAAAGCAGGTCGATATTCTCCGTTGAGTTCAACAGGAAGTCATACCGTCCACCACGATAATATTGGCGCATGGTGATGAGCATATTGTCGATATTGAAATCTTCACGGCTGACCTTTATCTCCCGTTCATCTAACTCTCTGCGGTAATCATCCCGCATATATTCGTAAAAGGTATTGAAGCATGGCACAATCGTTCTATCGTCTTGGATACGTGCAATGTAGGCGCTTACCGCACTTCCCAACTCTCCCGATTCGGTTTTACTTACTTTGTCGTCATCGGACTTCCAAAGTGTCAGAAGCAATGTTTTGATACTGTCTTTTTTCTCGACATCAAACACATAATCATCTGTGTAGAAAGGATTAAAACTAATAGGGCTTTCTTCTGTGTATGTGTAATAAATTCCGTCCTCTCCTTTGGTTTTCCGGCGGATCATTTCACACAAACCCTGATAGCTGTTACCCGTATCCACAAGAACGACATGCGTTCCCTGCTCCCAGTATTGGCGCACCATGTGGTTCATAAAAAAAGATTTTCCGCTGCCGGAAGGCCCCAACACGAACTTATTTCGGTTGGTGGTAATTCCTTTTCGCATCGGTAAATCCGAAATGTCCACATGGAGCGGTCTTCCGCTGATACGGTCGCACATTTTAATTCCAAATGGACTTGGCGAAGATTGATAGTTGGTTTCTTCCGTAAAGAAGCACAACGCAGGCTCGATAAATGTAAAGAACGATTCTTCCGACGGAAAATCCCCTGCGTTGCCCGGCATACCTGCCCAGTATAAAGTGGCTGCATCGACCGTATTATGTCTGGGTTTACATTCCATAAGAGCCAACTGGCTGCCCACGTCATTACGGATATGTTTGAGTTCTTCCATATCCTCACTCCATGCTACTACATTGAAATGCGCCCGAATGGAAGTCAGCCCGAAACTATGCGCTTCATTCAAATACTGGTCGATCCACTCTTTATTGATTTGGTTTCCACGACTGTACCGCGAAAGCGACTGCATATTTCTTGCACTCTTTTCAAATTTTCGCAGGTTTTCCGCACTATCTTCAATAAATAAATACTGGTTGTAGATATGGTCGCAAGACAATAGTAGTCCCACAGGTGCGGCAAATGACAAACGGCAATCGCTCCGGTCGGTGGAAAGTTTTTCATAGCGCATATCCGTACCGACTTTCCCCGGCAGGTCTTCCACATCCGAAAGGGTATGGACACAAACGTGCTTGCTTCCCACCCGAAGACCGTCCGCACCCAGTTCCATATCCTGCAAACAGGTGGTGTCGTCCAACGACAAGGAGAAATACTTTTCGATTAGTCCCGCCTTTTCACCTGTTCCCGTAATTTCGTCCGACGATATCCTGGTTAACCGGATAAATCCCGAATCGTTTACTATCCGTTCAAACTGTCCGACGGCTTCCAGAAACTTCACGCTCGTATCCTTATTGACCTCTTTGGGAATGATATTCCCACGACAAAGCGATGAAAAATTGCTCTGCATTCTCATACGCTCTTTGGTTGTTTTTGTCAGGAACAGGAAACATGAATGGTTCAGGAACGGACGTTCATTAAAGTGCTTTTCAAAGCTGCGAGATAGAAAACTTATATCGTCTTTATCGGTGGCAGGTTTGTAGGTTTCACGCACAAACCAGTCTTGCTTATGCACTACACTGTATTCAGGAAGCACTTTTATCGCTTTCGCCCAAGAAGAATGTATCGCTTCGTACTCTGAACCGGTTACAGTGAACAGTTCCGGCAAATCCACATGGTAGGCTACCGTAATATCCGCATCTTTCGATATAATACAGTCATGTTCGACTGCCAACAGCGGGAACTTGCTTTCGATAGTGGCAGCTTTCATAATATTACGCATACGCCACCTCCTTCCTTTTTCGTTTGAACAGGCAGTGCGGAGTTTTCCTGTTAATCAGGTAGCGGGGATGCTTTCGGACAGCCATGAGTTTCATGAGTCCATTTTCCCCAAACTTCTGATTCAGGTTAAAGGTCAGCCACACCAATACCGAAGCAGCTATCAAGCCGAATGTTATACATATCCATTGGTCTATACCAACCATATACATGATGACAAAAACCACAAAAACGGACAGCAGACCTCCAGCGAAGATGAACAGGTATTGGGATTTCAGACCTTTGAACTCCACACTTTTGCCTATTCCTTTATTGATATTATACTCCATAACTCTTTTTCGGTATGAAGCTGATTACAAAAAGAAAGAGCGCAGGATGGTAGCGGCTACAATAAGGAAAATACAGGCTCCGAACCAACTGGCTGCGGTTTTACTTGTATCGGGGTCGCCGGAACTAAACTTTCCATAGACCTTTACTCCCCCAATCAGTCCGACAACGGCTCCGATGGCATAAATCAGTTTTGTGCCTGGATCAAAATACGAGGTCACCATATTGGTAGCTTCTGTAATACCACCAACTCCGTTTCCTTGTGCGAATGCGATTGAAACGGCAACCAAGGCAAAGGCTGCCGACAGAAGAAATTTTTTCTTTATCATAATAAGAAATTGTTAAGTTGATATCGGGGTGGATAGTCCCGATACCGGGTAAATAATGATGTTACTTTGAATTTTTTAGTGGAGGTCAAAGACCTTTTTGTTATTGCTTACATATCTAACCATAATCTCTTTCTTTCATCTTTTCTTATTTTTATTGTTAATACCATCGCTATGCGAAATCTCTCATATCAAAACTATCGGGTACTTTCCTTCCGTTTCCGGTATTCCCTGCTTCCTTGTCCTTACGCTTATGAAAAGCCGACAGGCTTGCATTCATCAATCGTGTTACCGTCTCCCGTGCATCGGGTTTTGAAATCAACTGCTCAAACATATCTGTTTGTCGCATTTCCAAGAGGGTGTCACCTGCTGCTTTCTTCTGTTTCGAAGTGGCTCCTTTTGTTTGGTTCACTGTCCGCACGGCATTTCCCAAATCCTCAAACGGAACTCCCGAAGCAAGTGCGGCTTGTGCCATTCCTTCTACTTCTTCTGTTTCCTCGTCCTCCGGCTCATCCTTTGCAACATCATCATCCGATTCGTATTCGAGCGGATAATCTATATCCATAGGTTTATTATCTTCATCATCGGATGGAGTATCGGAAAACACTTCGTCCAGTTCTTCCTGTGGTACCTCAGCGGACGGTTTTACCTCATCGGACGGATCAAAAGTATGGGGTTTTTCTATCGTATTTTCGTTTTCGGACGAGGTGGTAGCGAGTGGCTCCAATTTGGATATGAGTGGCGTTGATGCCCGTTTTCCAAACTTGCTTTTCCCAACAATATCGGTTTTCAAAACTTCCGCTTCGTGGATAGAGCTTCCTTTGCCTACAATATCTTTTTGCCGTCTTTTTGATAGATTCAATCTGAAAAGGCAGATCGCTACAAAGAGGGCGTACAATACAACTACGGTTATAAATATCTTTGCCATAGATTTAGAAAATGGATTTATTATTTTTATCGTATAGTTCCGTTATTTCATCCTGATATGTCGCAAGATGATGAGTCAACACATTGTCGATATAACTGAAAAGGGACACCTTATTTTTGCCGATTACCTGGATAATCTTTGTGATCTTGTCGTGATGTTCTTGTCGTATGTAAACAGATTTACCTTTACGTGCCGTAATATCTACTTCTTGAATGAACAGGCTTTCATAATCAGGTGATTTACTTCGCCTACGTTTATTTTCCTCACGGAGAGTTTCCGGCCGGGCGGTTGTTTCCTCTTCTTTTTCTTCCGGAGGTAATAAAGGTCTGGGTACAGAACTGGGATTGTTCAGCCGTTCTTTGTTCTTGAATGAAGATATGACAAAGCTGGCATCAATCTCATTCGGGTCAAACTCCTTTTTCTTTTTATCTGCCATAACATACTATTTTAAGGTTTCCAATAATTCATTGACTAAAGCATCGAGGTTACTTCCCTTAACCAATATCTTATCGGCAGGAAACAGTGTTGAGCGAAACAGAGCTTTATGGCTTACCGATTGTTCCTTGCGAAACCGCTTGCTATCGGGTATATAGGTTTTAAGAATCGGGAAACCTAATTTTTCAATAACATCCTCATAGACCTCGTACAGCTCGGTTTTCTCCCGTCCGTCCACCAGATTCCAAAGCAAATGCATCCCTTTGATTTTTGCTTTCCCGACACTAATCAGGGCATCATTTATCGTAACCACGTATTGGAGCGTACTCTCCAGTACCAGACGGTCGGCGGCAATGGGAGCAATAATATAATCCATACACGACAGGGTTTTGATAACCGCCATATTGTTGATTGTTCCCGGCAGGTCGAAGAATACAAAATCGGGTTGCATTTCTTCGATTACTTCTTTGGCATCTTCTATCGCATTTTCGGGACTACTCTCAATCACGACATACGCCTTTTTGCCCAAAGCGGTAAACTGGTCGTAAGCCATTAGTTTGTAGTGTTCGTCGTCATCTATCATTTTCAGATCACGACTCCGCATATCCGCTATGGAGTGTTGCGGGAAGTCGCAATCGACAACGGCTACGTTATATCCTTTCACATAATGTAGGTAGCTGGCTACCAAAACCGTTAAGGTTGTTTTTCCGGCACCTCCCTTTTGGGTTGAGAAAGCCACGTTCATTGTTTTCTTTTCCATGTTTTTACTTTTAAATTGTTATACTTCGTTTATCTATCCGTCCGGCTGAAGAACTATCTGTTCGTTTAGCCATATATTTACTTATCTGTCCCTTTGTCCGGCTATCCGGCTGTTTAGCCGTTTGTCCGTCCCTCTGTTTGGCTGTATAGCCGTTGGAACGTTTAGCCGTTTAGTCGGTCGAATATCTAAACAGCAGGATTTATAACTACACAGTTGGCTGTCTTTTTTTATATCTGTACAACTATCCTTTTATCTGTCCGGCTGTCTGTTTATACAATCATTTCCGCTGCAAATAAAAACCTATTTCACAGCTTAACTGCTACTTTTTCGCAAGGTGGACGCAAGTGGCGTCGATTTGGATACGTTTGGCGTTGTCGCCTGACGTACAGGCTGATATTTTAGCCTGTAACTTTGCAGCATGAAACGTCGTGTTATATCTAAGCCGTTTTTTCAAGGCTCGTACCTCGCATTATTTCTGTCCCTGTTCAGGACAGAATTTATTTGCGTCATGGCAAATAGCAAGCTGTATTTTTTGCTGCAACTTTCAGTTTCTGCTGCAAAAAATGCTTGCCCCACAAGGGGGGAAAACACCCTCCTAAGTCGGTTGTTTTAGGGAATCATTCCGGGCAATGATTGAATGGCAGTCGGATACTGCACGGCGGATTTTACCACTAAAAAATCCAACGTATGAATGAAAATGCAAGCAACACCCCGAAACGGGGTAAAGGGGGACGTTCCCCGAAGACTGATCCGGCGAATTACCGTTACTCGGTAAATTTTACCGCCGTAGAACATGCCCGGTTCCTGACCATGTTTGAAGAGTCGGGGCTGCAATCAAAAGCTCGTTTTATCGCTGCCCGTGTCTTTGGCGACGAGTTCCGAGTCGTAAAAATCGACCGTTCCGCTATGGAATATGTTACCAAGCTCACTTCTTTCCATGCACAATTCCGTGCGGTCGGCGTGAATTACAACCAAGTCGTAAAGGAATTGCACAGTAATTTTTCAGAGAAAAAAGCATTGGCTCTGCTCTATAAATTGGAGAAAGCAACCATTGAACTGGCTGAAACCGGAAAGAAAATCGTGGAATTATCTGAAGAATTTAGGGCAAAATGGTTGCAAAAATAAATATCGGAAGCAACCTGTACGGTGCGTTGGCATACAATCAGGAGAAAGTGGACGAGGGTCTGGGGAAGATTTTGGGAGCCAATCTTGTCTTTGAACCAGCAGACGGACGGTTCAATGTTACAGAGTGTATGAATGATTTTATGCAATTCGTCCCGGCTCACTTCCGTACCGAAAAACCTGTTTTTCATGTTTCCATCAATCCGTACCCTGACGACCGCCTGACTGACGAACAACTCACGGACATCGGACGGGAATATATGCAGAAGTTGGGATATGGCGACCAACCTTACCTTATTTTTAAGCATGAGGATATCGGGCGTGAGCATATACATATCGTATCGCTCCGTGTCGATAGCAACGGAAAAAAGATTGATGACTTCAAAGAGCATGAACGCAGCAAGGAGATTACCGAACATTTGGAACGGAAGTACAATCTCAACCCTGCGGAGGGACAAAAACGCACCGAGCAATGGGAACTTACTCCTGTCGATGCTTCAGGTGGCGATTTGAAAAAACAGATTGCTTCGGTCATCAAACCGTTGGCATCAATGTATCACTTCCAGTCGATGGGAGAATACAAAGCCATTCTTTCTTTATATAATATTAATGTAGAGGAGCTGAAAGGCGAAGCGAACGGTAAGCCTTATAGAGGTTTGCTGTATTCGGTAATGGATAACGAGGGGAACAAGGTAGGCACACCACTGAAATCTTCCATATTCGGGAAGTCGGTTGGTTATGACGGATTAGAAAAGCGTATGACGAAATCTGCTGAACGTATCAAAGCTAAAAATCTAAAAGCACATACCCTGAAAGTCGTATCGGAAGCTAAACGGGAGTGCCGAAGTGAAAGCGAGTTCCGAGCGAAACTAAGGCAGCAAGGTATTGATGTATTGTTCAGGCGGAACGATGAAGGACGGATTTATGGGGCGACGTTTATCAACCATACTGCTCGTACCGTTCTGAACGGTTCACGTCTGGGTAAGGACTATTCCGCCAATGTATTCAATGACTTGTATGGCGGAAAGCAAGAGCAGATACAGGAACCAATCAAAGATACCCACCTTTCCGATATTTACACAAACGTTCAGCCGGAAACGAAGCATGAGAATAGCTACACTCCAGATGATGATGTAACTGGTGGCGTTTTCTCAATTCTTGCTCCCGAACCGGAGAATCACACGAAAGAAGAAATGCCGTTGCCACACCGCAGGAAAAAGAAGAAACGCAGGTACGGACGACAGATGTAAGTGTTTATATCAAGTTAGTTAAGAATTGAATTCAAAGTATTTCGTTCATTTTGCAAATCGTTTAATTCTTCCTTCAGAGTATTGTAGATTGGATTCCTTTTAATCCAATATTGAATCTGCCCATCTTTATTTTTTTCGAATTCAACTTTTGGTGAAAATAGGTACATTTTCTGAATTCGAGAGACGAACCCTAAAGCGGTAAGACAAGTTCCAATAAGAGCTATTTTATTCTTTGATATATATTGTTTAAAATCAATACTTTCATCGCTTTTAAAATAGGAGCAAATTAAAAACGTGAAAAAGAAAATAAATCCTAATACAAATAGTACTTCTAGACCGAGTATTAGCCAGTATTTAATGTTTGATATTGATTTATTTTTTTTCACTTCTAATTCTGATAAATCGTCGGATATTACATTTATCCTTTCTGTTATTTTGTTTATTTTCTTTTGGGACTCCAACTCTCTGGTTAATCTGCCAATATGTTCTTTATCTTCTTTTTTTGTAATTTCTGACGATATTAAAGATTGCTCCTGCAACTTCATGGTCTCTGTAAGTGCTTTTTTCTCTTCCATTAATGAAAGTGTATTTTGTTTTTTTCGAACATCTTCATCAACAGCTATTTTTATTAACACTTGAATGTGATTGTTATTTAATTCCTGTTTATTGGCGGGATTTTCTTGTTCGTTTAATAAAATTGCATCAACTTCTTTTAGTGCTCTAGTCGATCTTTTTATTAAAGCTGAGTAAACTGCTCTATAGCTCTCATCTGAGTAATCACTATCTGTGGAGTTATAATATCTAGATACAACTTTCAATTTGCGTCTAATATCTGTATTGTTTAAGGCGAAACATCTTGACATAACCTCTGTGAGCCCATTTTTCTTTACCAATGAACTTGTTGAATTATGAATCCACAAATCAATGACTATTTTCGAAGGATGAATAATTATTGAACTGACACGTTTTGAATTATCCTTATTGCAAAAAGAGATTAAATCAGTGTTCAATGAAACAAAATAAGAATTTATTTTTTCAATATTAGCTACATTACCTCTTTTTTTTTGAATATAATCTCTTAAAAAAATATCATGAATATCTCGAATACTATTATTATTTCCAGCAAATGATTTTCTGATTTCGCATAGTTCTTTTACACTTTTTTTGTTCCTATATTCTACTTCTATTCTATCTAATTCGCTATTACTTACAGGAAGAACAGTAATACCTTTATTTTCAATTAAGTTGATTAATTTATTATTAATTTGAAGAATTTTAGTTGGAGTTAAATTTCGACGATGATATGCTTCCTCTATAGCAGAATTAGCACGAGGACCCTGATCTCTTTCAACAGAAGAAAGAATACTGCTAATCTCACGAACGGTTAATGAATGTACTTTAGGAATATTTCCTGAAGATTTTATTATTTCCAGTAATTCTTGAGCATAATTTACATTATCCTGATTATCTAAATCAAGTATGGCAAGAACTAAAGCAGAATCTAAGTAGTATTCGACTTTATCGGTAGCTCTGATATTAATATCCGCAGTTCTACGTTTCAGAAAGCCTGCAATTACCGATCCCCAAAATATATCATTAGCAATTTTGAATAACTCTGTATTATTGTTCTTAATCCATTCTAAGAAACGGGTTATGTTTACATATCTTTCATCTATTATAGAGCTGCCATCAGCATTTTCAATATATCCGAAAATTTCTTCTGTATTATCGGAATAAAAGTCAATAAAAGACTTTTCATTAGGTAAATCTTCTATTTCTAAAAAGCGTTGATATAAGTCCTCTAATTGTCGAAATTTCACAGATAATTCCTGCGATTTATTATCAATAGAAGTATTGACTGAAATATCCCATGCTTTTCTGATTTTAAATTGTTTCCCACCTTCATAAATCAACAGGCTAACTCCATTATGCCCCTTATCTATGGCTCTAATAGCTTGCTTCAAGACAATCAGAGGAATTATTATACCGAAATTTTCATTAATAAGATCTTGTAAATCATCTAAATCATAATACTTCTCAACATCAATCTGCGTATAATATTGATTTACTATTACATACTTAATGATTGGAAAGTAAATATCATTGTAAAGGTCAGCTCCCTTTGTATCATATAAAGCAGATATTAGAGCATAATTTATTTTATCCATATACGCTACAAGTGTTAGATGATAATTAAGATGCAAATTTACTTAAAACATTAAATATAGCCAATAAACTAAAGGTTTTAAAAACTAAGCAACGACACTCACTTCCAAATCGGAGCCACAAACTACCACATACTGACAAATACCATAAACCTCCAATGATACTCTCTACTTTCGTTCCTCAAACCATTTTTTTTAGAATTATGCAACAAGAGGACGATTTGAGAGGATTAGCCAAAGTAATGGATTTTATGAGAGCTATATCCACTGTTTTTGTAGTGATAAACATTTATTGGTACTGTTATTATGCTGTCCAAGAGTGGAATTTAGATATCGAAGTGGTAAACAAGGTACTGATGAACTTTGATCGCACTGCTGGACTGTTCGGCAATATCCTGTACACAAAGTTGTTCGCCGTTGTTTTCCTTGTCTTATCGTGTTTGGGTACGAAAGGCGTAAAAGAGGAAAAAATAACATGGTCAAAAATCTATGTTTTTCAGACAATCGGTTTTATTCTGTTCTTTATGAACTGGTGGATACTGGATCTACCGCTTCCTCCGGCAGCAACAGCCGGATTTTATATCCTTACCATGACAGTCGGTTATATCTTTCTGTTAATGGCAGGACTATGGATGAGCCGTTTGTTGAAAAACAACCTCATGGACGACGTTTTCAATACAGAGAACGAATCGTTTATGCAAGAAACACGATTACTCCAAAGCGAATATTCCGTAAATCTACCAACAAAGTTTTGGTACAAGAAAAAAGAATGGAAAGGGTGGATAAACGTTGTAAACCCCTTCAGAGCAAGTATAGTGTTAGGAACTCCCGGCAGCGGCAAATCTTATGCCGTCGTAAATCAGTACATTAAACAACAGATTGAGAAAGGCTTTTCGATGTACGTGTATGATTTCAAGTTTCCCGACCTTTCAATAATTGCCTATAACCATCTATTGAACAATCAATTAGGATATAAGAAAGTTCCCACGTTTTACATGATAAATTTCGATGACCCGTCACATTCGCACCGTTGTAATCCCATCAATCCCGATTTTATGACGGATATATCCGATGCTTATGAAAGCGCCTATACAATTATGCTCAACCTCAATAAAACGTGGGTGCAAAAACAAGGCGATTTCTTTGTGGAATCCCCGATAATCCTTTTTGCGGCTATCATTTGGTATTTGCGTATTTATCAGGACGGAAAGTATTGCACATTCCCACACGCTATTGAGTTTCTGAACAAACGATATGAAGATATATTTCCGATTTTGACTTCATATCCCGAATTGGAGAACTATTTATCGCCTTTCATGGATGCGTGGTTGGGCGGAGCCGCCGATCAGTTAATGGGGCAGATAGCCAGTGCGAAAATTCCTCTGTCTCGTATGATTTCGCCACAACTTTACTGGGTAATGAGTGGCGACGAATTTACTCTGGATATAAACAATCCGGACGATCCGAAGATATTAGTTGTAGGCAACAATCCCGATAGGCAGAATATTTACGGTGCGGCGTTAGGATTATACAACTCCCGTATCGTGAAACTCATAAACAAAAAAGGACAACTTAAAAGTTCTGTCGTGATTGACGAGTTGCCGACAATCTATTTTAAAGGTTTGGACAATCTGATAGCGACCGCCCGAAGCAATAAAGTAGCGGTACTTTTGGGATTTCAGGACTTCTCCCAATTAACAAGGGATTACGGCGATAAGGAAGCCAAAGTAGTAATGAACACCGTCGGCAACATATTCAGCGGTCAGGTGGTGGGGGAAACTGCCAAAACTTTATCAGACAGGTTCGGAAAAGTATTGCAGAAGCGCCAGTCTATGACTATCAATCGTAACGATAAATCTACCTCTATCAGTACTCAAATGGATAGCCTGATACCTCAATCCAAAATCAGCACCTTGACACAAGGTATGTTTGTCGGAGCCATTGCCGACAACTTTGATGAACGTATCGAGCAGAAGATGTTCCATTGTGAAATCGTTGTAGATAATGCAAAAGTAGCAGCCGAAACAAAGGCATATAAGTCTATTCCGGTTATTACCGATTTTACGGACGAAAACGGAGTTGATACCATGAAAGAACAGATACAACTCAATTACAACCGTATCAAAGAGGAAGCCAAACAAATTGTCGCTGATGAACTGGAACGCATTAAGAAAGACCCGGCGTTGGCGCATTTGTTGCAGCAGGATAATCAATAACAATTTGTCGTTGATTGAAAAACCTGCAAATCTAATCAATAAAAGATTAGATTTGCAGGTTTTTTAGTCTTCATCTAATTCAAAATCCATATCTTTGAGATCGGCAACAACTGTTTCCAAAACTTCTCTCATTCGTTTTTCCCAGTTGTCATCAGGTATAATACGCAAATGAAAATACCTGATATATGCATCTGCTATTCCCTTTGAAATCTTCTTAAAGTGTTTTTCTTCCGGAGCATAACCTTTGTCTTCTATAAAGAAAAGGAAATCATCATAAAAATGGTCGTCAATTTCCTCTTTCAATTCTTCTTCAAGGTAGCTGTATACGACTTCTTCTATTTGCGGCTTACGATCTTCCCTCATTTGACGGTGGTGCGCCAGTACATCGGTAGCATATTCTTGTAGTTCAGGATATTTTTTGTTTTTGGAATATTTTTCAAGCAACTCCCATTCCTCTTTTGTAAGACGGAATTTTTCGGAAATTCTCTCAACTCTGTTTATGCGTTGCAGTTCATTTCTTCTTTCTATGGGTAAAGAAGCACATGATTTACATATATGCGCAGCGTGTCCTTTCCCACTGAATTTCTCATTGGCTTTAATTTCTCCACAAATTTTGCAGTAATGTCCCTGTCGTTTCTTTTTTGCCATATAACTAACTTAATAAGGATTAAGAATAGAATTTTGACTAATCACAATAAGTTTTTTGCTTGCTCTTGTTAAGGCGACATATAGATGCTTTGGATTTGTGAATAAATGCGCATTTAGAACAATTACGACATCAAATTCCAATCCCTTAGTAAGTAAGGTTGTACCAATGCACCTTCCTTTTATATTTCGACCAACCCGTCTTAAAACATCTCTGTTTTTTTTCATTGATTCATATATGGTATCTCCTTCCGCATGCGCCAGTTCTAAAGCTTTAATCATATCCTTTTTTAATTCCGCTCTATAACACTTGTTGTTGGGAAGTTGTATTATTCCATTGATTAAATCTGCTATGTTTTTAGGAGATTTCTGTTGAATTATTAAAGCAATTATATCACGCAACTTCTGACTAACTACTTTATCTTCGGGAGAGCGTTTGTTTTTAAGTTGTCCATTATCATTGAACCATTGAGCAATTACCGTTTTTGATGATATTTTCTTTGCGAAATCAAGAATTTTATTTATCAGATTTTGCCTGACTTGTATGTCAAAGTGATTAGAGAATGCGTAAAAATCTTTGTCATCTATTGATTCTATTAGTCTGACTGTATTGTTAAAACGTTGTATAAACGTTATTCTTGGATAGACCGATGTGGAAATCGGATGCAATAACAACAAACTATCTATTTTCCTATTGTTTATTTCTCTCCAAATTGCTCTATTTGAATTGTTATTGGGATCTAAATAACCGTTTTCGACTTCGATGATAATGTTAATATGTGGATGAAAATCCGTAAGAGTTATAGGAGTTCCACTCAATAATAATTCCCTAATTTGAGATAAAGATTGCCCTAACTCAATCGAACCATGTTGATTCCATCGCCAAGGAGTATCAAGAGTTTGAGTATTTTGATTTAGTCCCTGCATTTCTTCGTCAGACTCCATATTGACAATAGTATTGTTCCTAAATTCAAAAATGCCTTGCAATGGATCCCCTAAGATATGAGTGGGCAAAATATCGGATAAAGCAAGAACCATTTTATGTTGCAGGCTTGTACAATCTTGATATTCGTCAACTAACAATTTAGAATAAGAACTTTTTATAACAGCTTTCAACGGTTGAGTTCTAAAAAGCTTAATGGCAGTTTCTATGGCGAAGTCGAAATAATTGTTGTCTTCCGCTTTGGGAATTTCTGCTTTGTTAACATGAAATTCGTTACTATATCGTAAGGCAAAACTGCTTATTGTATCTATGGTGAACTTTCCGGGATTAATACTCCCTTTTTGCATTTTCTCCTTAATAGAAGCTACCCCTGCATGAGTATGTGTTAGTATCAAACATTTTTTACCTACTTCGAGTAAATGAAGACATTCCATGATAGTATGAGTCTTACCATACCCTGCGGGTGCAATAATCATACTTTTATCTTTTGATAGAAATTCTTCAAGATTTGCCATATATTATGAATCAATCCAACTTGATAGTTGCTCAAACATTTGTTTTGTTTTCTTATCTACATCAAGATTATTGAAATCATCAAAAATTATTTTTCCGATAATTTCGCCATGATCGATTCGCTTATACCAACCATTTTTCTTTGATACGCTTCCTAATGCGCTTCGTAATTCCTTATTTTCAGTCTTGTACCAATCTTCGCTGAACTCTGGGGTATTTTGCTGCTGGGAATACACACTTTGAAATACTGATTGATTATCAAAACCATCAATTTGAAGTCTATAATCAACTAATTGAATTATTTGTTCCCAAGATAAGTCCGCAAACAATTGTTGTTCAATCGAATTTCCATTATCACAATCAAAAACACTTATTCCAAGTTCTCTTAATTCTTCTTTAGACGTGTTGATATTTACAACATCCGAATCACATAATAGACAGGAGGCATATCCTAAGGAATTAAATCCCTTTGTTCGTTCTATCATATTTTCTCCGCCACCATCAACAAGTCCAATACCTAAACAAGCCAAGTTGATTTTCTTTAATGATTGTCGATTGTTGTTTAAGGCTCGACAAATACCAATTTCTGTAGCACCTTCACATACTATGATTTTCTTCA
>RRZT012321325.1_pt1 | contig 16799 bp, 16 predicted proteins | sample 2165551 | NCBI WGS metagenome assembly RRZT01 (sample SAMN10456910, study PRJNA506462) | wastewater metagenome | biome: wastewater; feature: sludge; material: wastewater sludge; isolation source: wastewater sludge with Escherichia coli K12::gfp cells carrying plasmid... | place: USA: Moscow, Idaho...
CGCCCGCGAAACCGGCGTCTTGCCCTCTTATTTCAGCTTCAACTCCAAAGGAGCCTGCCCCGCCTGCAAAGGAAGCGGCGTTCTTGTCTCCGATATGGCCTATATGGAAGCAATCGAGACCGTCTGTGACCTATGCTCTGGCGGACGCTACTCTCAGGAGGTCTTAAAGTACCGTTACCGCAGCATGAACATCGCCCAAGTGATGGGCATGAGCGTTGATGAGGCACGGGAATTCTTTGACGGCGAAAAATTTACCAAACAGCTTGATTCCCTCCGCCGCACGGGACTGGGATATTTGCACCTCAACCAGTCGCTCACAACTCTCTCCGGCGGGGAATTACAGCGGCTAAAGCTTGCCTCGCAGCTATACCGGCGCGGCTCTGTATTTATCATTGACGAACCCACGGACGGCCTTCACCTCAGTGACATCCGCACCTTGATGAAGCTCTTTAACGAAATGACCGATGACGGCAACAGCCTTTTTTTGGTTGAGCACAGCCTGGAAGTGATGAAAGAGGCGGACTGGCTCATAGAGCTTGGACCAGGCGGCGGAGAGTTCGGCGGTGAATTGCTCTTCTGCGGCCGCCCGCAAGAGATATTAGCCTCAAACCGCTCCGTCACTGCGCCATATTTATCGGCAAGCGTGCCTGAAGACAAAAAAACCTTGGAGGTATAAAAAATGCTTAATAATTTCACTCCCGATGCTCTGATCTTTGACATCGACGGCGTTCTGCTCAATGTGGAAAAATCCTTTCCCCAAGTGATACGCACGGCGATAACCGAGTGCTGGGAAAGCATGTGCGGCGGCTGCGCCGACAGCGGCGGCTACACTGCGGAGCATGAGAGAATACTCAAAAGGCACGGAGCCTTTAACGACGACTATGATATTGCCTGGGTGCTGCTCTCCATGGCAGCCGGCAAAGGGATAAAAAAACTTTCCTTGGCCTTTCCCAGTGAAGCCGAACTTGTGAGTGAGCTGCAAACATACAGCGGCAGCGTTGAGGAATGGTGCCAAAGCCGCTACGGCAACACGGTACCGCGAGATGCCGTGCGAAAATACTGCTACGGCCTTTACGGCGGCACGGAGCAAAGAGCGGGGCTGCACCTTCTGGAAGTACCGATGCTGACCTCGCACTGGAAAGAGCTGCCTCTGCCTGTGGGCATCTACACCGGACGTGACCTGAGAGAGTGGAGCCTTGCCAAAGTCAGCCTCGGCTGGGAGGACTTCCCCATAGAGCACATCATTCACCTAGACACCGGCATTGCCAAACCATCTCCCGAAGGTCTGGAAATCCTCTGCCGCCGCCTTAACGTCCATTCTCCGCTGTTTTTTGGCGACACCGCCGCCGACATGAAGGCGATGCAGGCCTTCGGCAAAGGCAGTTTTGCCGCCATTGGCAGCCTGCTCCCCGAAGCGCAGTGGAGTTTCCGCACCGCCGACGAAGCTTTGGAAAAACTGTTGGGATTTAAAAAGAACACGCACTGACTTAACGAGTCTCTCCCACCGCAAAAGAAGCGGCAAGAGCCAAGCAAAAAACACCTTGCCGCTTTGAAAAAATTATAGAAATACTCTAAGTTAAAAGCTACCTTTTTTCTGTTCAATTACGGAAATAGAGCCAGTCCCCTTCGCAAACAAACATCACCTTTTGATAATATTTTGACGGTGCGAAATTATAATCAAGTTGTGTTGGCAGCAGCCTTAAGCGGTACTTCCGCATAAGAGACGAAAGTATGACTGCCGCATGAAAAATTAATTCCCGATGAAAATAATATCGCCCTTATCCGCCATGTAATCTAAGGGGGATCAGATTGCCATCCATTTTGCCCGCTTTGGCAAAAATACTTTGCGGAAATTATCAAAAAAGCAGCACAAACGATATGCAGAGAGCAAGGCTGACTGCATATCAACATCTTTTCCCCAAAAATAAGAGGAGAGAGCAATTCCTCTGTTTGATGCAAAAGCCATGTACGCAAAAGCAACAGCAATGCCGCACAGAAATAAGCGCCATATACTTATAGGGGGTAACGAAATGAGTCAATCAACTGCACAGGGAGAACTTTGCACAAAAAAGAGATTTGCCATGCCTCATATTTATGTCTTGCTGCTAATGATAATTATCGTCTGCACATTAGCCACTTAAATACTGCCGGCAGGAGAGTTTAACCGCGTCACCAATGAGGCTGGGCGTTCTGTCGTCGTCGCGGGCACGTATCACCCAATCCCCGCAACCCCGGTAAGCGGTTTTAAAATGCTGAAATCCATCTATGGCGGCATGATGGATGCTGGAAGCGTCATCTTCTTTGTCATGATATCCTATGCCGCCATCGGTCTTATTATTTCAACCGGAGCTTTTAATGGACTGGTATCAGGGCTGCTGCGCATCTTCAAAGGAAAATCGCGCGCCATTATCATTCCTACTTTTATAACCATACTTGGCGCGGCATCGTCCACTATCGGCGTTTTTGAAGAAGCCCTTCCTTTCATCCCCATATTTGTCGGCATCACCATAGCTATGGGGTATGACGCTATCGTCGGACTGGCGATAGTGGCCTTGGGTATTGGAATCGGCTATTCAGGAGCAGTCATGAACCCCTTCACAGTCGGCATGGCTCAGAGCATCGCAGAAGTTCCTACCATGTCTGGAGCTGGTTTTCGCATCTTCTGCCATCTTTCCATGATTGTCGTAGCCTCACTTTACACCATGAGATATGCAATAAAAATACAGGAAGATCCAACAAAAAGCTTGCTATACGGCACAGAGATGAGCGGAGCCGTTCAGGCTGATGCTGATCTTGAGAATTGCAGGTTCGGTATTCGTGAGATTCTAGTGCTGGTTACGCTGGCGTCGGGAATTGCGGCAATTGTCTACGGAACAAAGGTATTTGGCTGGTATTTTGAAGAGCTTTGCGCCATATTTATGCTTATGGGCGTAATCAGCGCCGCAATCATGGGCTGGAGCCCCAATAATATCGCCGAAAAAGTAGCAAAGAGCTTCGCCGAGATGGCAATGGCGGCAATGATGATCGGATTGGCGCGCGCCATTCTCGTTGTCCTCCGGAGCGGCAGCATCATTGACACAGTTGTCTATTACATGGCAATGCCGCTTTCATTTATGCCCAGCTGGATTGCTGCGGAATGTATGCTCGTAGTGCAAACGCTGCTTAATTTCCTCATTCCCTCCGGCTCAGGTCAGGCTGTCGTCAGTATGCCGATAATGGCCCCCCTTTCAGACCTGCTGGGAATCTCACGTCAAATCGCTGTTCTCTGCTTCCAGTTCGGAGACGGGCTGTCAAACATTGTTTGGCCAACGGCATTTGCGCCGATTTTGTGCGCTGTAGCAGGAATTACTATAGACAAATGGTGGAAATGGATTGTACCGCTCTTCCTGCTCTTGGTCTTAACGCAGATGGTGTTGGTTGCTATCGCTATGATGATTGGATTTGCATAAAACCGGAACACAAAATAAGCTTAAAGATTAAAAGCATCCGCGCCGCCGAAACGGTGCGGATGCTTTTTAATTTAGAAAAAATTCTTGTTTTGCTCTGCGCAAGGAAAGAATCGAAGAGACGGCATCATATCTGAATAAATTCTACGGAGCGGGAACTGTGGAGGTGGAAATCACCGATACGTACGGCAACATGAGCGAGATGATTTTGCCCCATTTTGAAATTGTTGAGGCAATAGAATCAGCGATGAAGTCCGTGGGTGTTACACCTTTTTACGTGCCGATGAGAGGCGGCACGGACGGGGCGCAGCTTTCTTTTATGGGAGTTCCATGCCCAAACATTTGCACAGGCGGGCATAATTTTCATGGGCGCTATGAGTATGTGCCGGTTCAGTCAATGGAAAAAATCTCCGCGGTATTGGTGGAAATAGTCAAGAGTTTTGTCAAGTAACACGCAGCTGATATCTTTAAATGTTTAAAAAAGAGCCCGCTCCTAAAGTAGGAGCGGGCTCTGTCTGTTTTATGAAGCAGTTCTGAACTTTTCCAGAGCTGCGGCTATTTTGACGTAATTGGGTACGGAAACATGCTCTTTTTCCGCCATGCGCAAAACTTCAAATATCAGCCCGTCTATTTCGGAGCGGCTCCCCTGCTTGAGATCCCTCTGCATCGAGGTGGAGGCTGTCGGTGCTAAGCTGTCTAAAATTTTTAAATTGTTTTCAACAATGTCAATGCCGAAATCTATGCCCATCGCTTGCGCTATAACCCCCAGCTCCTGTACCAATGCAATGAAGGTTTGCCGTTCTTTGCCCTCTTTTTGCATCGCCGCCGCGTTAATGTCATAGTATTGACCGCATGCAGCCATCGCTGAGACATAGGTGTATTTGCGGAAGGCGTCTCTTTTTATGTCGCATGAGAGTATCGTCTCAATGCCGCAGTTTTTGAGGTCTGACTCTATTTCCGCCAACAAAGGACGATAATCCTGCGCCTCTCTGACGCCAAAGACAACACGGAAGATGGCGCCGCTTTGTCTAATTATCCCCGCCTCCCTGATCTCTGCGGAGATATAGATACAGCCGTCCGTCACCAGCAGATGCGGAAGTTCTTCCTGAAGATGCCCTCCAAGTCCGTAGATGTTCAGCAACGGAATGACCACTGTGCCGCTGTGAGCCGCTCTTTTTATCAGCGGCAGCACCTCAGCCACAGAATATCCTTTGACGCAGAGGAAGATTACATCTGCTTTGTCGTTATATTCTTCTGCTGTGCAGCCCCTTATCGGAGCGACAGTATAGTTTCCGCGTACTGTTGTCTCCATCTTAAGCCCATGTTCTTTAATGGCTTGAAGGTGCGCGCCGCGGGCGATAACCGTTATATCCAGCCCATTCTCCGCCATGGCGGCCGCCAAACTCCCGCCGATACCGCCGCCGCCAATTATTAGGTATTTCATTTGACTCCCCACGCAATCCGATAAGTATTAACGTGCCTTGACGTTTGCCGGATATTTTACAACATAAAGCTCTTATTTGGTAAAGCATTGTATCTTTTTTCGGTAATTTTTAAAATATTATCTTTTATAAGAGAGAGCATTATCAGCCGCGGGAGAAGCTCATTTTTATATCCTGCGGCTTGCCGAAGTAAACCCAGGAGGTGACGAGGACATCTGCACCGGCGGTGGCGTAGGCTGCGGCATTGTCGCTGTTTATGCCGCCTGCCGCTAGTACCGTCACTTGGGGATTGATCCCCTTGGCCTCTTTGACAAACTGCGCAAGCTCCGCGGGGGAGAATCTCTCGCACTGTAAAGAATCCACCCCGGCGGCAATGTAGGCTAGCCCTTCGGCAGCATTTTCAGCCTCCGCGGCAATCTGTTTTTCGGGAAAATCCTTTTTCATCTGCGCAATTTGGGTTAAAAAATCGTCCGTCATTACCCGATGTTGGTCAAAGACCAAAATAGAATCTGAAAGCCCCAATCTGTGAATTCCCGCCCCTCCTGCCAAGGCGGCTTTGAGGGAGAGGGCTTTGGTGCCGGGGAAGTTTTTTCTGGTGACTGCCACACGGGTGTTGGGATTGGCCGCTTGCGCACTTGTCACTAAAGCTTTTGTTCTGGTGGCGATAGCGGAGGAATATTCCATGATGTTTTGCGCCAATTTATAGACACCGTGGATTGCGCCGGCACTACCTTCGGCTTGCAGACAGACAGAACCGCCCGCGGCGTCAGTGCCGCTTTTGAGGAGAACATTTGCTTCCGCTCCCGCCAGCCGCAGCACTCTCGCCGCCTCTTCCACTCCCGCCAAAGTACAGTCTGTTTTGGGAAAGCAGCTAAGTTTTGCCGGTACGTTTTCAATTCCCAGTGCCATGACGGTGAGATCCATGAACTGCAAATCTTCCTGTATCAAAGAAGAAAGGTATGAATCGGGAATATAGAACATTATGAAACTCCCTTCCGCTGGAGTTTTTCCAGCATGATGTAGAGGATTAAGCCGAAAACGGCCAGTAAGAAACAGAGAGACGAGGCCGTCTCAAAGTCTCCGCGCGAGACGGAGTTGAATATTTCCAATGAGAGCGTGTTTGTCCTGCCGGAGATGTTGCCGCCCAGCATCATTGTAATGCCTACTTCGCCGGATGCCCTAGCCAGTCCCAATAAAAGCCCCGATGCCAAGCTGTTGCGCACCAGCGGCAGGGTGACGAAGAAGAAGGAAGAGAGCCCCCCGCACCCGTTGACGCGCGCCGCCTCCTCCAGCATGATGATGTTTCTGTTTTTGAGAGCGGCGGACAGCGGACGCACCAATAAAGGAAGCCCCGCTGTAAAGGCCGCCAGCAGGACGCCTATTTCCGAGAAGATAACTCTGATTCCAAAACAGTTTTCTAAGAAGATTCCGACAGGACCGTTTTTACCCAAGAGAGTCAGTAAAATATAGCCCAACGCTATCGGCGGAAAAACCAGCGGCAAGGTGACAAAAAATGATAGCGCACGGCAGGCGGCAGAGTCGCTTCTGCTTATCCAAAGAGACAGGGGAACACCAAGAAGCAGAAATAGCAAGAGCGACGCCGCACAGGTTTTCAGCGTCAGGATAACGGAAAAGAGCAGTGAAGGATTCGCAAGGAGAGTTATTACCCTCTCCTCCTACCAAACTCCGTGTTTTTCGAGAATTTCTTTGGCTGCGGCTGTTTTGAGGAAGTTGAGAAAGCCTTGCACTTCCGCTTTGCGCAAGTCACCCTCCACCGTGGCGGCAACCATTTTGATGGGCGGGTAGCCATCTTTTATCTCCAAAAAGCCGCCGATTTTGTCCCTGCCGGCGCGCACAACAACTCTGTTGACAAAGCCCGCATCCATCTCCTGAGCCGCAAGGTAGGAAAATACCTGAGGAACGGTGGAAACTTGCGAGAGCTTGGCGGCTATTTTGCTTTCCAGCCCCGATGATTGTAGGAAGCTCTTGGCGGCGCGTCCGTAAATTGCCGCCTTAGGGTCGGGAAAGCAGACGGATTTTATCTCTCTCTTGGCGAGGTCGGAGGGTGCGGCGACAGAGACGCCCTTGCGCCACGCCAGCACCAACACGGTGTCTCCCAAGGGCTGATAGTCAGCGAATTTTACCTTTGTTTTGGCGGCATCCAGCGTGCCCTTGTCAGAAACAATGACCGATACGCCGCTTCCCGCCTCGATTTGCGCCAGCAGCTGACCGATATTGCCTCCGTACATTTCGTTGACATTATTGCCGCTCTCGCTCTTGTAGGCGGCGCAAAGTTCGCTCATCATCTTCATATAGCCCGCCCCTGTGGTGACAGAGAGGTCTGCCGCCGATGACGCCGAGACAAAAAAGAGCGTTAACAGTAATGCAGTGAGAAACTTTTTCATGATACTCCTCCTTAGATATTTTGATAATTGCTTAAAAAGTTCTTCGGCGAACCAAAGTACTTTTCCTTGCCCTTTTCGATGACCAATACACTCTCTGCCAGCTTTTCCAGCTCCTCCCGCGAATGGGTGATGTAGAGCAGGGGAAAGGAGAAGAGACGCGGTATCGCGGCGATATAGGATAAAAGCACGTCCTTGAGGCCGTTGTCGAGAGATGAGAGCGGCTCATCCATGATCAAAAAGCTGGTGCAGCCCAATATTGCCCGGCCCAAAGCCACTCTCTGGCTCTCTCCCCCCGAAAGCGTCGGCGGATACCGCTCCAATAGGTGCCCCAATTCAAAAAGGGATACCACGTCATCAAAGTTTGCCGATGTACCTCTTCTTCCGGGAAAATTGGCAAAGGTGAGGTTGCGGCGCACCGTAATGTGAGGAAAGAGGCGGTGCTCCTGAAAAACATAGCCTATGCCCCTCTTGTTGGCAGGCAGGTTAATTCGCCGCTGCGAATCGTAAAAGCAGCGCCCTCGAAAGCAGATGCGCCCCTCATCGGGTGGCAGCAGCCCCGCCAACATGCCGGCAAAGGTGCTTTTGCCCGCTCCGGAACGCCCGAAAAGCACGGTAATCTGCGGCCGCTCCATGTGCAGCTCGATGTCGGCGGAAATATCACCGATTTTTTTCTTTAAATGAACATTAAGCATAATGTCACCCACATTTTCGCAACCTAGTTGCATTCTATCCACGAAGAAGAAAATGTCAACTTATCGGCGCTTTCTGCTCACAGCCGCCGCAGCCGCATCTTTTGCCGCAGTGAAAATAGCAGCTGCCGCCGATGGCGTCTTGCAGATGTGTCATGAGTCATATGCTTCGCTGCTGAATTATTCCGCGCCATTAGTTACTATAAAGTGCCTTAGACACAAAATAGTACTTACTTTACGTATAATATAAGAGTGTATATTATATTTATAGTATATAAAAAGACCATATGGTCCAATTTAGGAGGTAGTATGATGAATGACGTAACGAAATTTCTCACAGACAACCCGGTGCAGTATTTTGCAACGACAGGCCTTGACGGCAGGCCCAAGGTGCGCCCTTTTCAGTTCATGACAGAACACGACGGCAAGCTTTTCTTTTGCACGAGCAATCAAAAAGAGGTGTTCAAAGAAATAACGCAATCCCCCGAAGTGGAAGTTTGCGTATCCTCTCCATCTTTTGCCTGGCTGAGGCTCTCAGGCAAGGTGAAGTTTTACAGCAGCAAGGAACTGAAGACAAAGATAATCGAGAGCAGCCCTTTGGTAAAGAGCATCTACCACGACGCCTGCAATCCGCAGTTTGAAATTTTTTACCTGGAAAATTGCACGGCGGTGATTGCCGATTTTTCCGGTAACGCACCGCACAAATACACATTAAGCTAGAGCAGAGCCCCTTTGCGCCTCCCCTTATTGCCCTTTGCCCTGAATGCTATATAATATTCAATAAGTATCAAATAGAAACTAAGGGGAGATGCTGATGAAAGACCTGCCGCCCTGCCCTGTTGAGGTTACTTTGACACTCATTGGCGACAAGTGGAAGGTGCTTATTTTACGTGACCTTGTTTGCGGTACAAAAAGGTTCGGCGAATTAAAAAAGTCCGTCGGCGGTATCAGCCAAAAGGTTTTGACGCAGAATTTGCGCGCGATGGAGAATGACGGCTTACTTACGCGAAAGGTCTATGCCCAAGTGCCGCCAAAGGTGGAATATAGCCTCACAGAGAGAGGCATGAGCCTAAAGGGCGTCCTTGATTCTCTTTGCCAGTGGGGAGAACAGTATCGCCGCGAAGTTTGCGGCTAAATGGGAAATTTTAAATTGACAAGGCGAAAAGACTCTCGCGGGAAGAATGATTTTCTCGGGGAATTTTCTTCGCCTTGATGTTTTTATGCTTAGAGAAACCGCTTTTAGTGATTAATACGTCTTTTACACCGTTCAAATTAGGTATAATCAGCAGTACTAAAGCTCGCGCAATCGTTATAGTGTACGATATAACAAGATAGTTTTGGAGGTGCTTTGATGGATAAGATCGCTCCTGCGGCATACCCTATAGCCGAACTCATCGCCAAAAGATGGAGTCCGCGCGCCTTCCTTGATAAACCTATTGAGGAAGAGAAAATTATGTCTTTATTTGAGGCGGCCAGGTGGGCTCCTTCCGCCTATAATGAGCAGCCTTGGCGTTTTTTGATCGCTACCAAGGAGGATTCATACCTTTATACAAAGATGCTCTCCTGTCTTGCAGAGGCAAACCAGGTATGGGCAAAGGCGGCTCCGCTGCTTTTAATTTTGGTAGTGAAAAAAGATTTTGATTTCAACGGCAAGCCCAACAGGTGGGCGATGCACGACTGCGGCCTCGCTTTGGAAAATCTGCTGCTGGAGGCAGTTGATCTTGGACTGGCAGCCCACCCGATGGCAGGATTTTCCGCCGACTTGGTGCGCTCCGGCTACTCTGTTCCCGAAGGCTATGAGCCGCTGGTGGCTGTGGCCGTAGGTTATCCCGGTCCGTCTGATATGCTTGAGGGCGCGCTGCGCGAAAGGGAAGAGGATCCGCGGGAGAGAAAAGAGCTTTCCGAACTCGTATTCTCTGAAGCTTGGGGACGCTCGATTTAAGAGAACGCTGATTAAATAGCAAGCTTTCAAAAATAACATAAGTGCCGTCTGCTGATTATAGACAAAGAGCCGCAGTCGATGGTTTCGTGCGGTAGGTTATTTACGTAAATCAAACTTACTTTCTTCACCAATCGGCTGGTTTTCCCTTCCAGGCATATATCAGGCAGCACCTTTGCCTGTGATGCGAGAGTGGCATATAATCAGCGGCTGCTTAAGCTGCTGCTTTGCATAGAGCCGACGCTGATATCAGTGTCGGCTTTTTAGGTTATAATTACCAAGTGCAGAGGAGTGTTTAAAATGGACAAAAAAAACATAAAAAAGATTATTACGCTGCTGTTGCTTGTCTTTATGGTATTTAACACCGCAGCCCCTTCGTTTGCGGAAGAGCCCGCCGCAGGGAGCAGTTCCGGTATAGAGACTTTTCTTTCTGTAATCAACGTTTGGGGAACGCTTCTCGCACGCATCACCGGCGCTTATGATTCTTTGGATAACATCGGACGATTTTCGGAATTCGCACGCTTTTGGCACGGACTGATCGAGTCTGAAGGTTTCAGCCCCCTGACATTTTTCCGCGCGATTATGGCGCTTTTCGGCATTTCCATCTTCTCTGAGCCGCCTCTGCCAAACGGGGATTCCGGTGAGAGCTACACTCTATGACAGCTTGTGTCTATATTCTGCGCTGCTCTGACGATACTCTTTATACCGGCTGGACAAACGATATCAACCGCCGTCTGGCGGCTCACAATGAAGGGCGCGGAGCAAAGTACACCAGAGGGCGCAGACCTGTGACCTTAGCTTATCTGGAAGAATTCGCCACCAAAGAAGAGGCGATGTCGCGGGAGGCAAGGATAAAAAAGCTGTCACGCGCGCAAAAAATCCTTCTGCTGAATATACGGTAATTTTTACAAAACCATTGATAAATATAAGTAACAAGCGGTACAATACCACCGCTAAAAAATTTATGTAAGGATACGGGATATTATCGTGTCCGATGAAGAGGGTGTACGGATGAAAAAGGGACGCACAGACGTAGTTTTGGGTGTTCAGTGGGGAGACGAGGGCAAAGGACGGGTTGTCGATGCTCTGGCCTCGGAATCCGGCATGGTAGTCCGCTATCAGGGCGGCGCCAATGCGGGGCATACTGTAGTTGTGGAGGAAGAAAAATATGTCTTTCACTTACTGCCCTCAGGCATTCTCTATCCTGATAAAGTCTGCATTATCGGCAACGGCGTGGTTATGGATCCTATCACGCTTTTTGAAGAGCTTGACGGACTTGAGGCGCGCGGCAAAAAGCTCGCCCGGCTGCTGATAAGCCACGGCACGCACATTGTTATGCCATACCATAAAATTATCGATAAGCTAGCGGAGAACGCCCGTTCCGCGGAGACTAAGATCGGCACCACAGGGCGCGGCATCGGCCCTTGCTATGCGGATAAGTATGACCGCATCGGCATCAGAGCGGAAGATTTGGTCTCACCGGAAGTTCTTAAGGAAAAGCTCACCACGGTGCTGAAGCTGAAAAATGACCTTCTCACCAAAATATATGATGCCGCTCCGCTGGATTTTGACGAGGTCTACAGCACGGCGCTCAAATGGGGGGAACGTATAGCCCCCATGCTCAGCGATGTCTTTTTGGATATCGACGCGGCGGTGCGTTCTGGAGCGAATGTCCTTTTTGAGGGCGCACAGGCGACTTTGCTTGATATTGACCATGGCACTTATCCCTTTGTCACCAGCTCCAGCCCCTGCGCAGGAGGCGCCTGCACGGGAGCCGGTATCGGGCCGGGGCGCATCGACAGGGTTATCGGCGTTATCAAAGCATATTGCACCAGAGTTGGAGAAGGACCTTTCCCCACGGAGGACAGCGGCGCTTTGGGCGACGCACTGCGCGCTAAGGGCGGTGAGTACGGCGCCACAACCGGACGCCCGCGTCGCTGCGGCTGGGAAGACCTCGTAGCGGCAGACTATGCCGTGAAGATTAACGGCATTGACGGACTGGCTCTCACCAAGCTTGATGTGCTTACCGGTTTTAAGGAGATAAAAGTCTGCACCTCTTACGAAGTTGACAGCGAATTGCGCACTCACTTCCCCACCAGCTGCGGCGAGCTTGCCAAGGCACGCCCCATATACGAGACGCTGCCGGGCTGGACGGAGGATATCAGCAAGTGCCGCCGTTTTGAGGATTTGCCCCTTGCCGCACGCAGCTATGTTAACTTTATTGAGGAGCGTACCGGTGTTCCCGTGCTGCTTATCGGCGTGGGTGTGGGACGTGAGGATACTATCCTCCGCGGCATTTAACTTTTCCCAGCAACGCGGCAATGCCGCTAGTAGGTGTGCATGATAGCGAGAACGGCGCGGACTTTTGCAAGGTCAGACTTTGAAACGGACCAAACGCCGAAAATCGCATACAGCGGTGAGAATGGCGCAAGCTTTGCTATCGCTTGATATTGCCCTGCTGATTTTGAGAAGTTGCTATCTAACTTTTACTTTACTTTTCATCATAATGAAAAAACGCGTAAAACTTGGGCTATACCCTGTTTTACGCGTTTTTTGTTTCACTTGGACGAAAGAGGAAGGCTATTTTGCCGAGGCTTCTTCTTCGAGGAAGCGCCGCACAAGGTTGGCGGTCATGTTTTTGCGCCAGAGGCTGCTCTTTCTGGGGTTCACCTCGTCGGCTGCCGTTTGCGCCGCCTCCGCAATCAGATCGGCGGTGAGGCGTTTGCCTTTGAGCACCGCTTCCAGGCGCGGCAAGCGTATGGGAGTGGGCGACATGCTGCCTGCCCCGGCGCGGAATTCCCAGATGATACCGCTTTCAACTTCGGCATATAAGCCCAGGGAGATGCGCGAGAGGGTCAGAGCTTTGCGGCTGCCCCGTTTGTAGAATTTCTGCACCGCATTGGGCGCAGGCACGGGAACGATGATTTCTCTGATAATTTCGTTTGGCAGGCGGTCGGCGTCTCTGTAGCCGCGGATGAATTTTTCCAGCTTCATCTCACGCGTGCCATCTTTGCTTTCCAGCACAACAGATGCCTCAAGCGGCAGCAGTATGGAGGGCAGGTCTGCCGCTCCCGAGGCCGTGGCCAAGTTACCGCCGATGGTGGCTCTGTTCTGCACCGCAGGCGCGCCGCTGCGCGCCGCGGCTTCCCAAAGCGCCGGCAGATATTTTTTGATGATGGCACTGCGGATAATGTCACCGTTGGCGGCAGAGCTGCCGATACTGATTTTATCGCCGATTTTGTTGATGCCCTTGAGCTCTTTGACACGGCTAAGGTCGATGGCTTTTGAGGGCTTGTATTTGCCGTTTTTGACGTCGGGAATGATGTCCGTCGTCCCCGCCATCAGTGTAGCGTCTTGATTTTTATCCAGGATTTCCAAGGCTTCGGCTAAGTCCTGCGGTGCAAAGAAGTTTTTGTCCTCTTCGCAGGTTGGTTCGGGCATGTCGCCGGAGCAGAGGTTTTCTCTTTTGCGGAAGGTCTCGCAGTAACCATCGGCTATGGCTTTGTTTACCGATTGATAGATTTTTTCGTAGCCTGTGCAGCGGCAGATGTTGCCGGAGAGAGCCTCTTTGACCTCGGCCTCTGTGGGGGCGGGATTTTCTTCCAGCAATGCGCGCGCGGCAATAATCATGCCGGGAGTGCAGAAGCCGCACTGGATTCCGCCTTCGCTGACAAAGGCCTTTTGCAGCAAGTCCATATCAGCAGAGGAGCCAAGCCCCTCGATGGTGAGGATTTCGCTTCCCGATGCGGAAATCGCCGGCACTAAGCAGGCGTTGACGAGACGTCCGTCCATGATCACTGAGCAGGCGCCGCACTCGCCCTCGCCGCAGCCCTCTTTGGAGCCGGTAAGGCGCAAATCTTCCCGCAGTACCGCCAACAGCAGTTTCATCGGCGGAACGTCCGCATGTCTGAGTTTTCCGTTAACTGTCAGTTCTATTCTCATTTTCGTCCGCCTCCTTTAGTTTTCGCCCTGAGCTGATTTGGCGGCTTCCAGCAGAGTGAAGAGTTTTTCTCCCGTGAGAGGAATGGAGTCCGCACTGACACCCACAGCATTTTCCACCGCAGCGATAAAGGCGGGCGCACCGGCATTGGCAGGGAGTTCCCCGATGCCTTTGGCTCCGTAGCAGCCTGCCTCGCATGGGTCTTCGAGAAGTTCCACCTTCCAGTCGGGGCAGTCAAGAGCGGAGGGCACCAGGTAGGAGCTCATGTGAGAAGCTGTGTACCGTCCCTTATCGTCAATGCGCAGATCTTCGATGTGCGCCCAGCCGAAACCTTGGAGAACTCCGCCTGTCAGCTGAGCACGCGCCTGCATTGGGTTGACAGCGCGTCCCACTTCCGCGGCGATGGCCGATTCTTTGACCGTCACTTCGTAGGTGTCCGTCTCCACTTCTACTTCGGCGGTGTTGGCTATCCAAGCGTAGCCTCGGTAGGCGTCGCCGGTGAAGTTTTCTTCGTCCCAGCTGCAGCCGTCATTAAATATGTTCGTACCAAGGGCTTCCAGTTCTTGGTGTTCTTTTAGGTAATCCGCCGCCAGTTCTTTGAAGGAGGCGGCCTTCAGTCCCTTTGTCTCCGCCCAGTCAAGAACGGTCTTTTTGAGGTTGGTACAGGCGTTCTGAACCGCTTTGGCGGCATACATTGTCGTGCGCGAGGCAACCGTCGGCCCGGTGTTTGGCGTTTTTGAGGTGTCGGGAACGATGTAGAGTACGTCTTCAAGCTCCGTCCCCAGGGCCTCCGCCGCCACCATCGGCATCACAGTGGACGCGCCCTGTCCCATTTCGGTGCTGCTGGAGTAGATGCGGAAGCTCTCCCCGTCAAAGGTCATCTTCGCCGTGGTTCCCATTTTGTCCTCTCCCGCTCCGGTAAAGCCGCCGCCGTGAAGCCCTACGGCGATACCGATACCCTTCATCACCCGACTTTTAGGCTGACGGGCATATAGGTCATATTTAGCGCGGTAATCGGACATTTCCGCCGCATGTTCCAGCACGGCGCGGGCGTTCTCTGCCTCCGTGAACTTCTGTCCGTAGGGGAAGGTGTCGCCGGTTTTGAGCACGTTGAGTAAGCGAATATCCAGCGGGTTCATCGCCAGCTTTTTGGCTGCCAAGTCCATTTGACGTTCCATGGCGAAGATCGCCTGAGGCGCGCCGAAGCCTCGGAATGCTCCCGTGGGCGGCGTATTGGTCGCCATCGCCCTGCTGTGAATACGCACGTTGGGAACGTAGTAAGCTCCTGCCACGTGCAGGTGAGTGCGCTGCAATACCACGCGCGACAGCGTGGTGTAAGCGCCGCTGTCCAAAAACATCTCCACATCAAGAGCGGTGATTTTCCCCTCTTTGGTCAGCCCCATTTTGTAGCGGCTTTCAGATGGGTGGCGTTTGGGGGTACAGAGGATATCCTCTGAGCGGTCATAGATTATTTTTACGGGGTGCGCTGATTTCCACGCCAAAAGCGCCGCATAGCAGCCCAAAATAGAGGGGTAATCCTCTTTGCCGCCAAATGCGCCGCCTGTGGCGCTCTGACGCACGATCACCTGTTCCGCGCGCAAACCCAGTACCTTTTGCACGGCTCCGTGTACATAGAAGGGGCACTGCATAGAACCCAAAACCTCCACAGAACCGTCCGCACGGCTAACGGCGCTCATACCCTGCGTTTCCAGATACATTTGTTCGTGAAGTCCCGTGCGCCATTCGCCTTCCACCACAACATCGGCGGCAGCGAAACCGGCGGCGATGTCGCCGCGCTCGGTGCGGTATTCATCTATCACATTATCTTCTCCCCAGATAATTTCTTTTTTCGCCAGGGAGTCCTCAATCGTAAATATCGGCGGCAGCGGTTCGATTTCCACCTGCACCAATGCCATCGCGGCTTGAAGTGCCGCGGCATCGGGAGCCGCCACCAAGGCTATCGCCTGAGAGACATAGTTGACATAGCCGTCCGCCAAAGCGGGATAGTCTGTTCTCACAATGGCAACAAAGTTTTCGCCGGGAATGTCTGCCGCTGTCACCAGCACTGCCCCCAGGGCATCAAAACCAGCTAATTTCTTTACGCCCAAAAGCTTGCCGCGCGCAATGTTTGAACGCACCACGCCGCCAATCCAGCAGCCCTCTATGTCAATATCAGCAAGAAACTCCGTCTCTCCTGAAGCCTTCACCGGCCCGTCAAAACGCGGATAGGATTTCCCGATTATTTTAAACTCTGTCATCTAAACGCCTCCTTTTACAAAACATCAACCGATGCAAACAACAGGTTGATAATTATAGCTTTAATGTAAAGATATTATATCCCTTTCATAACTCATACACCATGTTTTACCGCCGATTTTGCCCGCAGGCGATATGGGAAATTATAGTGCAAAGCAAGCCTCAATGAGAAGGGTAAACACAGAGCAATGCGCATTATCTGCGCCCTTTGGCTTTGAAAAGTATATAATTAATCAGTAAAAATACTTTCAAGGGGGGATGTTTTATGGCGATAGTTTTTGCCGCTATGGTACCGCACCCGCCGCTGATTATTCCTCAGGTGGGACGCGGAGAAGAGCAGCTGATTGAAAAGACCGCAGAAGCCTTTCGCAGTGTGATGCTGGCCGCAGCTGCGGCGCAACCCGAAACAGTTGTAATTATCTCGCCCCATGCCGCCTATGCCGGAGATTATTTTCATATTTCGCCCCGCAGCGGTGCTGCCGGAGATTTAAGTGCCTTTAACGCCGCCTCTGTCAAAGCCAATGTGAGCTATGACGAGGAGTTTGTGCGGCAGCTGTGTCAGCTAGCCGCGGCAGAGGATTTCCCCGCCGGCACAATGGGCGAACGCGAAGCTGATTTAGATCACGCCTCGTTGGTACCGCTATATTTTCTGCGTGAGGCCTGCGGCGGCTCTCTTCCATGC
>RRZT010486920.1_pt1 | contig 16798 bp, 15 predicted proteins | sample 2165551 | NCBI WGS metagenome assembly RRZT01 (sample SAMN10456910, study PRJNA506462) | wastewater metagenome | biome: wastewater; feature: sludge; material: wastewater sludge; isolation source: wastewater sludge with Escherichia coli K12::gfp cells carrying plasmid... | place: USA: Moscow, Idaho...
AATGACAAGTGGTACTATTTTGATCCTATGAATGGGGACAAAATGTTTTACAACGGGTGGCTAAATTATGGTACAGGATGTTACGCCACACCTGACGGCAGTATGTTGACTGGTTTGCAAAAGATTGACGGGAAATCATACTATTTCAGTACTATTACTACGCAACTGCAAAAAGGCTGGGCCGCCGATCCCTCCGGTTTTATGCTCTATGGCGATTTGAATACAGGTGTGCTCAAAACCGGCGGCCCCCACACCATCGATGGTAAGCCCTGCTTTTTCACAGCCGACGGCAAATACATTGCACCGCCGACCATTCATAACGTGCTTTATAAGCAGGAGGGCGGCAACGCCATTGTTACGATCACCGCTACAACATCTCCGCTTACATCTTTGCACGCGCAAGGCTATAGCTGGGATGGCGGCGCCACATGGGTGAACAGCGCGGTCAAATCCTATCCCATCGGCACCAAAATCCCCGCGGGCACGCTGCGCGTGCGCGACGCATCTGGCAATGTCACCATTTACGGCAGCGATTTGCTGCTCACGGGGTCAGGGCCATATTACGGCATCGACGTGTCCGCACACCAGGGCCCGATCAACTGGGCAGCGGTGAAAAATGCGGGCGTGGATTTTGCCATTGTGCGCGCCATGACGTGGAGCAATGCGGCGGGCTATTATGTGGTGGATCCGTATTTTGAATACAATGTGCGCAACGCAAAGGCGCAGGGCATCCGCGTGGGCGCGTATATCTTTACCTACGCGTTCAATAATGCGGAAATGGATGAGGAAATCTATTTCTTCCACAACGAGGCGATGAAAAATCTTCGCCGCGACGGCATCAAGATGGATTTTCCAGTTTATGTGGATTTTGAATACGATAAAGTGTTGAATTTCACGTCCTATGACCAGCGAACGGTAATGGTGCGCCGCGGCATGGTGCTATTAGAGCAGCTGGGTTATAAGCCCGGATTTTACTCTAATCAGCTTTGGCACGACAATTATTTTAACGCGCGTGCGCTGTATGAAGAGGGATACGACTATTGGTTTGCGCGCTATCCTGCAAACCCTGTGCCAACAAACGGCACCGCGCAATACATCGGCTATGCTGCGCCAATGTGGCAGTATGCCAGCGATGGCAGAGTGCCTGGCATCAGCGGCAATGTGGATATGAATATCTGCTTTAAGGATTATGGCAATGCCGGCGGCACGATTCCGGCACCCGTACAGCCCACGCTTTCTGTATACAATTCCAATGGCAGCGGCGGCGTGCCTGTGGGCGTTACCACAGGCACCGTCAGCGACATTGTGGCAAAAATTGTGGCCAATGAGGTCAAGGGCTTTAACAATGCCGAGGTTTACAGGGCGCAGGCGGTGGCGGCATATAGCTGGGTGCTGTATCAAGAAGAGCATGATAATGCCGTGCCGTCCGTTGGCCTGACAGAGCCTAACCAAGCTGTGCGCGATGCAGTAAACAGTGTGGCAGGGCAGGCGCTGTATTATAACGGCGTGGTGGCCAATGCGGCTTACGGCTCGGCAAGCGGCGCGATGACCAATCGCGCGCGCAATATGTGGGGGCTGGAGCTGCCATATCTCAACACACCTGTGCCTAGCCCCGAAACCAATTGGCGCGGCACCACCAAGAATATCCCGCTGTCTACCATGTCCAACAATATCGCAAAGCTTGTGGGCGCCGACGTGCGAGACCGCACGCCCCGCAGCCAATGGATAACCAACCCCAGCTTTGATGAAAACGGCTATCTTACAGGCATAACGATATGCGGCCAGCGCAAAAGCGGCGGCGAATTTTATGAAAACTGCTGGCTTTTGTATTCGCCAAAGTTTACAATGACCTTTAATGGCAATGATACATGGACCTTCCGCACAGACGGCAACGGCCACTGCGTAGGCATGAGTCAATACGGGGCAAATATCTTTGCAGTAAACAGCGGCTGGAATTATCGGCAGATTTTGGCGTATTATTTCCCAGGCACCAATATTGCATAAGCGCATATCCGCTGACAAAAAGGAACTATCATGAAAAATAAAAAAGCAAAGAACAACAAAATAGCCGCGAAAAAGCAGCGGTATTTAAAAATTGGCGCTGGCATTATGCTGTGTGCGGTGCTGTATTTTGGCGTTAGGTTTTCGTACAGGCATTACCTTGAAAGCCTGCCTGGCTCGCCCGTTGGCGCCACCGCCCAGCCGCAGCCAGTCAATCAGCGGCCTGTGCCGTCGGCACTTTTAGAGAAAGATGCAAATTCCATCTCAAAGACTGTGCAGGGCAAAGAAAACGAAGAAAGCGTGCTCACAGGCGTTGTGGCGGATGTGTCTACCGAAAAGGTGTATGTAAAAGATGAAGCCAGTGGTGAAATACTCTCTTTTGCAAGAGGCACAGCCGAAGTTACGGGCCGCCTTGTGGTGGACGTGAAAATCGAGGTGCATTACACGGGCACCATCGTGGGCAATGACGCGTCAAACGCCTATGTAACAAAACTGTTTGTATTTCCATCATAAATGCGCAATAAGCCGCCGCTTTTTTTGCAAAAGAAAGTGGCGGTTTATTGCGTTTTCTGTAAGCAAAATACACAATATAACACACAAGCGGGTTTTTGTGTTAAAAAACGTGCACAAGCGCCGCAAAAGCAGCAAAAGCGTGTAAAACTATTGCTAATGCGTGCAAGATATGCGATAATAAATACAAAGAAAATGGTGTTTAAAAGCGTCTATTTGCCTTTTCAAAAAGACGCAGTTTTATTACAAATAGGATGTGTTATTTTGAAGGTTGTTATTTTAGCAGGCGGTCTTGGCACCCGTATTTCCGAGGAAAGCCATTTAAAGCCAAAACCCATGATTGAAATAGGCGATAAGCCCATTATGTGGCATATCATGAAGCTGTATTCGCACTACGGCTTTAATGATTTTGTGATTTGCGCGGGCTATAAACAGCATGTCATCAAGGAGTTTTTTGCGGATTATTTTCTGCACAGCTCGGATGTCACCTTTGATTTACAAACAAACTCTATGCAGGTGCACGACAATTTTGCCGAGCCGTGGAAGGTAACTGTGGTCGACACGGGCCTTAACACCATGACGGGCGGGCGCGTAAAGCGCGTGCAAAAACATATTGGCAACGAGCCGTTTTTGCTTACCTATGGCGACGGTGTGGCCGATGTGAATATCGCGCAGCTGCTTGCGTATCATAAAGAACATGGCCGTCTTTGCACGATGACTGCCACAAATGTTGGCCAGCGTTTCGGCGTTTTGGACATTGAGCAAAACGGGCAAATTTCGGGCTTTCGCGAAAAATCCGACAGCGACGGCAGCATGATTAACGTGGGCTTTATGGTGTGCGAGCCGAAGGTGTTTGATTATATCGAGGGCGATGCAACCGTGCTTGAAAAAGAGCCTATCGAGGGCCTTGCAAACGATGGCGAGCTTGTGGCGTATAAGCATTGCGGTTTTTGGCAGTGCATGGACACGCAGCGCGAAAAGCAAAAGCTGGAGGAGCTTTGGGCAACAGAGCATGCTCCGTGGAAGGTTTGGTAAGCGAGCAATGAGCTTAGAATTTTATAAAAACAAAAGAGTGTTCATCACAGGGCACACAGGCTTTAAAGGCACATGGCTTTGCCGTATGCTCGTGGGCGCAGGCGCTTTGGTAACAGGCTACAGCCTTGAGGCCCCCACCGAGCCATCGCTGTTTGCAATGGCAGATATAGAAGATAAAATCACGCACATCATTGGTGATGTGCGTGATTTTGGCGCAATGCAGAAAGCGTTTGAGGCGGCAAACCCCGAAATTGTGCTGCATTTGGCGGCGCAGCCCATAGTGCGCGAAAGCTATAAAACGCCGCGCGAAACCTATGAAACCAACGTGATGGGCACAGTGAATCTATTGGAATGCGTGCGCCTTGCAAAGGGCGTGCGCAGCGTGCTCAACGTCACCACCGATAAAGTGTATCACAATAACGAATGGGCGTGGGGCTACCGCGAAAACGAGCCGCTGGACGGCTATGACCCATATTCAAACTCCAAAAGCTGCTCCGAGCTTGCAACGCATAGCTATAAAGACAGCTTTTTTAACACCGAAAACGCGCCGGCAATTTCCACCGCGCGCGCAGGCAATGTGATTGGCGGCGGTGATTTTGCTGCCGACCGCATTATACCCGACTGCGTGCGTGCCGTGCAGCGCGGCGAGGAGATTATCGTGCGCAATCCGCATTCCACGCGTCCATATCAGCATGTACTCGAGCCGCTGTTTGCTTATCTGCTTATTGCGCAAAGGCAGTATGAGGATAAAGCGTATGCCGGCTGGTACAATGTTGGCCCCGATGATTGCGATTGCCGCACTACGGGCAATTTGGTGGACATGTTTTGTAAAACATGGGGCGGCGAGGCGAAATGGCTTGATAAAAGCGAAAAAAACGCGCCGCACGAAGCCAATTTCTTAAAGCTCGATTGCTCAAAACTCAAATCAACCTTCGGCTGGCAGCCGCGCTGGCATATTGAGGATGCAATTCAAAAGACGGCCGATTGGAGCCGTGTGTATTTTAACGGCGGCGATATTCCTGCGGAAATGGATAGAGAAATCGCAGCATTTTGTCAGAGTGTATTATAAAAATAAATTGTCGTAAAGGATGGCTTGCATATATGAATCAATTAACAGAACAACAAGCGCGTCAAAAGATTTTAGACGCTGTATCGGAATATTATCACGATTTTAAAGAGCCGAAAAAGGCGTTTACACCGGGCGATCGCATCACGTATGCCGCGCGCGTTTTTGACGAAAAAGAGATGTGCAGCCTTGTGGATGCCAGCCTTGATTTTTGGCTGACAACAGGGCGCTTTGCCGACAAATTTGAAAAGGATTTCGCCGCGTATCTCGGCGTAAAATTTGCCAGCCTTGTCAACAGCGGCTCGTCGGCTAACCTGATTGCCTTTATGGCGCTGACAGCGGCGGAGCTTGGCGAAAAGCGTATTCAGCGCGGCGACGAGGTGATCACGGTTGCCTGCGGCTTTCCCACAACGGTAACGCCGATTATTCAATTTGGCGCTGTGCCTGTGTTTGTAGACGTTACCATTCCGCAATATAACATCGATGCCGAAATGCTTGAAAAGGCATACAGCCCCAAAACAAAGGCTGTGATGATTGCGCACACGCTGGGCAATCCCTTTGATTTAAGCGCCGTTAAAGCCTTTTGCGATAAGCACAATTTATGGCTTGTGGAAGACAATTGCGACGCGCTCGGCAGCGAATATACCATCAATGGCGAAACAAAGCTCACGGGCACAATTGGCCATATCGGCACGTCCAGCTTTTATCCACCACATCACATGACAATGGGCGAGGGCGGCTGCGTATATACAAACGACCCGCTTTTGCACAAGCTCATCAATTCCTTCCGCGACTGGGGCCGCGACTGCGTATGTCCGTCGGGCGTTGACAATTTCTGCAAGCATCGTTACGACGGCCAATATGGCGAATTGCCGCAGGGCTACGACCACAAATATGTTTACAGCCATTTCGGCTACAATTTAAAAGTAACGGATATGCAAGCGGCCATCGGCTGCGAGCAGCTTGTGAAATTCCCTGAGTTTGTCAAGCGCCGCCGCCACAATTGGGCGTTTTTGCGCGCGGCTCTGGATAAGGCCGCCGATATGCTCATTTTGCCCGAGGCGTGCGAGGGCGCAAACCCCAGCTGGTTCGGCTTTTTGATTACCCTGCGCGATAACGTGCAAAAATCGCGCGAAGAAATTGTGCGTGAAATCGAAGGCAATGGCGTGCAAACGCGCATGCTGTTTTCGGGCAACCTTGTAAAGCACCCGTGCTTTGACGAGATGCGCGCAACCGGCGAGGGCTTTCGCGTAGTTGGCGGCCTTGAAAACACCGATACAATCATGAACCGCACGTTCTGGGTAGGCGTATACCCCGGCATGACAGACGAAATGCTGGAATATATGGCGAAAACAATTATAAAGGCAGTGAAATAAAAACAGGGGGATAAAGCATTGAAACAACGTTTGGCGGACTATGTAGCCGATTTTCTTGTTAATCATGGCATAACGCAATGCTTTTCGGTTACGGGCGGCGGCGCAATGCATTTAAACGATGCGCTCGGCCACAAGGAAGGCCTTACCACCATTTATAATCACCACGAGCAAGCCTCGGCGATTGCCGCTGAGGCTTATGCGCGCATCGAAAATAAAATTGCGGCAGTATGCGTCACAACAGGCCCCGGCGGCACCAATGCGATTACAGGCGTTGTGGGCGGCTGGCTTGATTCTATTCCGATGCTGATTATATCGGGGCAAGTGCGCTACGACACCACGGCGCGCGGCATGGGCTGCGGTATTCGCGCGGGCGGAGATCAGGAGTTTGACATTGTGCAATCTGTGCGCTGCATGACGAAATATGCCGAGATGCTTGTCGACCCTACAAAAATTCGCTATGCGCTTGAAAAGGCGCTTTATCTTTCAACACATGGCCGCCCCGGCCCGTGCTGGCTGGACATTCCACTCAATTATCAAGCGGCAATAATTGAAACAGACACGCTTATATCGTATAATCCACAGGAGGATTTGCAAACGCTTGCGCCGCCTGTCAGCGATGAAACCATAAAGGCAATTCTTGATAAAATCAAAGCGGCCAAGCGTCCCGTGTTGTATGCAGGAAACGGCATTCGCCTTGCAGGCGCGTTTTCTATTTTTGAAAATCTTGTGCCAAAGCTGAATATCCCCGTGGTGACGGGCTGGGACAATATCGACATGATGGCAGATGCGGACGCCTTGTATGTGGGACGCGGCGGCATCATGGGCGACCGCGCGGGCAATTTTGCCGTGCAAAATGCTGATTTGGTGCTGGCTGTGGGCAATCGCCTTTCTATTCGACAGGTGGGGTATTCGTGGCAGTCATGGGCACGCGAAGCATATGTGATTATGGCAGACGTGGACGCAGAGGAACTGAAAAAGCCTACCTTGCACGTAGAAATGCCTGTTCATGCCGACGCAAAGGATTTGCTGCAAAAGCTATTATCGGCCGTTTCACAAGAAAACACTGCGTTTTATGCTGAAAACGGCTGGCAAAGCACCTGCCGCGATTGGAAAAAGCAGTATCCTGTAGTGCTGCCAAAGCATTATGCCGACACGCGCGACACCAATGTGTATGCCTTTGTGAAAGAGCTTTCGTCGCGTTTGCCCGAAGGCTATGCCACAGTGGTGGGCAATGGCAGCGCATGCGTTGTGGGCAGCCACGGCTACGAAATCAAAAAAAATCAGCGATTTATCATCAATTCGGCCATTGCGTCTATGGGATACGATTTGCCGGCGGCAATCGGCGTATGCTGTGCACTTGGCAAAAAAGAAATGGTCTGTTTAACTGGCGACGGCTCTTTGCAAATGAATTTGCAAGAATTGCAAACCATTTTAACAAATCGCCTGCCCATCAAAATTTTTGTGATCAATAACGCGGGCTATCACTCCATACGCCAAACGCAAACCAATTTGTTTGGCGAGCACACAAAGGTGGGCATAGGCCCCGAAAGCGGAGATTTGTCGTTTCCACAGTTAGAAAAACTTGCCGCGGCTTACGGATATCCGTATTTTGCGTGCCGACAAAATGGCGAAATCGCTGCTCTTTTAGATGGTGTATTTGGCACGCAGGGTGCTGCGATTGGCGAGGTATTCGTGAGCGCCGAGCAGTTTTTTGAGCCAAAATCCGCCACCAAAAAGCTGCCGGATGGCCGTCTTGTCAGCCCGCCGCTAGAGGATTTGGCACCGTTTATTCCGCGTGAAGAACTGCAAAGGAATATGTTTATCCCGATGGTAGAGGAATAGATTTGTTCTGGAAACCGAAAACAAAGCATTCGTCAACAAAAGAAGGAATATAAAATGCAAACAGCCGTAATAACAGGAGCATCAGGCATGCTCGGCAGTACCCTTGCGCGTTTATTAGAGAATGACGGTGTGCGCGTTTTTGCCGTTGTGCGCCCCGGTAGCAAAAAACTTTCTAACATACCCGCTCATGCGCAAATCACAATTGTGGAATGTGCGCTTTGCGATTTGTCGCTTCTTTCTGAAAAAATTGCGCAGCCTTGCGACGCTTTTTTTCATTTCGCATGGGCAGACACATTTGGGCAAGGGCGCAATGACATGCACAGCCAAATTGCAAATATTCAATATACAGTTGACGCGGTGCGCGCGGCAAAGGCGCTTCATTGCAAGGTTTTTGTGGGAGCGGGCAGCCAAGCGGAATATGGCCGCGTTGAGGGCGTTTTGCGCCCGGATACACCCTGCTTTCCCGAAAATGGATACGGCATGGCAAAGCTTTGTGCGGGGCAAATGAGCCGTGCAGAGTGCCAAGCTTTGGATATGCGCCATATATGGGCGCGCATTTTAAGCGTATATGGCCCTGCGGATAATGATTTTACGCTCATCAGCTCGACGGTTTCGGCGCTGCTTCGCGGCGATTCGCCACGCCTTACAAAGGGCGAACAGCTTTGGGATTTTCTGTATTGCGAAGATGCGGCGCGTGCACTATATGCTATGGCACAAAACGGTCGCGATGGGGCAATATATCCCCTCGGCGGTGGAAACGCGCGCCCGCTATGCGAATATATCACGCAGCTGCGTGATATTGCCGCGCCGTCATTGCCGTTGCAATTTGGCGCTGTGCCCTATGCGCCAAAGCAAGTGATGCACCTCGAAGCAGACATCACAGCCCTCACAGCTGACACAGGCTTTGTGCCTGAAACCAGCTTTGAAACAGGCATTAATAAGACGGTCCAATGGATAAAGGAGCAGCAAAATGAGCAGTAAAAAAACAATTTCCATCATGATTCCCTGTTACAACGAGCAGGAAAACGCACGCCCCATTTACGAGGCTGTGAGCGCCGAAATGCAGAAAAGCCTGCCGCAGTATGAGTATGAAATTTTATTTATCGATAATAAATCAAAGGACAAAACGCGCGAGATTTTAACGCAAATTTGCGCCGAGGACAAACGCGTCAAAGCCATTTTTAACATGAAAAACTTTGGGCAGTTTAACAGCCCCTATTACGGCATTACGCAATGCTCGGGTGATTGTGTAATCACTTTATGTGCCGATTTTCAAGACCCCGTTGATATGCTGCCCAAATTTGTGGCCGAGTGGGAAGCGGGGCACAAGGTGGTGTGCGCCATCAAAACCACCAGCCGTGAAAACGGGCTTGTGTACTTCTTGCGCTCGTGCTATTACAAGCTGATTAAAAAAATGAGCGATGTGGATCAAATTGAACATTTTACGGGCTTTGGCCTTTATGATAAAAGCTTTGTGGATGTGCTGCGCGAATTAAAAGACCCAACGCCGTTTTTACGCGGCATTGTGGCAGAATATGCGCCCGACCATAAAGAAATTGCCTATGAACAGGCCAAGCGCCGCGCAGGCAAAACGCATAATAACTGGTACAGCCTTTACGATGCGGCGATGCTCTCGTTTACCAGCTACACCAAAATCGGCTTGCGCCTTGCCACCATTTTTGGCTTTATCATCAGCGGCATTTCGTTTTTCATCGCGCTTGTGTATCTTGTGCTCAAGCTCATTTATTGGGACAGATTCATCGCGGGCACTACGCCGATGCTGATTGGCATTTTCTTCATGGGCGGCGTGCAGTTGTTTTTTATCGGGCTTATCGGCGAATACATTTTAAATATGAACACGCGCATCATCAATCGGCCACTGGTGATTGAAGAAAAGCGCATCAATTTTGATGAACCATCAAATGGGCAGCCTCAATCATGACAGGCGGCTTGTTAGCGGGGCTTTTATGGGGGCTTGACACGGTAATCCTCGGCATTGCGCTTGCCCAAAGCAAGTTTGTTTCCACGCAGCAGGCGGTTTTTCTCGCGCCATTTGTCAGCACTTTTTTGCACGATTTTGCGTCCGCCTGCTGGATGCTTTTGTACATGGGCTTTAAAAAGCAGTATCGGCAGGTGCTAAACGCGCTGAAAACCCCAAGCGGTAAATACATTATGCTTGGTGCTCTTTTGGGCGGGCCCATCGGTATGTCGGGCTATGTGGCGGCGATTCAATGGATTGGCCCTGGCTACACGGCCGTTATTTCGGCAATGTTTCCCGCTGTGGGCGCGCTTTTATCGTATCTGATATTAAAGGAAAAAATGCGCCCTGCGCAATTGGCAGGCCTATTTGCCTGTATCTGCGGCGTTATTGGTTTAAGCTACACCAATAGCGGCAAAGTGGAGCATTTTTTTGCAGGCATTTTGTGCGCTTTGCTTTGCGTGGCAGGGTGGGCATTAGAGGCAGTTATCTGCGCTTACGGCATGAAAACAGGTGATGTCAGCCACGAGCAGGCGTTACAAATCCGGCAGATAACATCCGCGGCCTTTTACGGCATTTTTATTCTCACTGCGCTCAAAGGCTGGCGCTTCACGATGCACCTTGTGCCCACGAACACAAGCGCCATCATAGCGCTGGCGGCTTTGTGCGGCACTGCATCGTATCTTGCCTATTATCGCGCCATCAAAACCATTGGGGCGGCAAAGGCGATGTCGCTGGATATTACTTATTCGGCATGGGCGCTGTTTTTTGGATGGATGCTTCTTGGCGCGCCCATTAGCACTACAAGCTTTATGTGCGCGGCAGTTGTTATCGCGGGGTCGATACTAGCAGCGAGTGATCGGCAACGGCCAATGCGCCCGCATTAAGCATCATATACAATCAATCAATTACAGGAGGATATTTTTTGAAAAATCTGAAAACCTATGTGCTTTTACATGGCTTAATGCTATTGTTCAGCTTTTCTCCGATATGTTCAAAGCTTGCTGGGCAGCAACCGCTGTTCAGCTTTCGCTTTTTTTTCTTTTATGGCCTTGTGATTCTCATTCTTGGCATATATGCCATTCTTTGGCAGCAGGTGATCAAGCGCCTGCCTTTAACCACCGCCTATGCCAACAAAGCCGTTACCGTGGTTTGGGGCATGCTATGGGGCATGGTGATTTTTGGCGAGGTTATCACAACACAAAAGGTGCTGGGCGCTGCCATCATTGTTGGCGGCATCCTTTTATACGCCACCGCCGACAAGGAGGCTGCACATGAATAATCTGCTGCCGTATATCGCGGTATCGCTGACGGGCGTTTTTTTGGCGGCTGTCAGCCAGGTAATGCTGAAAAAAGCTGCATTAAAGCACTACGACAATGTGCTACAGGAATATCTAAATCCGCTTGTAATCATCGCCTACGGCGTGTTTTTTCTCACCACGCTCACGGGCGTGTGGGCATATAAAGGCCTGCCTTTGTCGCTTGGCCCAATTTTAGACACAACAGCCTATTTGTATATCACGGTGTTTGGCGTGTTGATTTTTAAAGAAAAGCTGACAAAACGTAAAATTTTGGCCCTTATCTTGATTATCGTCGGCATTGTCGTATACGCGCTGGGATAAACAATCGCGTTTGCCCGCGCGTAGCAATAGGCAAGGTCGTGAAAGGTCGTTTTTTCTGCGTTGCATCCGCAAAATCTGTCGTGTACAATAAGCTTGTGGGATAAAGGTGCTGCAAGGGGTGATATCTTGCGTACCTTTGCAAAGGCCGCCTGTTTTATGCGGCACGCCACACAAACTGATTTAGGAGAATGTTTATGACAAGCTCTCTACTGTACACGCGGGTTTTTTCTGCCATTTCCAATATTCAGCAGCCATATTCCATCGCGTATAGCCTCACGCGCACCGATGCGCCGGATGGCGCAGTGTATGGCATTATGGTATCGCGAGAGCGCCTCGGCAGTGCCGTGTGTGAAACGATGCCCAATGTTTCGCAAAACGAAGCCGAAGTGCGCGACATGCTGCAATTTCTGTACGAAAACGCCATTGACACAGAGCAAGTACTGGACATTGTGGGCGATATTGTGGCGCGATACTAATGCTTTGCGCGCAAAAGCAGGCATTTGAATGCCTTGCAATGCGGAGCGAAAACACAGCAACAGGAAGTGAGGCAGCAACATGCAAACAACACCAATTCGCGTGCTCATTGCAGACGATAATGCAGAAATTTCTGATATTCTTACCGATTTTTTAAAACTATATGACGATATAGAGGTGTGCGGCGTTGCCAAAAACGGTGCCGATGCGCTGGCGATGATCTACAGCCGCGAGCCGGATATCGTGCTTTTGGACATCATCATGCCGGAGCTGGATGGCCTTGCCGTTTTAGAAAACCTAAAAGCCAACCCGCCCGTAAAGCGCCCCGACATCATTATTGCATCCGCCATTGCGCAAGAGCGCATCACCAGCGAGGCATTTGCGCTGGGCGCTGTGTATTACATCGTAAAGCCCTTTAATTTGGCCTCGCTATTAAACCGCATTCGCGCCATTGCCAAAACCGATCGGCCCGTTGTGCCACGCACAATGACGGATTCCTCCCCTAAAAACCGCATTAAGCGCGCTGTGATGGAGGCAGGCATCCAAACCAATGTGCTGGGCTTCGGCTACATTGTGGAGGCCGTGTCCATTTTATATGAAAGCGAACGCCCAATTCCTTTGGCAAAAGGGGTATATCCTATTGTGGGGCAAAAATACGGCACCACGGTGGAATGCGTGGAAAAGGCAATCCGCTGCGCCATTTCTTCCGCAGAAAAAACCGGCACCAGCTATTTTAAACGTCTTTTTTCTGAGGGCGGCGCTGGCACGGAAAAATCCAATAATTCACGCTTTCTGACAAAGATTTGTGAGGATGTTAAACAATATGGATGAGCTGAAGTTTTTGGAATACGAGGCGCTGAAATCGGAACTGGAAAAATCCGTTGAGCAAGACCGATTAAAAACGCAATTTTTTGCCACGCTCTCTCACGAATTAAAAACGCCGATTAATATCATCCTTTCCTCCATTCAGCTGCTTCGGCTGCAAAACGGCGAGGATGAAAGCCCCGATGCAAAGCTGCATCGCTATATCGAACAAAACGCCTATCGGCTTTTGCGCCTTGTTACAAATTTGATTGATTTATCTAAAATCGACAGCAGCTTTATTCATCCGATTTTCAAAAGCGGCGATATTTTCGCTTCGCTTTCCAGTGTAACCGATTCCTGCGAAAGCTATGCCGCGGCAAAGGGCATCAGCCTAACATATTTTGGCCCGCGCCAAAGCGATGCGATGTTGTTTGACCCGTATATGCTGGATCGTGTGATGCTCAATTTGCTTTCCAACTCCATCAAATACACCGACAAAGGCGGCATCATCGCAGTGCGTGCGCTAAACGAAGCGGATTTTGTGCGCGTAGAGGTGGCAGACAGCGGCTGTGGCATTCCCGCAGAGGAACTAGCCTCTATTTTTGACCCGTTTCGTCTTGTGCATATGGACTTTCGGCGCGAGTGCGACGGCAGCGGCCTCGGCCTTTCGATTGTGAAAGACCTTGTGGAAATGCATGGCGGCACAGTAGAAGTGCAAAGCACGCAAGGTGCCGGCAGCCGCTTTACATTCACAATCAGCAAAGCGCTTGCGGCGCCCGCGCCGCTTTCGCATGGCGGCACACAGCGCAGCTTCGATTATGACGAGGATATGCGCAAAACAAAGGTGTCGATTGAAATGTCTAATAGTTAAACGAAATAACGAGGCTGCGTGCACGTGTACGCAGCCTCGTTTTGCAATATTCGTGATTATGGATTGCAGTATATATATCATTATATGCAAGGCGCAGCGCGTCTTACATATCGCGAAAGCCCTTGCCGATGGTTTCGCTGGAATCCACAATGGTGATAAAAGCGCATGGGTCTGTAATATGGATAAAATTGCGCAGCTCCATCGCTTGGCGGCGCGTAAGCACCGTGGTAATCACTTCCTCCGGCTGCTGCGTGTAAGCACCTTTTGCAATATGTACGGTGGCGCCGCGGTGCAAAGTGTGCATAATAAAATCCGTAACATCATCGGTTTTTTGCGAAATGATGGTAAACTTTTTGCGCACATTAATGCTTTCGATAACGCCGTCCACCACAAAGGCTTTTGCCAGTAGACCCAACATGCAGTAAAGCCCCGTGCGCATGCCAAACAAAAAGGCCGCCGCAACGGTAATTAAAAAATCGCTCATTAAAAGCGCCTTGCCAATTTCAATGCTGGTGCGTTTTGATAAAATCATCGCGATAATATCGGTACCGCCCGTGGAAGCGCCAATATTAAACACCATTGCGCTACCCACCGCAGGCAAAAGCACGGCAAAGCACAGCTCCAATAGCGTGTCGCCCGTGAAGGGCTTTGTCATTGGTGCCAGCGCCTCCAGCACCCATACAAAAAACGAAAGCATCATCGAGGAATAAAAGGTCACGCCGGTAAATTCGCGCCCTAAGCACACAAGCCCAATTACAATTAAAACAGCGTTTACGATAAACATAAATACGCCGATGTTAATTTGCGGCCAAAGCCCGGTTGCCAAAATGGATAAGCCCGAGGTGCCGCCGATGGCAAAATGGTTGGGGCCTTTAAAAAAATGAATGCCCAGCGCCGTAAGCAAAAGGCCGCCGTTTAACCACAGCGCGTAGTGCAGATTTTTCACCGTGAAAATGCTTTTGATTTTCTTCATTGTAAAATACATTCCTTTCTTGGGCATTTGTGCAAAGCAGTATGCCACTGCTTTATTCGGCGAAGCCGAATGCGCGTTGCTTAAACGCGCAAGGCACAAAACCCGGCGTGAAAAATGCTTTTTTCACGCGAACTCCTTTTGTATTTGTCCGTTTTGTGATATACTATATTTGCTGCATGCAAAAATACCGCATGCCGCTAAAAATGCAAGCTTTTTTGCGATATGCAAAAGCGCCTTGTCTATTTTAGCACAAGTTTGTCAGAAATAAAAGATTGGAAGCTGTAAATGTATTTTAAAGATCTGGGATTAATTCCCGAAATATTAAAAGCCGCCGAAGAGGCAGGCTATGAAACCCCGTCACCCATACAAGAAAAGGCGATTATGCCTATATTAAACGGGCAAGATTTGCTTGGCTGTGCACAAACAGGCACAGGAAAAACCGCCGCATTCGCCATGCCGATATTACAAAGGTTGCACAAAGCGGGGCAAATAAAGCCGCATGCAATTCGTGCACTGATTTTAACCCCCACGCGTGAGCTGGCACTGCAAATATCCGAAAGCTTTGATGCGTATGGCAAGCATCTTGCATTACGCTCCTGCGTAATTTTTGGCGGTGTCAACCAAAATCCGCAGGTGGCGCAGCTTAAGCGCGGCGTAGACATTTTGGTCGCCACGCCCGGCCGCTTGAACGACCTTGTTAATCAAGGCTTTATCAAGCTGTCAAATGTAGAAATTTTTGTTTTGGACGAGGCCGATCGCATGCTGGATATGGGCTTTGTGCACGATGTAAAGCGCGTGCTTACCTATTTGCCTGCAAAAAAGCAAACGCTTTTATTCTCGGCCACAATGCCCAAAGAAATTGAAGATTTAGTCAATACGCTTTTGCACAATCCCGCAAAGGTGTATGTTACGCCGCCCTCCTCTACCGTGGATGCCATCGAGCAAAGCATTTATTTTGTAGACAAGGGTAATAAGCGCTTTTTGCTGGCCAGCCTGTTAAAGGATAAAGCGGTATCCAGTGCGCTGGTGTTTACGCGCACAAAGCACGGGGCCGACCGTGTGGTGCGAGAGCTTGGCAAGGATGGCGTTGAGGCGATGGCCATCCACGGCAATAAAAGCCAAAACGCGCGGCAAGCGGCGCTGGGCAAATTTAAAAATGGCGAAATCCGCGTGCTGGTGGCTACGGATATTGCGGCACGCGGCATTGATATTAGCGAGCTTTCGCATGTAATCAATTACGATTTACCCAATATTCCCGAAACCTATGTGCACCGCATCGGACGCACAGGCCGCGCAGGCCAAACGGGCATTTCCATTAGCTTTTGCAATTTTGACGAGCTGGAATATCTTGCCGACATTGAAAAGCTTGCGGGCAAAAAAATCCCCGTGATAGAGGGCCATGCGTGGCCGATGGTGATTTTACAAAAATCTGAAAAAAACACGCAGCAGCGCCCGCCGCGTGAAGAACGCATGCAAAATGGCCGTGGGGGGCAGCGCGCACAAAACGGCAAACAAGGCAATGCAAAGCCTCAGCAAAATGGCAAAGCGGCAAACGCCGCAAAGCAGCCGCAGCCAAGCGGCAAACAGGGCAATGCGCCAAAGCAGCCGCAGCAAAACGGCAAAGCGGCAAACGCCGCAAAACAGCCGCAACAAAGCGCAAGGCCGGCCAGTGCGGCCGAGGCATCGCGCAGCGCGCAAAGGCAAGCCCCTGCCGCCCAAAGCGCAGGGCAGCAAGCCTCGCGTGCGTTTCGCGCACCAGAGGCGCCAAAAAAGAAAGTCGAGGGAGATTCAATGGGCAAGCATCGCTACGGAAAACCCAATGACGCACGCTTTGACACAAAGCGCGAGCCGCAGCCGCAAAATAAGCCGCAGCCGCAGATTAAGCCGGAGCCTGTGCAAACACAGGATGCCGCAGGCGGCGATATCGGCCTGCGCGTCATTACCAAAAAAGCACCTGCGCAAAAATTTGCAAGCTTTGAAGATTTTATGAAATCGCAGGAGTAAGCACAGATAGAGAATAGTAGGGAACGGTCTTGACCGTTCCGCAAATACCCAATAGGCAACAGTAGGGAACGGTCTTGACCGTTCCGTAAATACCGAACAGGCAACAGTAGGGAACGGTCTTGACCGTTCCGCAAATACCCAATAGGCAACAGTAGGGAACGGTCTTGACCGTTCCGTAAATACCGAATAGGCAATAGTAGGGAACGGTCTTGACCGTTCCGCAAATAGCAAATGGAGAATAG
>RRZT010831207.1_pt1 | contig 16797 bp, 15 predicted proteins | sample 2165551 | NCBI WGS metagenome assembly RRZT01 (sample SAMN10456910, study PRJNA506462) | wastewater metagenome | biome: wastewater; feature: sludge; material: wastewater sludge; isolation source: wastewater sludge with Escherichia coli K12::gfp cells carrying plasmid... | place: USA: Moscow, Idaho...
CATAAAAACTTATGTTTAGACACTTTATACCATCCCGCACGATAGTCGGCTTTTTTCCCGAATAAAGAAAAAAGCTCGCTTCTTGGTGTAGATTCTACATCCAGTATAATGTCATATTTTTTTTTCATAACATTCCATGTTTTTTTTATATATTCCAGATAATTTTTTCTCTCATTATTGAAATAAGGTATGACATTATCTACTGCTGAATTATTCAAAAATAACGGGAAACTATTATCTTTTACTACCATATCAACTGTTATTTCCGGAAACATCTGTTTCAGATTTTCACACAAAACTTCTGTTAATACCGCATCTCCTATTCCTGAAAAACTTATGATCAAAGCTCTTTTCGATTCCATACTCCATCCTCTTCTTATTTATCAACTTTTTCTATAACTGCTATAAAATCTCTTACATCCTTCATTCTTATTTTTGAAAAAATTCCTCTATTTAAAAAGTAAATCCATTTATATTTAATTAAAAACTTTCTCAAAACTTCGTATACTTCTTTTGAAGTTTTTTCTTCATATATTTTACATATTTTTTTTACATCAGGATCAAAACCAGCTTTCTGCAAAGAAAGAATGAATACAAGAAGATCCCTTATTTTAAATTCATCTATATATTTTTCAGGAATTTTTTCCTCAAAATCAATTAATGAAATTTTTTCATCCTTTATAGTAAAATTTCTGATCTGCGAACCGCCGTGAACATTATTTTTATAATGAAGCCTGCATAATTCTCCAAGAGCCTTCTCCACATAAAAATTTTTTTTCTCAATATGGGATTTGATATACTCTTTCAAATTTTCTCCAGTATCAGACATTACAAAATAATCCTCACAGCTGAATAAAATATCAGGAACATTTACTTCATCTTTTTTCAGTTTTAGTATTTTTTTTATTTCAAATAATACTTCATTTTCATTTTTTGATAGGACTGTGGGAATCAGCATAGGATTTTTAGTAATTTTATAGATAATACTCTGAAGTATATGCCCAAAATGTTTTTTATTTTTCTCTCTTTTTTTCACATATACAATTTCCCCATTTATATCATATTTGAAAACTCTAGGATTTAATTTTAAAACTTCTGTTGGAATTTGATATTTCATTTTTCTGCTTTCACTTTCCATTTATTTTAGCATGTACTTCAATTAGCTGATTTTCAAAATTTTTCATATTTACATTATAATTATAATTTTTCTTTACACCTTCCAGTGCTTTTTCTTTTAATTCCAATAACTTTTCTTTATTATTAATAACATCAAACAATTTTTCAAATAAATCTTCCGGGCTTCCTACTTTGAATGAAATTCCGTATCTGCCGTTGTCAATAATTTCCAAATTTGACTGTATATCCGAGACTATAACTGCATCTTTAAAGCTCATTGCTTCTATCAGTGAATTCGAACTTCCTTCAAATATTGAACTTAAAATGAAAATATCGAGATTTTTGTACAACTCATCACAATTATCCATAAACCCTTTAAATTCTACTTCTTCTAGTCCAAGCTGATTTCTTAATTTTATTAAGTCAGAATTTAATTCTCCATCTCCTGCGAATAAAAATTTAAATTTCACATTTTTATCTTTTAATAATTTTAAAGCCTGCAGTATTGTTTTTTGATCTTTCTGATAGTCAAATCTGGCGCTATTTCCCATTACTATTATACTTTCAAGAATTTTTTCCTCTGTATCTGTTTCAGAAAAAATAATTCCATTTTTTAATATACGTATTTTTCCCCTTAAAAAAGGATTATTATTTTCAATTATTTCTTTACTCTCCAAAGAATTAGTAAAGATTATATCTATATATTTTTGAAAGAATTTTTGTAATTTTTTCTCTTTTATATATTTAGGCATTCCGCTCCTGAAAATCTGGACTTTAACACCTGCCAGCACTGCTGCAAAACCTCCTAAGCGAACATCCTCAAATGAGTTATAAATAATCGTATCTATTTTATTCTTTTTAAGAAAATAAACCATTCTTAAAACAGTAAATATATTTAGATACGCATATTTTCTTCCTGTAGTTTTAAAAGAAGATATATTTTTATTTTTTTTCATTCTTTTTAACAGTTCACCTTTTCCATGACATATCACGGAAATTTTGTATCCATTCTTTTGGAAAAAGTTAGCAGCCTCATAATGCCATTTTTCTCCACCACCCCAACTTTTGAATTTGTTAAAAAAGCATATACTTTCCATTTATTCTCCTATTTTCTACCAACAGCATAATATTTAAATAAGCTTCTTACTTCTGGATTTTTTCCATGAATATTTCTTAAATCAAAAAGATAGTTATCTTTCATTAATTCTTTCATTTTTCTTAAATTCATCCCTCTGAACTGATTCCATTCTGTAACAATGACAGTTGCATCAGCACCTGTAACAGCTTCATATTCATTCTCAGAATATTCAATACTTTCTTTATATTCCTCCAAACGCCATTTTGATTCTTTCATTCCCTGTGGACAATATGTTTTTATTTTTGCACCATTTTTTATAAGTCCTTTTATAATATCTAAAGCTGGAGCATCCCGCATATCATCAGTTTCAGGTTTAAACGAAAGTCCTAATACTGCAATTACTTTCCCCTCTATATTTCCCATATTTGTTGTTACTTTCTCAATCATTTTCTGCTTCTGTTTCTTATTCGCTTTTATTGCTGCCTCAATTACCAGTAATTCTTCATTATTCTTTTTACCAATCTCTGCAATTGCTTTTGTATCTTTAGGAAAGCACGATCCCCCATAACCAGGTCCGGCATGTAGAAACTTTGGTGATATTCTTCCGTCTTGTCCCATTGCCTTTGCTATTTTTTGTATATCTGCCCCTACCTTTTCAGCTAACAGTGCCATTTCATTTATAAAAGAAATTTTTACAGCTAAGAACGCATTTGAAGCATATTTTATCATTTCAGCAGTTTCAATGTTAGTAAAAACAAAAGGAGTTTCATTTATATAAAGTACATTATATACTTTTTTCATCATTTCCTCTGCTTTTTTACTCTCTGTTCCTATTATTACCCTGTCCGGTCTCAGGCAGTCATTGACAGCTTTTCCTTCTCTAAGAAACTCTGGATTTGAAACAACATCAAAATCCAACTTCTTCTCTCTCTGATTTAGCTTATTCTGGATAGTTTCTCTTACTAAATGCCCTGTCCCTACCGGAACTGTCGATTTATTCACTACAACTTTAGAGTCCTCCATATATTCTCCAATTGAATTAGCCACTTCCAGAACATATCTTAAATCAGCACTTCCGTCATCTGCCGGTGGAGTCCCCACAGCTATAAACAATACCTCTGATTCTAAAACTGCTTTTTTTATATCTGTAGTAAATTCTATCCTTTTCTCCTGTATATTTTTTACCATTAAATCTTCTAATCCGGGTTCATAAATAGGGACAATTCCATTATTTAAGTTTTTTATTTTTTCCTCATTATTATCAACACAAATTACATTTAAACCAAACTGAGCTAAAATAACTCCCTGAACTAATCCGACATATCCTGTTCCAATAACTCCAATTTTCATTTGTCCTCCTGTATTTATTTATTTCTATACCAGTTTACGAATTTTTTTATCCCCTCTTCGAATTTTGTTTTTGGATCATACCCTATTAACTCTTTTGCCTTACTAATATCCGCAAATGTTCTGTTCACATCACCAGGCTGCATCGAAAGCTTTTTTAAAACAGCTTTTTTCCCAATTTCATTTTCAAGAGTCTTAACCATTTTTCTAAGACTTATTGTTTCTGATTCTCCCAAGTTTATTATTTCATAGATATTCTTATTTTTTTCCAGATAAATAATTGATTTTAGAACTCCATCAATTATATCATCTATATATGTATAATCTCTCTGAGTTGTTCCGTCTCCATAAAATGGTATTTCCTTTTCTTCAATAATAGCCTTTGTAAACTTATGTATCGCAAGGTCAGGTCTTTGTCTCGGACCATATACTGTAAAAAACCTCAGCATTATTGTATCAATATCATATAAATGATGATAGCTGTGTCCGATTATCTCACAAGATTTTTTGGTAGCAGCATACGGTGATATTGCTCTGTCCACATTATCTTTCTCACTAAAAGGAACCTTCTCATTGTTTCCGTAAACTGAAGATGATGAAGCACATATAAACTTCTTAATATTATATTTATTTATCAATTCAAGGATATTCATTGTACCTCTGATATTTACTTTTTCATAAAGCAGCGGCTTTTCAATAGAAGGTCTTACTCCTGCCATTGCCGCCAAATGGATTACTGTATCTATTTCATTCCTTTGAAAAATCTCTTCTAGAATTTCCATATTTGTTATATCAACTATTTCCAAAATATAATTTTCAGAATCAACAAGCTTTTTCAAATCCTGTAATTCATTCACTTTTATTTCTCCATCATCATTTTTCTGTATTTTCCCCGTAGAATCCAAGACATTTTTTACTTTGATATTATAATTATAAAATTCATTAAAGTTATCTACATTTATCACTTTATTTCCATTTTTTAACAGCTTCTCCACTAAATGCGATCCTATAAATCCTGCTCCTCCGGTAACTAAGTATGTTTTCATTTTATCATCCTCTCTTAACAGATTAAAATAAACTTTTCTGTTCTGAATATTTCAGCATAATTATCTTTATGTTTCTAAAATTTAGTATTCACTTTATATCTTCTGAAATATTTTTACTGTTATCCATTAATCAATAAAATTTTCTGATATTAAATAATGTAACTTTATTAACTTTTTCAAAAAAATCAATTTCTAGTGTTATTATTTCTTAGTTTTCTAATTTTTTAAATAATTCATTCCATTCAGAACATATTTTTTTTATTAAAAATCTCTCAGAATTTTTCACAGCTTTTCCAGACATTTCTATCCGCATATTATCATTTTCTATCATTCTAGTGATTGCTGCTGACAATTTTTCTATATTTTCAGGTTCTACTAATAAACCATCTTTTTCATTATTAATTATTTCTCCCGGACCTGTCAAGCAATCAAAACTCACTGCCGGAAGTCCTTTTGCCTGAGTTTCTATTAAAACACACGGAAAAGCTTCATATCTGGACGACATTACATAAAAACTATAATTATCTGTAATTTCATAAAAATTTTCAACATAATCCATTATTTCAACATTATCATTCAATTTTAAAGTATCTATGAGATTCTGAAGTTCTTCTTTTTCCTCTCCCTGACCAAAAATTTCTAATTTCCAGTCAGGACATTTTTTTATTACAGTTGGCATAGCTTTTAATAGCATATCAAATCCTTTTTGTTTTGTTAACCTTCCAGCAGCCAATATTTTTTTAGAATTTTTATTATATTTCTTAAATTTAAAAGCATCAGGTATAGGATTATGTATTTTTACTACATTATTTAAAAATTTTGAGTATTTTTCATAATCATAATCAGTTAATACTGAAAGTATATCCAACTTATTATAATAAATTTTCTTTCTTAGCTTTGTCTTTAGACTATGTCCGTCATAAAAGATATGTTCTGTTCCTATTAACTTTGAATCCAACCTTTTTTTTACTTGAACCAGATAAATATTAAATCTTGCAGACATGCCTATTATAATATCATATTTTTGCTCTTTTAAATATTCTTTCAAAATTTTTAGACTTCTTAATTTTTCCTTATATTTCAGCAAAAAATTTTTATATTTCAAAAAAATATCAAGATATGTAATTTTTACCTTTGAATCATATTCAAAGTGCCTTTTATCTGATTTTCTATAAAAATTTATTAACTCTACTTCATAATCATAGTAAGTTGCAAAATAGTTAGCCAGACTATTAATTACTCTTTGTGTGCCACCAAGTTCTAAGCTGTCATCAAATAAAAATGCTATTTTCACGTTTTCTCCTTTTCAAACCGACTTTTTCTTTATCATTTTTTCAAATAATTCTTTCCATTCATTTCCTATTTTCTCATTTCTAAATCTTTCAGAATTGATAACTGCATTTTTAGAAAGCTTTTTTCTGAATTCTTTATCTTCAATCATGCTTACTATGGCTTTTGACATTTCATTTTCATTTTCTGCATTAACCAATACACCATCTATGTTATTATTGATTATCTCTTTAGGACCACTTTTACAATCAAAGCTAATAACCGGCAATCCTGTAGCCTGTGCCTCTACCAAAACAAGTCCAAATCCTTCATATTTGGAAGTCATTACAAAAAAACTATATTCCTTCATAACTTCTTCCATATTATCAATAAAATTTTTTATTGTAATATTTTTAGATAAATTATACTTTTCTATTAAACTTCCCAATTCTTTTTTCTTCTCTCCCTCTCCCAGAATTTCCAGATTCCAATCAGGATATTTTTCAAAAGCTTCACGGGTACACTTAATCAGAATATCAAACCCTTTTCCCTCTGTAAGCCGTCCTGCTGCTAATATTTTTTTAGATTCGACATTATAATTCTCGTATCTAAAAGTATCTGGTATAGAATTATATATTATTGATACATTTTTGAAATATTTTGCATTTTTATCATAATCTTCCTGAGTAAGAACTACCAATGCATCTAGATTTTTATAAAAAATTCTTCTTTTAATCTTGGTTTTCAAACTGTGCCCATCATATGGTACATGTTCTGTCCCAATAACTTTTGCATCTATCCCTTTTCTCACCTGAGCAACAAGTATATTGCTCAAAGCAGCCATACACAAAATAATATCATATTTATTTTTTTCCAAATGTTTTTTTAGTTTCTTTCGCATTTTTATTTTATTAATAAATTTTGATATAAAATCTTTTTTTGTATTTTTAATTGTCAAATCTGTGATTTTAACTGCTGAATTATAAATAAAATTTTGTTTTTTGGAATTCATATTATAATTTATTACTTCTATCGTATAATTAAAATTGTCACTAAAATAATCTGCCAGATTATTTATAACTCTTTCAACACCGCCTAATCTCATGCAATCGTCAAATACAATTGCTATTTTCATAACTATTCTCCTTTTACATCTATAATAATATTTTATTTTCCCAATAATAACCCAAACTTTTCTTCATATTCAAGGATAACTCTTTCAATAGAAAAATCTTCTTTTGCAGTTTTCATACCATTTTTTATCAGTTTTTTTCTTAGATTTTCATCATCAATTATCTTCTTAACTGCAGATGCTAAGCCTTCTATGTTTCCATTTTCAAAAAATATTCCATTTTCATAATCTTTTATAAGACTTATATTCCCTGCTGCTCTGGTAGCAACTACCGGAACCCCTAGATACATTGCCTCTAGCAATGACTGTGAAAGCCCTTCCATTACCGAAGCCAAAATATCAATATCAAATATCTGATAATGATTCAACGTTTCTTCACCAGTTATCATACCTAACGAAATAATTCTCTTTTCCAGTTTATTTTCTTCTATTAAAGGCTTATAATTATCAAATTCGTTATCATGTATTCCGATAAGAATCAATCTGTAATTTTTAGGTAATAATGCCAGAGCTTTTATTATTTGATCTTGTTCTTTACGCCTGGATACAGAGCCTAGTATAATTTCACCATCTTCTATATTATATTTTTTTAATAGCTTTTCTTTATTTTCTGGATTTACTGCACTGTATTTATAATCAGGTGTCCCATTATAGATAACTTCTATTCTGCTTTCTTTTATCCCTGACTTTACGAGTTCCTCCTTTACTTCATCACTAACTGCTACTATTATATCAGTAAATGTATTATAAAACCAGTTTTGGAGAAATATTCCAGAACTTTTCGGAGTTTGTCTTCTAGTATGTACAATTTTTACTGGTAATTTATAAAATAACTTTGAAAATATTGAATTATACCTGTCTTTACTAGATTGGGCATTAATAATATCTATATTATACTGGTTTACAATTTCTTTAATATGTTTCATATTTTTAAGATCAAATTTACTTTTGAATTTCATTTCAATCAAATTTACCTTTGTTTTACTCAGTATCTCATATAATAAAGATTCTTTTCTACAACCTACATAAACATTGTGACCTCTTTCAGCAAGACCTTTAGCTAAATAAGATATTGAACCGGTTGACCCCGCTACATCTCCCTGATATGTTAAAAACAATATATTCATAAATAACCTCTTTTAATTAAAGAATTCCAATAATTTCATCAATAATTTTTTTTTTATCAAATTTTTTTTTGACAAATTCTTCTCCTATTTTTTTATTTTTCAATTTTTCTTTCATCTCATTCACTTCTAATATTTGCTCTGCAAAATTTTTATTATCATAAATCTTTACTAACTTAGCTCCCAAATAACCTTCTAAAACTTCTGGATTGCTACTTATATCATAGGCAACTATTGGTTTATTAGAATACATTGCTTCAACTAAAGAATAACCAAAACCTTCCCATACTGATGTAAATGCAAAAACATCGATTTTTTCTAAAAATAATTTTACATTCTTTATAAATCCTAATAAGACAATTTCATTTTCTAATTTTTCATGTTTAATTTGTTTACTTAACTCATCTTCTAATTCACCAATTCCTGCCAAATATATTTTAAATTTTATATTTTTATTTTTCAAATATTTAGCTATTTCTATAAAATTACTCTGACCTTTTTGCTTAGACAACCTTGCTAAGTTACCAATTATTAATTTATTTTCTCTTTTTATTTGAATTTCTTCATAAAGTTCATTTTCGTATATTTCAAAATCAAAATAATTGTGTATAACTGTTATTTTGTCATCTAGCATACTTAATTTCATATTTTTTATAACTGTATTTTTGGTTTCATAAGAATTAACAATTATTTCATCAATTAATTTCCCAAGACACAGTTTATTAAAAAAATTTTTTTTTATTGGAATTGCACTTCCTCTTCTGTAAATCTTTTTATCTATTTTAACAAATAAACCACTTATTGACAATATTTTCATATCAATTGGTAAGTTTGCTATTACAGTCGATATTTTTTCTTGATAAAAGAATTTACACACTTTATATACAGTTAACAGATTTAAAAAGCTTTTATTTGATATCTTTATTTCTTTTACCTCTATCCCAACTTCCCTACATCTTTTTATTAACTCACTATTTATATTTCCTAAAACTATTATTTCATATCCTTTTTCCCACAAAATTTTAGCAGTTTCAAAATGCCATTTTTCTCCCCCACCCCAATTTTTAGATGAATTGAAAAAACATATCTTTTTCATTTGTTTTTCTCCTTTAATTTTGCATACTTTGCAAAAACATAAAATGATGCAAGTTTAGCCAATAGATATCCTTCATATCCATCTAAAAAACCGGCTTTTAATATATACATCTTAAAAAATTTAAAAATAGAATCTAGATAAAACAATATAAAATTCTTTTTTTTATTTTGTTTTTTATATTGTATTGCTGATTCTGTAGTATATCTGTTAAATTTTACAAAATAATCTTCAAGATCTTCATATGTATGATGAAATATTTCTTCTTGCAAAATTTCTGGTTTTTCATTTGTAATAAATTTTTCATGTACTTCTCTGTCATTATATTTTCCAATTCCCTTTTTGAACAGTCTTACACGATAGTGATTACTCCAGCCTCCATACCTTATTTTTTTTCCAAAACATACTGCAGTAAAATTAGGTTTGTATACACTGCCACTCTTTTCGTCATTTATTACTATTTTTATTTTATTTTTTAATTCTTTCGATATTTCTTCATCTGCATCTATTAAAAGTATCCATTCTCCATTACATTTAGCTATAACCGAGTTTTTTTGTCTTCCATACCCTTTCCATTCTTCAGAAAATATAGCTGCATTATATTTCCGGGCAATTTCCAGCGTCTTATCAGTACTTCCGCTATCCACTATTACTATCTCATTTGCTATTTCTAATACAGAATCCAAAGTTCTTGCTATGTTTTTTTCCTCATTAAAAGTAATTAAACCCACTGATAACTTCATTTTTTATCAACTCACTTAAAAATTTATTTTTTAGAATAAAAATAACGATATGCTTTTACAAAACTATTCAGAGAAATTTCATTCATTAGTTTATTATTGTAATAGTCATCACTGATTGTTATTTCATTTTCATCATTTTCTTTTACCACTATTTTAACATATTCAGCATTATGCTGAAAAGACTTTAGTTCTTCCAAAAAAATACCAATAATTTTTTTCTTAAGCCATATGAAATATTATAAAGTCCTGAATCAAAACCTATGTATAATTTTGAATCTGCTATCATTTTCGTACTTTCTCCCAGATTTAATTTATTTACATAATTTGTAAGATTATCTTTACCAAGTATTTCTACCAATTTTTGTGAATATTCCCTATCTCTTTTACCATGACCCAAGAGATATATTTTTACATTTTTATCTGATATTATTAGATATTCTAAAAATTCTGCTAGTTTTTTCGGAGAGCACATTCTATTTAAATCTGTAGTTCCTACTCCTACTGTTATATAATTTTTTTCAGATGTTTTTATCGGCAGTTCTGGAATCAAATCTACTTTTTTTAAATTACTCTCTATTTTGCTTGCATAATTATATACTTTATCAATTATTTGATCATATTCAGGATCTATAAGTATCGTATGAAATTCTTTATTCCAGCTTTTATACATTCCATTTTTATAGCCATATACTTTATCAAAATTGAATTTTTTTAAGAAATTAATTTTATTTTCTTTATCTGAATGCTTCAGCTTATTAACATCATATCTTTGGTGAAATTCTAAAAAATACAGTTCTTTAAAATTATACTTACATAATTTTTTATACACTTTAAATAATTTTATTATCTTCATGTGACATTCATCTTCATAAGTTTCATACTTATAGCTTAATAAATCTATCAATTCTGAGGTATTATTTCTTACCAGAAAGATGACATTTTCCCTGCCGTGCTTTTTTATTATCAAATCAATTAACTTCTGATTTACTATTATATCACCTATTCCATCAAATTCAGTAATAAGAATTTTATCTTTATCTCCTTTTGGCTTTATATACAAAGTAATAAAGAAGAATAAAAAATTAGTCATATAATATTTATAAATATTTTTTTCAGCCAATATGGTTTTTTCAAACTTTTTCTCCTGTAATATTTATGTTTTTATTTAATGCAAATCCTAAAATAAAAAACATTGTTTGATTAACTTTTTCCATGTAAATCGTTACTTCTGTTAGTCCATTAATCCACACATATATTATAACTATCAATCCCAATAAAAAGTATTGTTTATACTCTTTAAAATCATCATTTTTATATCTCTTTATCAATTCAAAGAAAATATTAAAAAACATATAAACGTAGAATAAAAGGCTTAAAATTCCCTGAGTTAATAAAATATCTAGGATATTATTATGTGAATTATCAGTGGTATATGCATAAATTATCAAAGTATCATTATTCAGTGGGATTTCTTTCTTATAAGTTAAATTATCCGGTTCAAAATGTACGTATTCTGAAAAATCTGGGGGTACCCTTAGAGAGTAAGCTTGAAAATTATGATATCCTATTCCTAAAAAATTACTTCTTTTAGTTAATTCCAAACTTCTTTCATATATCAAAACTCTTATACTGCTTGAGAACTCCCCATCAGAATTTCTATTATCAAATCTTTGAAAATATGAATTTAAAGTCCCATAAAAAATAATCAGACCTAAAATTATGATAGAACACGATAATACAAAAATTTTCCTATTTTTATTTATAACTACAGCAATCAAAAAAATCAGAGGAATTAAAATTATCATTATTCTAGTTTGTGTACCTAAAATTACAATATAACCTAAAATTATTGAAAGTCCTGCAATTATTTTTATCCATAGCTTATACTTATACAATAATATTACCATCGATATCAATAAAAAAATTCCAAGTTCTACAGGAAATTTCGTTGGCCAATTATCACCAAATAATCTTATCGTTGAAGAAAAATTATTATCATGCCACTCACTTAATCCTCTATATATCGGAAAAAAAGAAAGAAGCGAAAAAAATATCAAGATATATTTATAAGTTCTCCTATCAATTTCTACTTGTGTCATAGAGAAACCAAACAACAAATAAACAATCGTTCTTTCATACATTTTGAATTTTTCATAACTAAAATCACTTTTTAATATAAACATACTTATTGTCATAAAAAGCATATATCCAATACCACCAATAGCTATATGTTTATTAAAAATTATTTTATTTTTTGTAAGAATTACATATATCAAGAAAAGAATCACTAAAAAAAAAGTTGCAGAAACTCTTGATGAGTTTCCTCTTTTACTTAATAAATACGGATACAATAATATTACTATATTTTGTAATATTATTAAATGATTACAGATTTTTTCTTTTTTCATTTTTTACTCCCAAATACTTTCTAATAGTTCACAAAATTTTGTTATTATATTTTCTTTTTTAAATTCTTTCACTTTTTCTTTCATATTCTCTTTAAATTTATTTTGTAGTTCTTCATCATTCAGAATTTTTATCATTTGTTCTGCAAATTCAGTTTCATTTCCAACTTCAAAAAATAATCCACAATTGCCATTATCTAATATTTCTTTTACCCCAGTTTTACAAAGAGATGAAACTATCAACTTTTCCAATATCATAGCTTCTATCAGCACAGTAGACAAGCCTTCAAATTTAGATGAGTGAACAAATAATTTAGAATTTTTTATCCAAATAAAAGGATTTTTTTTAGCTCCCAATAAATAAACACTCTCTTCAAGTTTCATTTCTTTTATCATCCTTTCTATTTCTAATTTTTCATCTCCATCACCTATAATATATAATTTTTCAGTAAGTCCATTTTTTTGTAATATGTTATACGCATTAATTAAAGTAGGTATATCTTTTGATATTTTTTCTATTCTAGACACAGCAATTAGATAATTATCATTCATCATTTTTTTTTCATCATTATTCAATTCATTTCTATCAAAAGATTTCTTTATTATTCTATCAAAATCAAATGGATTATATAAAACAGCTAATTTTTTTGATAACAAGGGATATAGGTCTCTGATTTCTTCTGACATTTCACTACAAATAGCCACTATTTTGTTGTAATTCCTTAAATATCTATCAAATTTTTTTATATTTATTTCTTTACATTTGTCAAGTTCAATTACAGAAGAGTGTATCCAAATAAATTTAGGAATATTCCTCATATATTTTGTATACTTCATAAAACTTCTGTCAAAATCTATAATAATATCAACTTTTGATATTTCTGCAAGGTTTTTACTAAAATTTTTATATGAATATTTTTTTTCATTTTTTAAAAATTTAGAATATTTCAATTTACGAAATATATTTTTCTTATTTTGCTGAAGTTTCTTCTTCTCTTCAAGTAATTCTAATGGTTTAATATATTTTACTTCTATCTCTTCATTTAATTCATCCCTTAACACAGCTTCTTTTCCAAAATCAGACATTAAAAAAAGTGTAATCTTATATTTTTCTCTATCAATATTATTTAAATACTCTATAAGTACTCTTTCCACTCCTCCAATTTTCAAACCACCACTTAAAAATAATATATGTTTTTTCAAATTCTACTCCTATCAATCTAAAAAATTCATTTCCACATCATTTACATCATTAACTCTAATTATCTTATTCTGATCACTGATCTTCCATTTTATAAAATCATTCGGACTGCTTGTATAAAATGCAATTATTTTTTTGTTTAAACCATCTGCTATATGAACAATTGACGTATCCGGCGAAATAATTAATTCAGCTCTCTTTAATATTGCTATACTATCAAAAATAGTTTTTGATTCACTATAAAACAGTAAATTTTTATTATCAATTGTCGCCAGTATTTTACTCAAAATTTCTGTATCAGCAGGAGAATAAAGCAATATTATTTTATAATCCGACTTTCGCTTTAAAACATAGTTTAATAGTTCCAATGATTTTTCACATGTAAATTTAGTTTTTCTTTTCGCACCAAATAAATTTACCACAATTGATCTCTCTACTAAGTTTTCAGTAAAAAATCTATTTATCTTTTCATTTGATTTTTCATCTTCTGGTATGTCATACCTGCTATCAATATTTTTGAACTCTAATTTTTCTAAAATCATTTTATAAATATCCACTATATGCTTATCATTTTTGGGAATATTTTTATTAAATAACTTATAATTTTCTTTTGCATACCCAAAATTTACTCTGGCGTCAATCTGTCTTATAAAAAATAAGTCCTTATTTTTTAAGACTTCTGTGGGGTCTATCAATATATCGTATTTCTGCTTCCTTAGTTTTAAAGTTAAAGGAATCATATATCTGTATTTTGTCTTTTTTAACTTATAAAAATTATCTACATGTTTGTTTTTGTTGAATAATTGCTCATTTTTATTTATTCCTACTATATCTATCTGAATATCTGGCCTTTGTTTTTTTATTTCCCTGTAAATAAATGAACTTACTATATAATCACCGATTTTCCCGTCATACCTAATAAATAAAATTTTCTTTATATTTTCAAATTTAAGATCTGCTTTAATTTTTTTCTTATCCAGAACATTTTTTCCAATTCTTCTTTGAAACTCTTTTATTTTTGCTCTTGCTATTCTATACATAAAACCTTCCTTTAAACTGATATTTTATTTATTTTTTAAGAAAATCTCATGAAATCAATTCATAAATTTTACCAAGAATATAATTATTATTTATAAATAATAACTTTTTAAACTGCTTCATTGATTTTGTTTCATATCTTCTTATTTTATAAATATTCGGCTTCAAATAATTAGTTCCTTTTTTGGTAGTTATCATTCCTTTAATCCCTAATTTTTTTAATATTAAAAGTAGCTCTTTTGATTTATGTCCCCATGGATTTGCAAAATAATCACTATCTTTCCCAAGATTTTTTTTTATAAAATTTTGGTTTTTTATTATCTCATTTTCTACTCTTAAATTATATTCTTCTTCTGTATACTCAACTATAAAATGTTTTAGATTCCTTTCTATTTCTTCTTTTAATATTTTTTCTTTCTTCTCTCTGTCCATATCTCTGTATTTTCCCAGTAACTCATCATATTTATTCATAAACTCATCAGTTACTTTATATCCTCTTATAGCAGTTTCACCTCTTTTTTTAAATACAGGATATCCTTCTCTAACTTCGTTTGTTCTATAGATATTTTTCATTTCTCTGTTTAACTCACGTTTATTTTTGTCACCGACTTCAAAAAATCCTTGAACTTCCACTCTTTTCACTACAGTAAAATGTGAGTGTGTATGCAGTTGAAAATCAACTAAACCACTCTTATACATCTCTCGTATCTGATCCCAATTCATATAAAAAGGATCGTTATTTATATATGCTGTATTCAAAAAAATAGTTGCTTTTATATTATATTTTTTTAATAATGGAAAAGCATTTGTATAATTATCTGCATACCCGTCATCAAAAGTAACTAAAACAGTATTTTCAGGAAATTTATTTCCCATCCTGTCTAATTCTTCCAGTTTAAAGGTCTTATACTTTTGCAGCAGCATCATTTGTTCTTCAAATTCTTCCGGTGTAATCCCTTTTTCATTACTTACATTATGATACATTATACACGGAACTCCTTTTTTGTTGAAAAACAATAATAATCCCAATATCAAAACTATAATTAATATTAATAACATATTATTTAATCTCCTTATTGTCAAAAAATCTTCTCCACTTGACTTTTTCTTTAATTATTTTAGCAGGTATTCCTGCGGATAATGAATTGGACTTATCAATGCTTTTAGTCACAAGACTTTTTGCCCCTACTATACAATCATTTTCTATAACTACACCTTTCAAAACTGTAACTCCTTCACTAAGCCACACTCTGTCTTTAATAATAACTTTTTGTCCATTATTTATTAATTTATTTTGAAAATCAAATATTGGATGACTGTCTGTATTCCTCACTTCTACATTATATGAAAACATACAATTTTCCCCTATAAAAATCTCATTATTATTTTCTTGACTGTTTAATTTGGCTCCTTCAATTGTCGTATCTTTTCCCACAAAAATCTTACTATTTTCTCCATTAATGAAAAAATAAGACTTATAAATTTTTATATTCTCAGATATTATTATTTTATTATTTTTTTCATTTACAATAATATCAGTATCTTTTAACTTTGAATTTTCTTTTATTACTATTTTATTGTTCTTACCATTTAATTTTATCACCACATTTTTCAGTTCCACATTTGATCTAATTTCCAATTCATTGTTTTTACCGCTTATTTCTATTGAATTTTTTTTTATATTTAAATTTTTGAAAAAATTTATTTTATTATTATTTTTATTATCCAATTTAATTTTATTTTTCAATCTAATTTTTATTAAATCTAATAAAAAATTCTCTTTCATAAAAAAACTCCTAAACTAACATATATTTGCTTTAGACCTTTTTGAATTATATCAAATTTTAAGCGTTTTAACAAATAAAAAAGACAGAAAGAGTTAAATTTCTTTTTTCTGTCTTTATTATATATGATTCAAAAAAATGTTATTAGAAATAACAAAACATAAAAATATAATTTTTTCATCACAAGCAATTCTTCCTTTATATTTTTAGTTAATACTTCAAAATACTCAAAATATCCTCTGAAATTTCATGCAGTCTTCTATAAGCAGCAGAAACACCTATATTATAAAACTCAGATGCAATTTTCTCACGAAAAAAATCGAGCACCAGTGTTCCTTCAAAATCACTTATTTCCTCATCACGTACTTCTTTAAAAAATTTCTTTATCTCTTCGATTAATTTTGCCTCTGTTTTTTTATCA
>RRZT012476611.1_pt1 | contig 16797 bp, 14 predicted proteins | sample 2165551 | NCBI WGS metagenome assembly RRZT01 (sample SAMN10456910, study PRJNA506462) | wastewater metagenome | biome: wastewater; feature: sludge; material: wastewater sludge; isolation source: wastewater sludge with Escherichia coli K12::gfp cells carrying plasmid... | place: USA: Moscow, Idaho...
ATCACGATGTCCATCCCGTCGCTGCTGCTCGTCATCGTCATCAACGTCTCGCTGAAGCCGACGCTGGTGAACTGGATGGACGAGCAGTTCCTGCTGACGCACAACGAGTTCTGGCGCAATACCGTGTGGGCCGACTTCGCGCTCGTCTTCGGCTCACTGGCGCTGATCAAGTGGCCGAAGGCGGCGCGCCTGATCCGCGGCCAAATCCTGTCGATCCGCAACAAGAACTACGTGCTGGCGGCCAAGGCGATCGGTGTGCCGACACCGCGCATCCTCAAGGCCTATGTCATTCCGAACGCACTCGGTCCGATCATCGTCTCGTTCAGCGCGACGCTCGGCGAGGCGATGGTGCTCGAATCGTCGTTCAGCTTCCTTGGCGTTGGCGTGCGTCCGCCGATTCCAAGCTGGGGAAACATGATCAGCGACGGTCTGCGCGTCTGGCAGCAGTACCCGCACATTCTGGCCGCGCCGGCGATGGTGCTGGCTGCGGCGACCATCGCCTTCAGCTTCCTCGGCGACGGTCTGAACGACGCGCTCAACCCGCGTCAGTGGAAGTAACGGTGACGATTACAAAAGGGACTTTCCGTGGGAACTCTGCTTGACGTCAAAAACCTGGAAACGCGCTTCAAGGTGCGGAAGGGCTTTGTTTACGCGGTGAACGGCGTTTCGTTCAGCCTGGACAAGGGCGAGATGCTCGGCGTGGTCGGCGAAAGCGGCTGCGGCAAGAGCGTGACGATGATGAGCCTGATCAAGCTGCTGCCGCCCGCCGCGCAGATCACGAACGGGAGCGTGGTGCTCGACGGCGTCGAGCTGACCACGCTGAACAAGCGGGACTTGAACGCGGTGCGCGGATCGAAGGTCGGCATGATCTTCCAGGACCCGATGACCTCGCTCAATCCCTTCCTCAAGATCGGCCTCCAGTTGGCGGAAGGGCTGGTCTATCACAAGGGCATGTCGATGGACGATGCGCTCAAGCGCAGCGCGGCCTATCTCGACATGGTCGGCATCTCCAACAGCACGCATCGCCTGAACGAGTACCCGCACCAGCTCTCTGGCGGCATGCGCCAGCGCGTGATGATCGCCATGGCGCTGCTCAGCGAGCCGGAGCTCGTTATCGCAGACGAGCCGACGACGGCGCTTGACGTGACCATCCAGGCACAGATCGTCGAGCTGGTGAAGGAGCTGCGGACTAAACTGAACACCTCGATCATCTGGATCACGCACGACCTCTCGCTGCTGGCCGGCATGGTCGATCGCATCATGGTCATGTACGGCGGCGCCGTGGTCGAGGAAGCGGCACTTGAAGACATCTACAAGGATCCGCGCCATCCCTACACGATCGGCCTGCTTGATTCCATCCCGCGCCTGAATGCGAAGAACGGCAAGCGGCTGTCCACGATCGGCGGTGCGCCACCCAACCTGGCGGTCAAACCGACGTCGTGTCCTTTCGCGCCGCGCTGCAAGTTCAAGATGGAGCGCTGCGACAAGGAGTTGCCGGTCCTCGCGCCGGTACTTGGTGCGGCGCCCGGATCGCTGCACCGCGTCGCGTGCTGGGCGGATGTGAGGGGCGGGAAATGAACGCGGAAGTGAGCATGGAAAACAAAGACAAGCAGGTCCTGCTGCGCGTCAAGGATCTGGTGAAGCACTTTCCGGTGAAGCTCGGCGCCTTCGGCGAGTCCGCAGCGGTGGTGCATGCCATCGACGGCGTCTCCTTCGAAGCCTTCCGGGGCGAGACGCTCGGGCTGGTCGGCGAATCGGGCTGTGGCAAATCGACGACGGGTTTCTCTATCCTGCAGCTCTATCGTCCGTCCTCGGGTTCCATCGAATACGACGGCGTCGACCTGGCGAAGCTCTCCGATGAAGAACTGCGTCCGATGCGCAAGAAGATCCAGATCGTCTTCCAGGACCCGTATTCGACGCTCAATCCGCGCATGACGATCGGCGAGGCGATCGCCGAGCCGCTGCGCGTGCACAAGATGCTGCCTTCGCGCGACATCCCGGCGCGCGTGGTGAAGCTGCTCACTGACGTCGGTCTAAGCGGCGAGGCGGCGAACCGCTACCCGCACGAGTTCTCCGGCGGCCAGCGGCAACGCATCTGCATCGCGCGCGCTCTGGCCAGCGAGCCGGAATTCATCGTCTGCGACGAGCCGATCTCGGCGCTCGACGTCTCGATCCAGGCGCAGATCGTCAATCTGCTGATGGACATCCAGGAGAAGTACAAGCTCACCTATTTGTTCATCGCGCACGATCTGGCTGTCGTCCGCCATATCAGCGACCGCGTCATCGTCATGTATCTCGGCAAGATCATGGAGATCGCGGCGAAGAACGAGCTGTTCGGCAATCCGCTGCATCCCTACACGCAGGCCTTGCTGACGGCGGTGCCCGAGGCGGATCCGGACATCGAGAAGAACCGCAAGCGCATCATCCTCGGCGGCGACGTATCGAATGCGATCAATCCGCCCTCCGGTTGCCGTTTCCACACGCGTTGCTCACACGCCGTGGCCGCATGCAGCGTGAAGGAGCCGCCGCTCAGGGACATCGGCGATGGACATTTCGTCGCCTGCCATCTGGTCAAGTGAGAGTTGTGAAAATGACTGACGGCATGTGCTCCGTTCGTGGTGAGCTTGTCGAACCATGAACGGACGCGCCTGCCGAGTAGCTGCCCTTCGACAGGCTCCGGGCGAACGGTGGCGGGAAGTCATCAACCGTAGTCGCTAACGTCAATAGGAGAGTCGCATGTCCGAGGAAACCGAGTTTGGAAACGGTGAATTACTCCCCGCCGAGGGCGATACGTCGCGTCTGGAAGCCTTCCTGCCGACCGACAACGTGCAGAACCATGCGGCCAATCTGCTTCCGCTGCCCAATGGCGATCTGCTCTGCGTCTGGTTCTCCGGCACGCAGGAGGGCATGTCGGACATTTCGGTCTATTCCGCACGGCTTGCTGCGGGCAGCGAGCGTTGGTCGGACCTGAGGAAGCTCTCGGAGGATTCGACGCGCTCGGAGCAGAATCCGGTGCTCTTCCTGGCGCCAAGCGGTGCTTTGTGGCTGTTCTGGACCTCGCAGAAGGCCGGCAACCAGGATTCGGCGGTCGTCATGCGGCGGATTTCAAACGACAACGGCGCGACCTGGGGCCCGATCGAAGTCTTCATCGATACGCCCGGCACCTTCGTACGCCAGCCGATCATCGTGCTCGACAACGGCGATTGGCTGTTGCCGGTCTTCTATTGCGTGCCGGTTCCGGGAAAGAAATGGGTCGGCGACAAGGATTACAGCGCGGTCAAGATCAGTTCCGACCAGGGCAAGACATGGACCGAGGTTGCCGTGCCGGGCAGCACCGGTTGCGTGCATATGAACATCGAGAAGCTCGACGACGGTTCACTGGTCGCCGTCTTCCGCAGCCGCTGGGCCGACCACGTGTATCTCACGCGTTCGCACGACAACGGCCGCTCTTGGGACGTGCCGATTCCATCCGGGTTGCCGAACAACAATTCGTCGGTTCAGATGACCCGGCTGACGAACGGCCATCTGGCGATCGTCTTCAACAATGTGCGTGCAAAGGAATCCACCGAGCGCCGCTTGTCGCTCTACGACGAGATTGAAGATGGCGCGGACGAAGGTGCGAGCGATGGCTCGGAAGAAACCTCGCCGACGGCTGGCGGGTCGGCCGGGGAGGGGCGAACCGCGTTCTGGGGAACGCCACGCGCGCCGCTCAGCATCGCGATCTCCGAAGACGGAGGCCGGACGTGGTCGCGTATCCGCGACCTCGAGGTCGGCGACGGATTCTGTCTGACCAACAACTCCAGCGACGCCCGGAACCGCGAGTACTCGTACCCGTCGATCAAGCAGACGCCCGACGGCGCGATCCACATCGCCTACACGTACTTCCGTCAGCGCATCAAGTACGTGCGTATCCGCGAAGACTGGGTTTTCAAGGCATGATGGCGGCTCGTACAAACGCTCGACTGGAAGGAACGCCATGATCGTGGGCCGGTTATCCGAAATCTCCGCCGAAAAGAACGCGCTGCCGGCTGCCGTGGTGCGCGGCATCGAGGCGCTCCTCAAGCTGTCGCCGGCAGCCGCCGACGCCGGCCGCTACGAGGTTGAGGGCGAGCAACTGTTCGTGCTGATCCAGGACGTTGACTCGCGGACCTTCGAGGAGAGCCGACCTGAGGCGCATCGCAAGTTCGCCGATGTGCAGATCCCGCTCAGCGCCAGCGAGCGCTACGGTTTTTCCTTCCCGCTACCGGGGCTGGCATGCACCGAGGACCGGCTGGAGGCCAACGACGTCGCCTTCTACGAGCGGCCGTCGCGCGAGTTCTTCATGGATATTCATCCCGGTGACTATGTCGTCTTCCTTCCGGGGGAGTTGCACCGCCCGTGTCTCGCAATCAACGAGAAGACGAAAATCCGCAAGGCCGTCATCAAGATCCATCGCGATTTGCTCGGTCTGTAGCGGCCGGCGGCGTCCCGCGGCGTCTTCGCACACGCGCCCGGGCGTTTCAGGCGCATTCAATCTGAATAGACAGCGAAATCCGGATGGCCTAATCTGTAGGAGGCGGAGCCATGTGGCTCCGGTGGAATTCGCGTCTTTTCTTGATCCCGTGCAGGAGGCCGGTGTTCGATGACTATGCCTGCTCACCATGATCCGCGTTCGTATCTGCTGGCAGCTCAGCTGAACGAATTGTCGATGCGCGAGCGGGTGTCGTCGGCGGTCTCGATCGTTGCGGTCATTACCGTGGCCTGGGTGCATTTCGGGCTGATCGCGCAGTCACGGGTCATCGGCTGGGTGGTCGGCATGTGTCTGCTGCAGGCTCTGCGCATCGTCATCGCCCGCAAGCACGTCGATCCCGATGAGTCCTTCGCCAGCCTGCGCTTGCGGCGGGCCATTCGCGTCGGCATCAACGTCATCAACGGCATGGGTTGGGGCGGTATCTGGCTCCTGCTTGATTCAGGGCAGCTCGATTTCATCTTCATGTTCAAGTTCGGCGCGCTGGCAGCCGCCCTCGGCGTGACGGTGAACGTTCTCGGCGTCGTCCTGTCTTCTTACGTCGGTTTCGCGTCGGCGCTCATTCTGCTGACGGTGGGCTATCTCGTCGCCGACGCGCCGTTTCTTCTTGACGACCAGCGCTTTTCACTGCTCGCCGGTGTCGTTGCCTATTACACGATCCTCATGGTCGTCGCGCGCAATACCTGCAACCTCACGCGCATCGCGCTGGAGCAGGGCCTGGAGCGCGAGATGGCGCTGGCCGAGGCGCAGGCCAGCCACCGCCGGGAACAGAAACTGCGTGAGCGTTTGCAGCAGGAGTCTCTGCATCTGGAGAACGCCAATCAGCGGCTGAACGAGGCGCACGATCGTATGCTGCTGATCTCGCGTACTGACGCACTGACCGGCATTTCAAACCGTCGCCATCTGGTCGATGAACTGGAGCGCGCCGTACATGGGTTCCGGCGTTATGGCATCGATTTTTCGTTGGTCTTGCTCGACGTCGATCATTTCAAGAAGATCAACGACACCTTCGGGCACCAGACGGGTGATCTCGTGCTCAAGGGGCTGGCGGTTCAGGTTTCACAGGTGCTGCGCGAGATCGACGTCTTTGGTCGCTGGGGTGGCGAGGAGTTCCTTTGTCTACTGCCGAATACCTCTTATGAGGAAGCCTTGAGATGCGCCGGGTGCCTGCGTGCCGATCTGGCCAATGCGCGGCTCGTCGAGGCGATGCCGGAGTTTGTCGTTACCGCCTCTTTCGGTGTCGTCGGTTGCTGTGGCGAGGACGACGCCGACAGCGTCATGTCGCGCGTCGATGCCGCGCTCTATGAGGCGAAGGCGGCGGGACGGAACCGCGTTTCCGGGTTGTCCTGCTTTGACTGACGAGCTTCGCGCTACAGCGTGAATGTTTCGCCGCGCTGCGATCGATGCACGTTCTTCCATTCAAGTTGCGACTCGATTGCCGAAACGAAATCGGCGGCGGCGTTCGCTTCGCCGTGCACGACGAAGGTATTTTCGGGCGGCTTGTGGAAACCGCGCAGCCAGCCGAGCAGCACCGACTGGTCGGCGTGCGCGGAAAGTCCGCCAACCGTGTAGATGCGCGCCTTGACGCGCACCGGCTGGCCGAAGATACGAACCAGCTGCGCCCCGTCGACCAGGCGGCGGCCCAGCGTTCCTGCCGCCTGGAAGCCGGCGATCAGGATGCTGCATTCGCTGCGCGGCAGGTTTTCCCGCAAGTGATACTTGATTCGTCCGGCCTCGCACATGCCGCTCGCGGAAATGATGACCGCGTTGCTGCGGATCTCGTTGAGCGCCTTCGAGCGTTCGACATCGGCGACGAATTCAATCTTCACTTTCTCCGGGTGCGCTCGGACCCAGGCGACCAGGTCGCGCGCCTCGTCGTCGAGCAGCTCGGGATGGTCGAGCGTGATCCGCGTCGCCGCGTTGGCCATCGGCGAGTCGACGTAGATCTTGAGCGGCGACAAACGCTTGCGACGGACGAGGTCGGTCAGCAGGTAGATGATCTCCTGCGTGCGGCCGACGGCAAAGGCGGGAATGATCAGGTTGCCGTGCGTCGCGTGCGTGCGCTCGACGGCGGCGACGATTTCGTCCTCGGTTTCAGACATCGAGCGGTGCAGGCGGTTGCCGTAGGTCGATTCGACAAGCAGCACGTCGGCTTCGGGAACGACCTTTTCCGCGTCGCGCAGCACCGGTCGGGCGGGCATGCCGAGGTCGCCGGAAAACACCAGTTTGCGCGGCCGTCCCTCTTCGTGCGTTGTCACTTCGATCCACGAAGACCCGAGGATGTGACCGGCGTCGTGGAAACAGGCGGTGATCGATTCTGCGACCTGAACCGGCTTCCCATATGCAATCGGACGTAGCAACTGGAGCGCGGACTGCGCTTGAGCGACAGTGTAGAGAGGCGCCGGCGCGCCGAGATCACCCTTGCCGCGACGGCTGCGGTGGCGCAGCTGCCATTCGGATTCCTTCTCCTGGATGTGCGCGCTGTCCGGCAGCAGCACTTCGAGCAGATCGATCGTCGCCGGCGTCGCATAAACCGGCCCGCGAAAGCCAAGAACCGCGAGCCGCGGCAACAAGCCCGAGTGGTCGATATGGGCGTGCGTCAGAAGCACGAAATCGATGTTGCGAGCGTCGAATCCGAAATTCAGCGCACGCAGGTTTTTCGTCCGCGCGTCGGGGCCGCCCTGAAACATGCCGCAGTCGACGAGAAAGCGGGTGTTTTCCGTTTCCACCAGCGTGCATGAACCGGTGACTTCACCGGCAGCGCCAAGAAAGCTCAATCGCATCGTGTTTTCTCCCGGTTGTTCAGCGCGGAACCGCGGTCGTTACGAAATGCATTGAATGAACGGTACAGACGGTTACAAACGCGACCCAAAGGTGCAACAGACATTTGCCGGTTGAATCGATACCATTCATTTCAACAGGTGAAACGATATTTCGCCAAACCAAATTCTCACTAATCTCAAACTTCAACTTAAAGGAAACTACCATGAACGCACTCTCTGCTTCAACGTGGATCAAAGCCGTATTTGGCAACTACTACGTCTCCTCGATTCTGTTCTTCGCGCTCTTCCTGGCAGCGCTGATGAGCGGTTCGGTGCTCGCCATTCTGGCCGGCCTCGTGCTGTACGTGCGTCCGCTGCTGTACATCAAGGCGATCAACTCGGCGGTCGGCCTCGTTTCCGCAACGTTCGAGGGCAAGGCAGTAGCCGGCAGCAACAAGGGCTTGGTTTTCGCGAGCTGAGCCTGACGGCGGAAGCGCCGTTCGCAACTCCCCGCGCATCAGTCAAGAATCGCGGATCGTAGAAAGTACGGTCCGCGATTTTTTTCGTCCCCGAATCGGCGGCTGCGCGTTCAAGCCTTTATTTTATTGACGGCCCTCTTTCTGCCACGGATACTCGAAACCTCTAGTCATAAATCGCTTATCCATCTCCCGCCACGAAATCCACCATGAAACCCTTCCATCTGTACATCGACAGCGCTGACCTCGATGAATTGAGCCAGTGCCTGCCGCATCCCGTGATTCATGGGGTGACGACCAATCCGACCATCCTGAAGCGTGCCGGCGTGACGCGCGCCGCCTTGCCGGGGCTCTTTGAGAAGCTGTTCAAGCTGGGCGTCAAGCAAGTTCAGGCGCAGGTGCATGCGGCGGCGGCTGATGCGATGCTCGAAGACGCGCGCACGCTGCTTGCCGGCTTTGATCCCGGGCAGGTTGTGGTCAAGATTCCGGTGACGCGCGACGGCTTGCGCGCCGGCGCGGATCTCATCGCGCACGGTGTGCCGGTCACCTTCACAGCCGTGTACGCGCTGGAGCAGGCGCATTTCTCGGCACAGCTCGGCGCGACCTACGCGGCGCCGTATTTCGGAAAGATGGACGACGTCGGTTTTGACGGTCTGGGCATGATCACGAAGATGCAGGCGATCATCGAAAAGAGCGGCGCCGACACCCGCCTGCTGGTCGCCAGCATCCGCTCGCGCGAAGCCTACCTCGCGCTTTTGAAGATCGGCGTGGGCGCGATTACGATTCCGGCGCGCTTGTTTGCCGAACTTCTTGATCATCAGGCGACGCTTGAAGCCGAGCGTGCCTTCCTTGCCGATGCGGAGACTCTGTAATGCGAATTGCACTTGTGGGCGAAGCCCTGATCGATTTTGCCGGCGCCGGGAATCTGGCTTTCCAGGGCCACAGCGGCGGATCGCCGTTGAATTCGGCCGTGGCCTGCGCACGCCTGGGGCAACCGACGGGCTACCTGACCCAACTCTCTACCGACCTTTTCGGCGAGCACCTGCTTAACGAGATGCAGGCGAACGGCATTGACACGCGCTTCGTGACGCGCAGCGACGATCCTTCGACAATCGCGTTTGTTCAACGCACCCCGACGACCAACCGCTATGCTTTCTACGCAGCGGGCAGCGCCGACAGCCGCTGGCAGCCGACGCGGTTTCCCGAACTGCCCGAGAGCTGCCGCTTCGTCCATTTCGGCTCGATCAGCCTGTTGCAGGACCCGGCGGCGGCGTCGATCACGGACTTCATCGAGAGTAACGCCGGCAAGCGCGTAATCGTCTTCGATCCGAATGTGCGCCTGAGCCTGATCAAGGATCTCGCGGTCTATCGCCAACGCGTGCAGCGCTGGCTGAAGTCGACCGATTTGCTGAAGCTGAGCGACGAGGACGTCGAGACGCTGGTGCCCGGCGTATCACTCGATGAAGCGGGGATGAAGCTACTCGAAACCGGCCCGAAGGCGGTCGTCATTACGCGCGGCGGCGAAGGCGCGGTGCTCTATCGCACGGACCATGCGCCGATGCCCATTGTGGCGCCGAAGATCAAGCTCGCCGACACGATCGGCGCCGGCGACACCTTTACGGCCGGTTTGTCGGTTGCATTGCTCAACCAGAGCGTGACCGAGGCTGTACAATTGGCTTCGCTTACCGATGCTGCGTGGTTCGAAGTCCTGCGTTTCGCGGCGACCGCAGCGGCCCTGAACTGTACGCGCGAAGGCGCCAATCCGCCGACGCTTGACGAAGTGCAAGTCGCGCTGAAGAGCGTGTAAAGATAACCAACCGAGGATGCCGCCATGCAAGACCTGATCTTCCCGCCATCGTTCCAGTGGGGCGTTGCTACGAGTTCTTACCAGATCGAGGGCGCCGTTAGCGAAGACGGACGTGCGCCGTCGATCTGGGACACCTTCTCGCACCAGCCGGGCAAGGTCGATAACGACGACACCGGCGACGTGGCCTGCGATCACTACCATCGCTGGCAGAGCGATCTCGACATGATCAAGGGGCTGGGCGTCGATGCCTATCGTTTTTCGATCGCCTGGCCGCGCGTTCAGCCGTTGGGCAGCGGGGCGTGGAATCCGCTCGGCCTTGGCTTTTACGACCGCCTGGTCGATGGCTTGCTCGAACGCGGGATCGCGCCGCACGTCACGCTGTATCACTGGGATCTCCCGCAGGCCTTGCAGGACAAGGGCGGCTGGGCTGCGCGCGATACCGTGCAACGCTTCGTGGACTACGCGCTGGCGATGGCAGAACGACTGGGCGACCGGGCGGCGTCATTCGCGACGCATAACGAACCGTGGGTCACGTCGGTTCTCGGCAACCAGACCGGCCTCTTCGCGCCGGGGCTGAAAGACCCTGTGATCGCCCGACGCGTCGCGCATCACCTGCTGCTTTCGCACGGCATGGCCTTGCAGGCGATCCGCGCGGCGGGCGTCAAGACGCCGCTGGGGATCGTGTTGAATCAGTCGCCGGCGACGCCGGCCACGTCGTCGGCCGAAGACATCGCGCTGGCGGCACGCGAGTATGCGCTGTTCGTTCGCTGGTTCGCCGAGCCGCTGCTGCTCGGGCGATATCCCGAGGCGCCCGATCTGCCAATCTGTGAGGCGCTGCAGCCGGGCGACCTGGAGACGATTGCCCAACCGCTCGACTTTCTCGGCATCAACTACTACACGCGGATCTGGAGTTCCACCTCGAACCCGCCGGTGCCGGCGCCGCATGCGTGCGGAACGTCGGACATGGGTTGGGAGAACTACCCGGAAGGGCTGACCGAGTTGCTGTGCGGACTCAAGCGCGACTATCCGTTGCCGCCCATCTTCATCACCGAAAACGGGATGGCCAATCGCGACGTCGTGATTGATGGCAAGGTCGACGATCAGCCGCGCATCGAGTACATGCGCACGCATCTGCAGGCGGTGAAGGCGGCGATGAATGCCGGCGTCGACGTGCGCGGCTTTTTCTACTGGAGCCTGATGGACAACTTCGAGTGGAGTTCGGGTTACGCCAAGCGCTTCGGCCTGTTCCATGTCGACTACAAGACGCAGGTGCGGACGCCGAAGGAAAGCGCGCACTGGTATCGGCGTCTGATCGAGCAGCAGCCTTCCGCGTAACTCGGCGCAGAGGCCCGGAGGCGGGGAGTTCCCGCGCCGGGCTGTTGCGCCGTTTTTCTTGCGCTGATTTGAAAACGTTGTCAATTTGAGTGCGCCTGGAAATCCTGCGCCTTTTTCGATTTATCGACGGGCTTTCCGCCGTTGATGAGATTTTTATACGGAATTTCAACGATTTTCCACATCGGTTACGGTCTGGTTGTTTGGCTGTGGCAAATTTCTCCCCGTAAAAAACTTCTTGCCAACTGAAAACGTTTTCAGATATATATACGCCTTTCGCGCCGGCGCGCGCGTTTTGCGTTGGTTTTGCGTTGACTCCTGAACAAAGGACTGTGAAAGAAAATGACGACATCGGCTCCGAATCCCTACGGCTATTTCGACGACGCGCGGCGGGAATACGTCGTGACGCGGCCCGATACGCCGCTGCCCTGGCTGAACTACCTCGGGCAGGACGAATTCTTCGGTCTGTGCACCAACACCGCCGGCGGCTACACCTTCTGGAAGGACGCCAAGCTGCGCCGTCTGACGCGCTATCGCTACAACAACGTGCCCTACGATCTGGGCGGGCGCTACATTTATGTGAATGACGGCGGTGCAGTGTGGAATCCGGGCTGGAAACCGGTCAAGGCCGCGAACGTCGCCTACGAGTGCCGGCACGGGCTGGGCTACACGCGCATCGTCGGCGAGCGCGAGGGGCTCGAAGTCGAGACGTTGTTCTTCGTGCCGCCCGGCGAGAACCTCGAAGTCTGGAAGGTGACGGTGCGCAACAAGTCGGCACAGCGCAAAACGCCGAAGCTCTTTTCCTGCCAGGAGTTCTGCTTCTTCGAAGCGCTCAACGACATGACCAACTACCAGCGCACGTACTCGATCGGCGAAGTCGAGATCGACGGCGGCGCGATCTACCACAAGACCGAGTACCGCGAGCGGCGCAGTCATTACACGCTGTTCGCCTGCACGCATCCGGTCGCCGGTTTCGACACGTCGCGCGATGCCTTCGTCGGCATTCACGAAGGTCTGCACGAAGCGCGCGTCCCGTTTGCCGGCCAGTGCACGAATTCGGTGGCTTTTGGCTGGAATCCGATCGGCGCGCATCAGATCGACCTCGATCTGGCGCCGGGCGAAACGACGACGTTCGCCTTCGTCCTCGCCTACGTCGAGCAGGGCGATGCGCCCAAATTCGACGCGCCGTTCGTGATGAACAAGGCGCTCGGTCGGGCGATCGTCGAAAAATACTCGGCGCCCGGTGCGGTCGAGGGGGCATTCGCCAGACTACAGAACTACTGGGACGAGCTGCTCGGAAAGTTCCAGGCCGATTGCCCGAACGAGCACGCCAGTCGCATGTTGAACGTGTGGAATCAGTATCAGTGCATGGCGACCTTCAATATGAGCCGCTCGGCGTCAATGTACGAGACGGGAATCGGGCGCGGCATGGGCTTCCGCGACTCGAACCAGGACCTCCTCGGTTTCGTGCACATGATCCCGAGCCGCGCACGCCAGCGCATCCTCGACATCGCCGCGACGCAGCTCTCGGACGGCACCTGCTTCCACCAGTACCAGCCGCTGACCAAAAAGGGCAACGCCGAGATCGGCGGCGACTTCTACGACGACCACCTCTGGCTCGTGCTCTCGACCTGCGCCTACGTCAAGGAGTCGGGCGACGTATCCATCCTGCAGGCGCCCTGCGGTTACGCCGACCGTGAATACGCGGGCGAGGGTGACAAGGAAACGCTGTTGCATCATCTCGAAACGTCGATTGCCTACACGAAGAAGAAGCGCGGCCCGCACGGTCTGCCGCTGATCGGCCACGCCGACTGGAACGACTGCCTCAACCTCAATTGCTTCTCGACTGAGCCGAACGAGTCGTTCCAGACCGCCGGCGACGTGAAGGATTCGAAGGCGGAATCGGTGATGATCGCCGGACTCTTCCTCTACGCCGCGCGCGAGATGGCCGAACTCTATGACTTCACGGCGCGGGAGGACGACGCCGGCCGCATGCGTGCGCACTACGCGGAGATGCTTGAAGTCGTCGAGCGCGAGGCCTGGGACGGCGAGTGGTACACCCGCGCCTATGACGCCGAGGGCCGCGTGATCGGTTCGCAGACCAACAGCGAGGGCAAGATCTTCATCGAAAGCCAGGGCTGGTGCGTGCTCGGCGGTGCGGGCGCCGACAACGGGCGGGCGCGGCAGGCGATGGAGTCGGTGCATAAGCATCTGTTCACCAAGAATGGCGTCGTGCTGCAGCAACCGGCGTACTCGACCTACGACAAGAATCTCGGCGAAGTGACCTCGTACCCACCGGGCGTCAAGGAGAACGCCGGCATCTTCAGCCACAACAACACGTGGATCAACCTCGGCTGGTGTCTGCTCGGCGACGGCGATCGCGCGCTCGAGTACTACCTCTCGATCTGCCCTTCGGCCAAACAGGATCAGATCGAGACGTATCGCGGCGAGCCCTACGTTTATGCGCAGATGATCGCCGGCAAGGACGCGCCGTGCTTCGGTGAGGCCAAGAACAACTGGCTGACGGGGACGGCGGCATGGACCTTTGTCACCGTCAGCCAAGGGCTGCTCGGCATCAAGCCCGATTACGCCGGCTTGCGCATCGATCCGTGCATCCCGAAGGGCTGGCCGGGATTCACTGCGACGCGGCAGTTTCGCGGCAACACCTACCGGATCGAGGTGAAGAATCCGGATGGCGTGAGCAAGGGCGTGAAGCGCCTGCGTCTGGACGGTCGGGAGATCGATCCCAAGGCGCCGATTCCGTTCGTCGAGGACGGCAAGGCGCACGCGGTCGAGGTGGTGCTCGGTTAGCCTGCGGAAAGATTGTTCCAGGCGAGTGCATACTCGCCACCTTCGTGACCGGGTTTCTCCGCAGGAATCCGGTCACCTTTTTAGCCGGCTCAGTAGCGCTTCGACGTCTCGCGGATGACCAGCGTCATGTCCGGGATTTCGATCGTTTCGCTCGGCTGCCCGAGCATCGACAGCAGTGTTTGCGCCAGGTACTGACCCATCTCGTACAGCGGTTGATGAACCGTAGTCAGGGGTGGCGTCAGGTAGGCGGTCGCCGGCAGGTTGTCGAAGCCGATCAGCGAAATGTCTTCCGGCACGCGCAGACCGCGACGGTAGAGCACCATGTGCGCGCCCATCGCGCTCTGGTCGTTGCCGGCGAAGACTGCCGAGAAGGGATGGCCGCTGTCGAGCAGGCGCGTCATTGCCAGCGCGCCGCCGTTTTCGTGGAATTCGCCCTGGAAAACGAGCGCGGGATCGACCGGAATGCCGGCTTCCTCGTGCGCCTGGAGGTAGCCCTTGTAGCGGTCGATCGCGTCGGCGTGGTCTTCAGGGCCGCTGATGTGGGCGATGCGCCGGTGGCCGAGGCCGAGCAGGTGCTTGGTCGCAATGTTGCCGCCATGGACGTTGTCGAGGCGCACGGCCCTCAGGTTCGGACCATCCAGCCGGCGACCGCTGGCGACCACGGGCTGGCGCCGCGCGAACTCGCGGATCTGGTCGTCGCCGAGGCCGCCGTTCAGGATGACGAGCCCGTCGATGCGGCGCGCCATGAGCAGCTGCACGCGCTCCATTTCCTCCTTCGGGTTCCAGTGGCCGCTGACGATGATCGGCGCGTAGTTGCTGTCCTTCAGTCCTTCCTCGATGCCGAGCATGACGCGGTTGAAAACCGGGCTCTCGATCTTCTGCGTCAGGATGCCGATCGTCATCGACGTGCCCATCTTCAGGCTGCGCGCGTGCAGGTTGGGGCGGTAGCCGAGGCGGGCGATGGCCGCTTCGACCGCCAGTCGTTTGTCATCGGCGACGCGTGCGGTGCCATTGACGATGCGCGAGACCGTGCTGACCGACACGCCGGCTTCGCGCGCGACATCCATGACGGTCACGGCCGACGATGTGTCTAGGGGGGGGGCGGCAGAAGAATGGGTTTCCGTCATCTCGGTTGGCAATCGTCGTTGGGGCTCGGTGAGAGCCGGGCGGTCATGTCCGCGATTCGGCGAACAGCGTGTGGCTTGGTTTCCAGGTGATTCTGGTCATCTCGTCCGACTGCGCGGAATCATAGTTGATTCGTGAATGCGATGACAAGGTTTTCAAGGTTTCTTTCAACGCGCCTGTCCGACCTTGAATCGCACAAATTCCTTGTTCCGTTCAGAACGATTTTGTGATAACGTGTAACAAAAGCGCTTTGGATTTGTAGAAAATGCTTGTTTTTGCGAAGCTTCAGCGCTTTTGTGTCGAATGCTTGGCGGCGCTGATGTAAAAAATAGGCGTTGACACGGAAAAGAAGTAACTATTAAATGCGTGTTTTGTGAAAACGGTTTCAAGCTGTTTGCGGCGAAGTTGGGGCCGGGTGCGCCAATCCTCGAAGCGGGAGAGTGTGCTCCGGGCGTTGGCGGTTGCGGAGCGGCGCGTTGTTCGAATCCGGGCATTTTTTCTGAAAACGTTATCGCCGCAATCAGTCCTCGGTGCGTTGGCAGGTGATGTCTTGTTTCATCCCGTTAAAGAATGCTCGGTGCGAGACCGATGCAATTTAAGGAGCCGGTAAATGACTCAATCCGATGTTCGTCTCAGGGGAATCAAGAAGCGCTACGGCAAGCTCGAAGTCATCCACGGTGTCGATCTCGACATCGAAGCGGGTGAGTTCGTCGTGTTTGTCGGCCCCTCTGGTTGCGGTAAAACGACCCTGTTGAGAATGATTGCCGGGCTTGAAGAGATCAGCGATGGCGACCTGGCGATCGCTGGTGCGCGGGTCAACGACGTTCCCTCCTCGCGCCGTGGCGTGGCCATGGTCTTCCAGAGCTACGCCCTGTATCCGCACAAGACGGTTTACGACAACCTCGCGTTCGGTCTCAAGATCGCCAAGGTGCCGAAGGACGAGATTGACCGCCGCGTGCAGGCTGCGTCGCAGATCCTGCAGATTTCCGATTACCTCAAGCGTTTGCCCAAGGCGCTCTCGGGTGGCCAGCGCCAGCGCGTCGCCATCGGCCGCGCCATCGTGCGCGATCCGAAAGTCTTCCTCTTCGACGAGCCGCTTTCGAATCTCGACGCCGCCTTGCGTACGCGCATGCGCGTCGAGCTCAAGACGCTGCACCGCCGCCTCGGCGCGACGATGATCTACGTGACGCATGACCAGGTCGAGGCGATGACGCTGGCCGACAAGATCGTCGTGCTGAGCAAGGGCAAGGTCGAACAGGTCGGCAAGCCGCTCGATCTCTACAACAAGCCGGCCAGCCTCTTTGTCGCCGGTTTCATCGGTTCGCCGCAGATGAACTTCATCACCGGAGAGTTTGCGCGCAAGCACGGGGCGACAACGGTTGGCGTACGCCCCGAGCATCTTTTTGTCTCCGACAGCGGCGAGATCAAGGGTCTGCTCCGGCATTCGGAAAAGCTCGGCAACGAGACCTTCGCCTACGTAACCGCGGGCGATATGGGGGACATCACCGTTCGCGTCGACGGCACGCTGGCGTTGGAACCAGGTGAGGCGATTTCGCTGGGCTTTGCGCCGGAGCATCTGTTCCGCTTCGACGAGGCCGGGAAAACCATCTGGAAATAACAAGTGTGCCGCTCGTTTCGGCATGGCGTCTTTTCGCGTTAAGGATCGTCCGTAACGCACTAATAGGAGGGTTGTACATGTTCAAGAAGACAATCATCGCAGGCTCGGTGGCCATGGTGGCCGGCTCACTGTCGGGTCATGCATTGGCGGCAGAGTACAAGGGGCCGGATCTCAAGGGCGAGACGATCACCATCACCTGCCCGTGGACCGGCGCCGAGGAAGGCATGTTCAAGAAGGTCGTCGCCAACTTCGAGAAGAAGACGGGCGCCGTCGTCAAGCACTCCTGCTCGCAAAGCTCCGAGCAGCAGATCGTGATCGACATCAAGGCCGGTTCGCCGACCAACATCTCGACCTTCCCG